>Ga0114978_10000268_pt1 | contig 43997 bp, 57 predicted proteins | sample S_140212_EF_Meta_FD_87027 | JGI IMG/M metagenome (GOLD analysis project Ga0114978, IMG submission 87027) | Freshwater microbial communities from Lake Simoncouche, Canada to study carbon cycling - S_140212_EF_MetaG | ecosystem: Environmental > Aquatic > Freshwater > Lake | place: Lake...
TCCTGCACCAGTTGCACCAGTAGTTCCTGTTTGACCAGTAGTTCCTGTTTGACCTGTAAAACCAGTTGCTCCAGTCTCGCCAGTAAAACCAGTAAAGCCAGTTGCTCCAGTCTCGCCAGTAAATCCTGTGAAGCCAGTTGCTCCAGTAAATCCTGTTGAGCCAGTGGCTCCAGTTTCGCCAGTCGCACCAGTTTCACCAGTAAAGCCAGTTTGACCTGTGTAGCCCGTGAATCCTGTCGCTCCAGTCTCACCAGTAGTTCCAGTCTGACCAGTGGTTCCCGTATGTCCTGTAGTTCCAGTAAATCCAGTTTCACCAGTAAAGCCTGTGGCTCCAGTTTGCCCAGTGAAACCAGTCGCACCAGTAAAGCCAGTGGTTCCGGTATATCCGACTACTCCAGTTTCACCTGTAGCGCCCGTAATTCCTGTGTATCCGGTTGGACCCCTTGATTTTCCGCCGTTAAAACTAGATGAGCCTATCAACATTTGTTTATATTCCTATTATGCAGACCTTTTGATTCACATCAGACGCGACGACATACAGCCTGTTTGTGTTGTCGACAGAAAGAGAGACGCTTTCGCCGGCGCTCAATTCGAAACCATTGGATTCAGCTACGCCAGAAATGCCAACATATATTACTCCGGAATTCCCGTTCATAGCCTTCAACGTAACCGAGTATCCTATGGCGTTGTTTGGAAGTTGTGTCTGGCTTGTCCCTACCGACTGCTGGAAAACGACCACGGTGGACTTCCCTATCATCTGATCGGAAGCCATGACTACGGGGATGCTGTCGTCGCTCGTCTGTTGACCCCTGCTGCCTTCCCGGACGACCAAGCCGCGTTCGTAGCCCGCGGGGATTGAATCCGTGGTGTCCACGATGTCGTCGATTCCCTCTCCGGTGATGACAACCCTCGGTCGCTTCCTGACGAGAGGACTGGAGCCGTATTCGACCTCGGTTTCGTCCATAACGTCGCCGCCGATACCGGGATTAAGCGTAGTGTATCCGTCTGTCATAATTTCCTCCTCCAATTATTTAGGCTAAACGCCTCTAAATAAAAAATTATTTCACAATAAATGGTTGACCTTTCCATGCAACTCATACATAATTGCGCTCCAAGGAAAAAACATGGAAAAAGACACGATACTCATAATAGAGAACGATTTCTGCCAACTCGTAACGACCAACGGAAAGCTCAAGCACACCCTCTGGGATTGCCTTCGTTTTCGTGAACGCAACTATTTCCACAGCAGGCTCTACAAGCAGAAACTGTGGGACGGGTACACCGAGTTCTTCAAGAAAGAAACCGGGAGATTCCTCACGGGGCTGCTTCCGGAGGTCAAGGCGGCGATGAAACACTTCGAGATAGACGCCGAGGTGAGGGACAACAGGACGAATGTCGATTTCAGGCACGACGAGATAAACCACAGCTTCCTCAACTCATGGCTTCCCGAGGGCATGGACAGGATAACCCTCCACGACTACCAGGTCGAACTCATAAACCAGTCGATAAAGCACCGTCGAGGAGTGGTCTACGCCCCGACGAGCGCGGGCAAGACCTTCATCATGCTCGGCATACTCAAGGCTCTCCCCCCGAACACGCCGACCCTAATCCTGCAGAACAGGGTCGGTCTGGCTGAGCAGAACTACTCCGAGCTGTCCAAGTGGGGGTTCGAGAACCTCGGAAGGCTGTGGGGCGGGAAATTCGATCCGAACATCGTGACCGTAGCCAGCGTCCAGTCCGTCGAGAAGATAGAGAAGGAACTCCCGAAGATAAAAGTCCTGATAGTCGACGAGATACACGACATGATGTCCGCGACCCCGAAGGGCGTCTACAAGAAGCTCAAGGGCGCCGGCGTACGCATAGCGATCAGCGCCACCCCGTTCAAGTTCGGCGAGACCGACAAATGCCAGAAACACCTCGTGAAGGGTTTTTTCGGACCGGTGCTGAAGATAAAGTCGGCGGAGGGCGGCGTGCTTACGACCGCGAAACTGCAGGAGCGTGGCATACTCTCGTCCAGCAAATGCGTTTTCTACCCGGTGAGCGAGCCGAGGATACCGCACGACATATACATCGACGCCGTCACCAGGGGCATAGCACAGAACCAGATGCTCAACGACATGGTGACCAAGATAGCCAGGAAGTGTTCCGGGAGGACGCTCATACTGGTCGACCGCATAGCCCACGGGGACAAGCTCAGCGAGCTCATACCAAACTCGCTCTGGGTGCAGGGGAGCGACAACTCCGAGACCAGGAAGAAAGTCATATTGGAGCTGCAGAAGTCCAAGAAGTCGGTTGTCGCCATAGCGACCCAGCAGATATTCAACACGGGCATAAACGTCTACTGCCACAACCTCATAAACGCCGCCGGGGGTCAGGCTGACCACCAGATCATCCAGAGGATGGGAAGGGGTCTGAGGACTGCGAATGACAAGGACGGGCTCAGCTACTACGATTTCACGTTCGACATAAACCCGTACCTCCTGGAACACAGCAACAAGAGGATATCCATCCTGAGGAAGGAAGGTCACGAGGTCGACGTCCGCGAGGCTTTCGACCTATGAACACCCCTGAATTCGAGAAATCGTTCTACGACAGCCAGATAGATCTCATGTGCGAACGCTACTCGTCGGTGTTCAGGAAATGGAACATGAAATGGGAAAGCTTCTTCTCCATGGTGTCCGTGAAGCTCAAGGGCAACCCGTACAAGACGTGGATATTCCTTTTCGGTCTCGAGCCGGTTCTCCGCGAGTGCGGCAGGATAAAGAACCGGTCCGACAGGGTGTCAGCCCTCAAGGCGACCACCCAGAAGAGGCTCATGTCCCTCACGAAGGGTGATGACGACATAAGGTTTTACATAAACAACATCTGAAGCATTGAAAAAAATATCCCCCAAGCCTTATAACTCTATGGGGGATCAAACATGAGAAAGACGATAAACAAGATAGCCAAGAAACATACCGAGGGCAAGTGCCAGCTGTGCGGTGAATCCGACTACGCCGTCCTGGACTGCCACAGGATAGTCCCGGGGGAGGATGGCGGCGAGTACAGCGACTTCAACACCGTGGTGCTCTGCTCGAACTGCCACAGGAAAGTGCACGACGGTCAGATCGTGATGGACAGGAAGTACCAGACGCTGGAGGGGAGGTGGGTCCTGCGGTATACCGTCGGCGACGAGGAAAAGTGGACTTGATCATCTCATCTCGAGCTGATCGGCGATCTGCTTGACTATGTCGAACACCGTGCCGGGCTTTTCCGAGTCTATCCTCGACATGACGTCATCCCTCGATTTCCTCGTGAGGCTGGCGAACGACCCCATCGACTTGATCCTAGCCTTGAGCGAGGCTGTGTCGAACACTTCTATGGGGGTGTCCTCGGCGACTTTAGACGAGTCGCTTGTCTTGATGGCGGAAAGCGACGAGACGACCTCGTCCCTCACGTCTTCGAAGTCGGATCTCGACTCCAGCCACTGCCTGAATGTTTTTTCCATGCCCTATCTATGGAACACGGGCGACAATTACGCCACAAACAACTATATAGATTTATGGAAAAATACAGCTTCAGGAAATACGCCGAATGGGCGGACTACGGATTCAACACCAAGGACGTCAAGGACGAGAAGGTCGTCGGCGGCACCGTGGACGTTTCCGGCCACAACCCCATGGACATAATACATTCCGGGAAGATAATAGCCGAGATCACGGACGGGAAAGACATCGGCAACCTCGTGATGAACCACAGGTTCCAGGGCTTGGTGGAGTGGGGGGCGGAGCCGGGCGCGCTGCAGCTCCAGCTCACGCCCCTCGGAAGCTACAAGATAATAACGAGAAGGATGATAAGCGACCTGCAGGGTCAACCCAAGTGGATATGCAAGAAGATATTCCCGCTCGAGGAGGACGTGCACAACACCAGGGAGGAAGCCTACGCCTCCGAGGTCAGGGACTACCTGGAGTCGCTCAACGAGACGATGCTGGACACCGCAAAGCCGAAGTTCGAGAAGTTCGACATGCTATCGAGCAGGATGTTCGCGTCCGTGAGGAAGAACTACCCTTCGTACATCATGTTCCCCATCGGCATGGTCAAGAAGAGCGACAACTACCACAAGTACGTGTTCGAGTTCAGGGGTCACGGGGCTGAGGGTCCGGGCAAGTCCAGGGCGGAGCAGTTCAACATAGACCTGTATTGGGACGAGAAGGCTGGTCTGGTCAAGTGCTGGGGATACGACATAGATTCGTCCATGCGCCACCACACGTGGTACGTGCAGCCTTCCGAGTGGGAGGAGTGGTTCGCGCCGTCGCAGGACCACAAGGAGATCATAGAGTCCGTGGTCGCCGCGTTCATGACATACTAGGAGATAAATTGAGAAGCCCGTTCAACATCATCCTGTCGCTGGTCTGCCTTTCCATGCTCGTCATGGCGACGAAGAACAAGAACGAGATCAAGCTCACGAAGGCTAGGTCCGAGGGGCGGGCGGAAAAGCCGAGCGCCGAATCGACCTATTCCGCGGTCATGGGGAAGGCGAAACTAGAAGGTAGCCGAGTGGTCTTGGTTTTCGGCGCCGGATGGTGCGTATGGTGCCAGAAGCTGGAGTCCGAGACGCTGACCGCCTTGAGGGTGAAGTCCAAGATGTACGAGATGAAAGTCGTCAAGCTCAAGGTCGACATCGAGAAAAACAAGGACATAGCCATGAGGTACAACGTTAAGTCGATCCCGGTTCTGGTGCTGGTCGACGGCGACGAGAAGGTGATCGGGAGGCGTGATGGCTACATGAACGTCAAGGACATGCTTTCGTGGCTCAACCTCAACTGAACTCGTTCGGGAACGTCTTCCTGAAGAAATCCTTGGCGTTATCGTCGACACCGTTCTCGTACAGCTTGACGTCGAAATTGAGCTTGGAAAGCATTTCCTCCCTGACCACCTTGGACATGAACGGAGACATCACCACGTAGTACGGCGAGATCTTCCCGAAATTCATCCACCTGTACAGGGTGCCGTCCGATTCAGCCTTCACGTATTCGGACATCGCCGGGCTTTCGCCTAGCTCCGCCTTCAGGAACATCTTTGACTTCCTCAGGGCGTCGAGTATCTTTTGGTTCGAGACCTTCGACGGCGCGGCGTCCGTCTTCATGTTGGCTAGGGAGTCATACCTCCTCTTCCAGAGTTTCCACCTTCTCCAAGCCTTGTCGCCTATGAGACATCCGGCGTCGACTGAAGGGTGACCATCGCCGATCTTGATGTTCTTGAGTATGTCTATCTGAGCCCTGATGTAGAGGTGGAACTCGTCGTCCTTCACGATACCTTTGGTTTCCCTAATGAGCTTGTAGCAGAGCTTGAAAAGGTAACTCTTCCTCGGGTCTCCCCTGCCCATGCCGGCGTTCTTGTAGTCGGGGAAAGCCTTCCTGCTCTTCTCGATCCAGACGAGACCGACCGTGTAGGCTAAGGATTCCGTCTCGTCCATCTTGTACTTGACTATGACTTTCTGCACTTCCTTGTCCATGGTAACTCCTTGTGCTATACAATATAGCATACTGCCTATATTCTTGGCTACCGATTTCGTTGGTCGGCGAGATTTTTCTCATTATCGAGAAACCCAGCCACTTTATTTTATAAAAGAAAATTAATCATTGATTTCGTCGGGTTTCATGGTATCTTAACCTTAACTTGTCACAGAAACCTTTGAGTAACGAAGACGGTAGCTTTCTCTACCACTTTGGATTCGGGAATTGAATGTACCCCAGCCCCGGATCCAACTTCAGAAGAAACCTGAGCAGCCCTAACGGGTAAGTCTTTGTAGTAATTATTTTACGAATGGCGCCACGAGAGCCATTGTTATGCTCGGAATGCTAGGTAAGCCTTGGATAGAACAAAAAACGCCGACATCCGTTCCTGCAGACAAGGGAATGGACTAGCCAAGAGTTAGGACGCATAAACTGGTACTGTTGTTTTCGGTTTCAGGGTCGTCAACCCAAAGTGACGTTCCGTTTCGCGTTGTTTGGTCCGACAAGTGAAAGAACAGATGTTTTTGACTTGAAGGCAAGACAATGACGACGCGTATCGTCTCGTTTGTATTGTCGATCCAACTTAGCGGTATTTTGGGTTGAATGGTGTGGGATATGTTTAAACACAGAGAATCCCATTCAATTTAGATGTGGAAACAAGAGGATTCAAAGGGAATCCATATGTCTTTACACTGAACAAGATACAACACTAAGTCGGCACTCGTTTTATGGTAATTAAAGACAAACTTGGTAGGAATATACCAATTTGGCTGAATAGTGTTTGTTTTGCGACGATTATCGTGTATCATCCCATCATGTTGCTAACAAACGAAACACAGATGATCTCGGCTCTAGCCGAACTTGACTCCGAAGGGGTCGTTTACTTCTCCTGCAGCGACGAAATACTCGACTTCACGGACAAGTCGAGGCATGGAGCCTATACGGTGGCTTTGTCGTCGAAAAAGGGCGTATACGAGTTCCTGGTGCATGACGAGTGGGCTGTCAGGTTGTTCGTGAAGGCTGCGTCGATGACCGTCTTCACCAAGGGCAAGAAGGTCATAGCCTGGGACTGGAAGAATTTCTGCAGCTTCTGCCTCGGGAGGCACGGAGTCAAGGTGGTCGTCGAATGCTCCCTGATCGACCTGAAGATAATCGAGCATTACGTCGGGTTCAGGAACGAAAAGCCGAAAACGGTCGGCGAGTGCACGAGGCGTCTCAGGTCGGTCGTCGAGTCCGGGTGCTGGGACAAGCTCCAGGTCGTGTACAAGGGCGTCTACCTTCCCCTCGCCTGCGAGGTCCTCCCGTGCATGGAGACGGTAGGCATCCTCGACAGGGAGAAGCTCCATGCCCACTACGACATAGCCGGTCAGGAGAACGGGAGGCTGCTCTGCTTCAACGCGTACTCCAGGGGCTATGTGCCGCATGTCATCACGCAGGAGCAGAAGGGATGCCTCAAGCCGATAGCCCTGGACCAGCTGTTCGTGTACCTCGACTACAGGAGCATGGAGGTCAGGGTTCTTGAGTGGCTCACGAAGGACACGGAACTCACGAAGGCTTGCGAGTCGCCGGACATATACAAGGCGTTGTACGAGACGGTCACGAAGAACGCCTGCGACTCGCCCGAGAAAAGGTCGTTCTGCAAGTCGTTTTTCCTTCCCGTGTTCTACGGCATGTCGCCGTCCACCCTTTCGGAGAGGCTTGGCGTGTCGCAGTCCACGTCCGAGTCCATAGTGGACAGGGTCAGGAAGATATTCCCGACTGCTTACGGTTGGGTCGAGAGGCAACAGGCGGAAGCCAAGGACGCCGGCGTGTCCACGGACATCTTCGGCAGGAGGAGGGTTCTGGAGGACAAGCACTACAGGGCGAGGAACTTCGCGGTCCAGTCGCCCGCGGCTCTGTTCTGCCTGAAAAAGCTCGTACATCTCCACGAGTCATTGAAGGGCAAGGGTTCCGTCGCTTATAATGTGCATGACGGATACATGATCTATTCCAGCAGGGAGAATGTAAGGGACGTGGTTCTGGCGGCGATGTCGGCTCTCCGTTCGGAGGACTCGGCGTTCCCGTCGCTGAGGATGGAGGTCTCCTGCTCCGTGGGCAGGCGGCTGACGGAGATGAGAGAGTTGAACGTCGCAAAAAAAGGAACAGCATGAAAAGCATATGTCAGTCCTTCCCGATAACGCACACGGAGTTCGAGGAGTTGAACAAGAGTTTCGGGAAGCTTTGCTTCTACGCAGCCCACCAGCTCCAGAAGAAGAATTCCAAGAACAACTACACCGACGACTTCGACGACATAAACCAGGAGCTCCAGCTCTCGATAGTCCGCGCCGGGTCGTACTACAAGAGGCAGATATACATAGAGAGGTGTTTCGAGGTCGTCTACGAGTACAATTCCGACCCTTTCCTGCTGGAGATCGTAAACAAGCTACGGGACCTTTGGACCAACCGCACGAGGCACGGAGCCAACCGCCAGAAATTCGGGGGCAGGCAGGAGGTCATGCTCGAGAGGATGGTCATCAGGACCGTGCCCAGGGGCAAGAGACCGGACAAGATGTCGCAGCTCACCATCGACACCAAGTTCTCGACGTATTGCAAGGCTATAGTCTGGAACGGGCAGAAGAGCATGGGGAAGAAGATAACCAGGGAGAAGTCGATAAGGAGCGGGCAGGTATCGCTCTCGGAATTTGACTATTTGGGCTCAAGCGAATTATAATGAACAAGGGGCGGAGAAATAGGTTGCCGGGCTAAACATATATTCTTTCAAGACCCAGTGCTGCAGCCCTGCGCCCCTTTCTCAAACACATCTATGAAGATAGTATACATACTTAACGAGTTCGAGTTCTACCTGTCTCTGGCGGTGTGCAGCATGACCACGCTCAGGAGGTACAACCCCGACATCCCGGTCGAGGTGTTCTACGTCTGCGACAGGGGCGAGAACAACAGGAACCTCGGTCGACTCCCTTCCGGCAACATACCGAATGTCACGAAGGACGAGTTCATGCTGTTCTGTTCCGAGAAAAACGTCACGGTGAGAATGGTGGAGGACCTGGACATGGGTTCCGAGTCGAGGTACGCGCCGGTCCAGAGGATGTGCCTCTCTTCCTTGGGCGACGAGAGGGTGATGCTGATGGACGCCGACACGTTCGTGTTCGGCGACGTGTCGCCCCTTTTCGGGCTTCTGGACGATTGCGATTTCGTAGCGGACAAGAACAACTACGGGGAGAAGGCGACCATAACTCACAACGGCGTCTGCCTTCGCCCGTTCAACTCGGGGGTCACGCTTTGGGGCAATGGCATGCTCCGCGAATACGCCAAGGTCGTGTACGACTACTGCCTCGCGCTCAAGGAGAGGAGGCACTACCTCGGGGAGTGGCTCTACAAGGTGAGTCCGGACGCCATAGGTCGCGAGGAGCTCGCCTGCACGCTCTTCGTGGCGGACAGGAAACTGAGGTTCAGGTATTTCTCCCCGTCCGAGGTCCAGACCGGAATCCGCCAGGGAGACACGCTGGTCTACCACACCCTCACCCAGAACTGGATGGAATCGTACTTCGGGCTGCGGGGTCACGTCTTCGGAGAGAGCCGAAACAAGCCGAACATCAAGCCCATGCTGGTATCTCGGAAAAAGCGCTTTACTTGAGACGGCATTTCTGATATTTTTTCCACACGGAGAAAAACATGAGACCATTGACGCCCGAAGAGCAGCAGAAACTCGATTCGTTCACGGATCCGGACACGGTCAAATCAAGGTTCGCCTGGGACGACACGTTCCAGAGGAAGCTCCTGAGCATGCTGATGTGCGACGACTTCATGCTGATACAGAGCATAGACAAGCTCCAGCCGAACTACTTCAGCAACGAAGTCCACGTCATGGTCTGCAAGACTCTTTTCGCCCTCTTCCAGAAGAACAAGGGCGTCCCCAAGAAATGGGTGATGAGCCAGGAGATAACGGACCAGCTCAAGGACAAGGACAAGTCGGTCCAGCTATACCATCTGGCCGAGCTCGACGCCCTGTACGACTATTACACTCCCGGGGTCGACACCAGGGAGTATCTTCTCGACAAGGTGACCTATTTCGCGAAGGTGCAGGCTATAAAGGTGGCTTTCCATGGTTGTCTCGAGAAGATGTCCGAGGCTCCGGAGGACGAGGCTACCTGGACCTACATATACGACAAGATGCGTTCCGCGATGACCGTGGACAGGAGTTACGAGCCGGGTCTCGAGTACTTCCTTAACATCGAGGAGATGTTCCGGAGGATGGAGAACCAGTTCGAGGGCAAGGAGAGGTACACCTCCGGATTCGAGTCCATAGACAACGCGTTGACGGGAAACGGGATCTTCAACGGGCAGATAGGTTCGTGGATAGGTCTCCCGGGCACCGGCAAGAGCCTGGCTCTGGTCAAGGCAGCCGTAGCCAATGTCCTGCTGGGGCACAAGGTCCTCTACCTCACGATGGAGATGGACGAGCTCGGCATCACGCAGAGGTTCACCTCCCAGTTCGCCAAGATAGACATAAACCTGCTCCTCGAGCAGAGGGAGGAGATCAAGAGGACCATAGCCGAGTTCGGCAAGGACAAGGAGGACAAGAACCTCCTCATAGTCAAGCAGTTCCCCGGAGGCACGGTAGACGTCAACGGCATCAGGGCTTTCTGTTCGCAGCTGGAGATAAGGGGATGGAAGCCCGGTCTCATCGTGATCGACTATGTCGGCGAGATGAGGGACGACCCGAACGTCAAGAAATACGAGAGCGCGTACAGGATATTGAGAGACTTGCGCGGATTCGGGGTGGAGAAGCAGCATTGCACGCTGACATGCGTCCAGCCGAACCAGACGGCAGCCAAGCTCGAGATCAGCCAGTACATAGACGAGAGCAACATCGGCACGTCTTTCGACCAATTCAAGCCCCTTGATGCGTTCTGGAGCATCAACCAGCAGACCATAGAGAAGGACGCGGAGGTCGGTCGCGGTTTCGTGATCAAGCACAGGAACGGGAGATCGAGATTCCCTTTCAAGATGGGTTTCGATTTCTCTATGGGAACTCTCGACATATTCGAGATATCAAAGGAACGCTACAAGGAAAGGCTCATGAACGTCCAGCAGAAGCGTTCGGAGGAGATTGAGTTCGACACGTACTCTGTTGACAAGAGGAAGAACAAGAAACCAAGGAACGGCGTCATAGACGCAGATGAGGAATAACATGTCAGAGGCTCCACTGGAAAAGGTTACGGTCACGGTCAACGGCAAGGATCTCGTGCTTGACCCCGAGAACATGAAGTTCAACGAGTTCACGCTCAGCGAGTACATGGACAAGGAATACGCGTGGATAGATTATTTCGGCAAGCAGCTTGAGATCGCGACTAAGGAGTTGGCTCTCGCCGAACTGGCGTACGACACCAAGTTCAACGAGATATTCATAGAGACCAAGGACGGCGGCGGCTCCGACACCTACGGCAAGGCTAAGTCCCAGTCGCATCCGGATTGCGTCGTCCTCCACCAGGCTGTCATAGAAAGGAAGTCGGTCGTCGGGTTCCTCAAGTCGCACCTCAAGGCTTGGGACAGGAACCACGACAACGCCCAGAACCGAGGACACACTCTCAGGAAGGAGCTCGACAAGCTCAACAAGGACATCTACCACAAGAAGGAAGATGGTCTATGTGAAGCGGAGGACTTTCTTGGAAAATAGGGGAACGATGAATCAGGAAATAAGATGGGTGACCGGCAGGGACATGTCGTCCATGACCGCGATCGAGTCGGCTTCCTTCTCGAAGCCATGGAAGAGGTCCGACTTCGACAAATGTCTCGGCGACCCTACCAACAACAGGATAGGAAAGGTTTTCGAGGTCGATGGCGAGGTTGTCGGCTTCATAATATACGAACTACAGTTCGACAGGTTCTACATCATAAACATGGCTGTCATGCCGAGCCACAGGAAGCGCGGCATAGCCAGGGAGATGATAGGTCACGTGACGGACAAGCTGGACAACGGCTACAAGCGCAGGAGGAAGGTGGAGACATACGTTTCCGACCATTTCCTTGACGCCCACATTTTCTTCAAGAGGGTCGGGTTCAGGGCTATAGGGGTCGAAAGGGATTTTTTCGGCAAGGATTCCGGCGACGCCTACCTTTTCTGCTACCGCTCAGACAGTCTCGGTTTCGATTTTGACGATTCAGTTTTCGTCGGGGACTACGCATGAACGACAAGTGGGACTTGAGGTTCATAGGTCTGGCGAAACATGTCTCGTCGTGGAGCAAGGACCAGTCCACAAGGGTCGGAGCCGTCATATTCGACCGCGACAACAGGGTCGTATCCGTTGGCTACAACGGTTTCCCCAGAGGCGTCGGCGACGACCCTTCGAGGTATGCCGACCGCGAACTGAAGTACAAGATGGTGGTTCACGCGGAGATGAATGCCATCATTTTCGCCGGCTGCGACCTCAAGGGCTGTTCCATGGCGACCTACCCGTTCATGTCCTGCTCCGCCTGCGCAGCGTCGATAATACAGTCCGGCATATCGCGGTGCGTCGCGCCGACGCTCACCGATGATCTGGCTGCAAGATGGCAATCAAGCTGCGATGTCGCGACGACGATGTTCAGGGAGTCCGGAGTCGAGCTCAAGCTTGTGGATCACGTTTCGATCCCGTGAAGTCCTTGAATTTCTGTATTGCCGAGGCTACGCTCTGGTCCATGTCGAGATATTTGTACTCCCCGAGACGACCGCCGAATATCACGTTGCTTGGCTTTATCGACTTGTACTTCTGGTACATTTCCGAATTAGCCTTGTCCCGTATCGGATAGAACGGGTCAGGGTTGTCCTTGTAGGAGACGGGGATATCGTAGGTCACCACGCTCTCCTTCTTTTGGCTCGCCGCGTCGTAGTGCTTGACTGATTCCCCATGCCTGTAGAAATGCCGGTGTTCGATGCTCCGTATGTGCGGCACAGAGTCGTCTGCGTAGTTGACCACGGCGTTACCCTGGAAGTCTCCCTGATGGACTTCCTTGGCGAAGCGTAGCGTGTTGTATTCGAGCTTGCCGAATTCGAATCCGAAGAATTCGTCGACCGGTCCCGTGTACACGACATACTTGCACATGGACAACAGCCTGTCTCTTTCCTTGATGAAGTCGACCATGGTGTCCACGTCTATGCCATCCAGCATTTTCGTTATGAGGTTCGTATATCCGTTCTGCGGCACCCCTTGGTGCTTGGTCGTGAAGTAGTTCTCGTCGTACGTGAGCCTTATGGGAATCCTCTGTATGATCGAGGCTGGAAGTTCCCTTGGCTCGCGCATGTATTGCTTCTTCGTGTACCCGTAGAAGAATTTCCTGTAGATCTCCTCGCCGACCATGGATAGAGCCCATTCCTCGAAGTTCGAAGGCTTGTCTATCTTCACCCTCACCTCGTCGAGCTTCCCCGAGGCTTCGGAAGGCGTTTTCACGCCCCACATCTGGTGCAGCGTCATGAGGTTTATGGGGAAGGAGTACATCACGCCTCCGCTCAGAACCTTCGGTCTGTTGACGAACGGAGTGAACTTCTCGAATTGGTTGACGAAGTTCCACACCTCCTCGCTGTGCGTGTGGAATATGTGGGCGCCGTAGGACGAGACATAGTAGTCGTCGTGCTTCGTGTCATGGGCTGCGCCGGCTATGTGGTCCTTCTTTTCGACCACCAGGCACTTCATTCCGGAATCGGTCGCCTTCCTCGCAAACGAAGAACCGAAGAAGCCAGATCCTACAATCAGAAAATCGTACATATTTCACCTTGGGTTGAGTCTTATAATATTTTATGGTGAGAGCCGAAGATATACAAAAAGAAATCAACGAAATTCTGCACAACAAGCTTTTGGGCGGCAAGGTGCTTTTGCAGGACTGCCGTTTCGTGGACGAGAACTCGAGGCTGAGTCCAGCCTATGGCGATCCCATGTACGCCCCGTTCTATTACCATCTCGGGAAGCTGGTCAAGCCGAGGAGCGTCATGTCAATGAGTTTCAACCTCGGATTCCTGGAGAAGTGCTTTTTCATGTCTTGCAAGGAAACGGACAAGTTCCTGGCTTTTAGGCAGGATGATTCGAAGCAGTATTACTCGACTAGGATGGGATTCTACAACGTGAGGAAGTCGTTCAAGAAGGATTTCCTGTTCTACCAGGGAGACATAAACGACGACAGGATGTCTGTCGGGCATTTGGGTTCAGATTGGGATCTGGTTTTTTTGAACGAGGATTCGACCTACGACGAGATACTTCTCAAGATCGAACATTCTTGGAAGCTCATGGCGGAAGGGGCTATGTTGGTGGTTGAAAACGTCTGCGATATAAAAAGGGTCAAAAAAGCTTTCGAGGCTTTCACGGACAGCGTGGATGGGAAGGCTGTGGTGTTTGAGACAAGGTACGGAACGGGAGTTTTGACGAAGTAAAACTATATTACATGGAACACCGGGGGTATTTGTGGGCTACGAAGTAATTTATTCATATCACGAGCGGATCGATGGTGTGTACAACAAGGATGAGACAAAGACCCTCAAAAAGAAGGTCGGAGACCCATTCGAGGAGATCCACCTTGAGAAACTGGCTTCCACCATAATGGGTCAGTTGGCTAGGCGCGACATATTCGTCGTTGGCGTCGAGGTGTTCGAGCTTGCCAAGAAGAAGATCACTTTCCGAGAGACGGACAACGGCGTGGTCATAAAGAACAAGAAGTTCTCTTTCGACAAGACGACTGGCGACTTCTGCGTGCAGGATGCGCCGGACCCATCGCAGGCTGGAAATCACGCGCCGACACAGCAGCAGACCAACCAGAAGTTCATGTATCCGCACGAGCAGATGGCTATAAACAAACAATCCGAAGGTCCGACCCGCAGAGCCATAGACACTATGGTTTTCTCTCCCGAATTGCCCATGATTCATGAGGTGAAGACCAAGGGTTTCAAGTTGACGGTGGACAAGAGATATCAAGTTTTCTCTCGAAAAAGTTCCATCACCGGGGAAATGCTCTCCATAGTGGACGACCAGGACAGGGAGATTCAGATATCCGACAAGTATTTCATTCCAGCCAATGTTTCGCTGATAGCCGACAAGGAATTGAACTTCTCGGAGAAGTCCAAGGACAGGGATGGCGGCAACCTTTTTTGGGGCAACGCCAGCAACGAAAACGTTCCAATTATTCGAAAGTAGAGGTTCATCATGAAAAGAGAAGACAAGATAGCAAAGAAACGCAAGGAAAGAGCGAAAAAATCGAGATCAAAGGTGCTCAAGATAAGGGGCGTGGTCCGCAAGGACAGGAAGGAGGAGTCGAGAAAGCAGAGACTGGAGAAGATGCTTTCCCCGAAGCAGAAGCCGATAGTCAACGAAAAGAAAGAGGATGAGGAGACCAAGAACCAGAGGATCAGGGACCAGCTGGTCAAGAACCAGCAAATACTCGCGGCTATAGAGGAAGAGATGAACAGGGAAAGATCGCTGAGGCAACATGTCAATGAGAGCCTGGAGTCCGACGGTCACGAAACCATGAAGGAAAAGTTTTCCGCGATGCACAAGTCCGCGGTGGAATCCCAGGAGAAGTTCAAGGACGGCGACCAGCAAGCCATGATCGGCAATGATCAGAAGTGATTTTCTTTTTTAAAAAAAAGTCACTTTCTTTTATAAATTAATCTTGTGCGAAAAACTAAATAGCCTTATAACGATGAAAAGGGATTGGGGGAATGTCTCCCAGTCCAAACTTTTGTGTAACTTTTGTGTAACTTTTAACCTACGAGGTGTAACGATGTCACTTGACTTTGAAGAACTTGACGTAAACGAATTGAGATCAGAATCCAAGAGGGTAAACTCAGAATCCACCGGCGGTGGTGGCTACAGCGATGAGTACCTCGAGAAGTTTGTGAGGCTTCCTGAACGGGACGGATTCGTCCTGATGAGATTGCTGCCAAAGAGGAAAGGTCAGAAACTCTATTGCGCAACCAGAACCCACATGCTTACGAACCCAACCACCAGACAGAAGAAGAGCATCCATTGCCCAAAGGTGTTGACAAGCACCGACAAGGGCGACATGTGGAAGGGCGAATGCATAATATGCAAATACTACAGCGACCTCTGGCAGAAATCCGACTCCTGCTCCGGCAAGGAACAGGAAGACCTCCAGAACAAGGCTCGGGAACTCAAGCCCCTTGAACGGTACTACTACAACGTTATCGTTCGGTCTGAGAGCGACCCGAAAAACAAATCCGTGGTCAACACCAATGTCGGACCGAAGATATACAGCTGCGGCAAGCAGGTTCATGCCCGCATACTGCGAGCCATACTAGGCGATGACGCCGCTGGAGAGAAGGCTCTTGGCGACGTAACCCACCCGACTACCGGCAGGGATTTCCGTCTCGTGAAGAAGGTGGTTAAGAGCGGCACCCGTGAGTATCCCAACTACGACCATTCGAAGTTCGAGGATGTTTCGTCTGCCGGAACCACAGCGGAACTCGAGAAATGGCTGAGCAATCTCAACGATCTTCAGGGCTTGAGGAAGCTAAGACCGGTCGAAGAGATGAAGCAAGAACTCCGTGTGCATGTCGGCATGGTGGTAGTGGGCGACAGATCTGCCGACAGCGAACTTGACGAGTTCAGGAACGCGGACGCCAGCATGCTGAAGTCGGCTAGATCGAGCCAAGGGTCCAATTCCGGTTCGTCCGTCATATCTGGCGCGGACAACATCAACGAGGACGCTATCAAGCCAAAGCCATCCGCCAAGTCGGCTATCGAGGATGACTCGACATCGCTAGCGGACGAGGAGTTCATGAAGGATCTGGAAGGAATTTAGTTCCCTCTGGCTTTTAAATTGAGGGCGCTGGCATTTTTTATGTCCGCGCCCATTTTTTTCACATCTAAAAAACAAAAAGAGGTTTCAAATGGCTAAGAAAAAAGTCGGAGAAGAAGATTCGTTTTTCCAGGATTTGGCCAGCAAGACTGGCGGGGACATAGTGGCGAACATAGACAGCGTCAAGTATTTCGTGGATGCTGGAAACCTAGCCGTAAACTACATATGCAGCGGGCGGTTCATGGGCGGCGGCATACCGGGGGGCAAACTGACCGAGATATACGGTCCATCCTCGTCTTCGAAGTCGCTGATAGGAACAAACATACTTTTCGGCTGCCAGAGGGCTGGCGGCGTGGCGATACTCGAGGACTGCGAGAATTCCGCGAACAAGGAATTCATACAGATGGCTTCCCACTGTGATCTCTCGAGGATAGTCAGGCACACGCCGCAGACGCTCGAGGAGGTTTTCCACAAGATGTACAAGTCCATGGAATTCATCCGGTCCAAGAAGAAGGACGGTCCGATAGCGATAGTTTACGATTCGATAGGAGTCAGCCCCTCAGCAAGGGAACTCAGGGAGGTCAACTTGCCCGAGAACGCCTCGAAGGCTGATTTCAAGCGCATAGTTGGCGGGAACGAACAGCCCGGCGAGAGAGCCAAGATTTGCTCCAGGGAGTTCCGCAAGCTCAACACCGTCATGGAGAAGAACGACGCCACCGTCGTTATCCTCAACCAGACGAGGTCTAAGATAGGAGTCATGTACGGCAACCCAACAACTACCGCCGGTGGCGGCAACGCGTTGCCTTTCTATGCCAGCTGCAGGCTCGAGACTTCCACGATGAAGAAGATAGAGTACAGGTTGTCCGCCAAGAAGACAAAGATTCTCGGCATAAACATCAGGATAAAAAACGTCAAGAACAAGACCCACAGACCGTTTATTTCGACCGAGAACATCCAGCTGCTTTTCGAACACGGGATAAATCCGGTCAGCGGTCTTCTTTCCTGCCTCATGGACGCCAACAGGGTTGTCGCCAAGGGTACCGGGTATTTCGTCGTGTCCGAGCCGTACTGCAAAGGGGAAGAGGTCAAATTCAAGGCTTCCCTCGAGAAGAACGAGGTTCCGATCGAAGTCCTGCTGAGGTGTCCGTCCATCATAGACGCCGCTTCCGAGGAAGAGGTTTCCGAATACCTCGCGCCTTTCAAGGCAGCCATGGATTTCCAGATTTCCGGCGACATCATAGAGACTGACATCATGGGAGAGTCGGACGAAGACATCGACTCCGAAATTGAATAGTCATTGAGGTTTTTCGCTCGGCTTTATCTTGTATTGGGATTTGTCCGTCTTCTCTAGGTTCATTCCGATGCTTTTTAGATGCTTGACAGCCATGTTTATTTGGGAGTGGATTTTTTTTTCGTCCACTCCTTCCTTTTTGAACTTAACCATTATCTTTTCGATGTCTATCGACTTCTTTTGCCTCAGGGTTTTAACGATGTAGTCGAAAATCTTCCGGTTGTTTTTCCTTACTACCTTCTGAATCTCCTCATAGGCGAAATCTTCCTGCTTTTTGTTGGTGTCGCATATCTCGTCTGCAAGTTGTTCAAGCGTTTTTATGTTGTTGTGGCTGGTTCTTACTATTGATAATTCGGCGTTGAATGTCTTGGAGAACTCGACCAGGTGGTTGATGTTCTTTTTGTTTGTGAGAAACTTTCTTTTGTCGCTGAGCTTTATCATTAGGCAGTTCATAGTTCAAACCCTCTTGAATGCCTTCATTATAAAAGGGACGAGAAGCAGTGAACAATGACATTGGCAAAATATACTGTAATGTTTTCAGGCGTTTCGGCGTCGAGATAGAGCTCAACTCGTTCGACGGGAGGAACAGACCGGTCGACTACGAGTTCGGGGTTCTCCCGAAAGGCTCGCACCACATAGCGAACCTTGTGCACAAGTCCGTCGGGGACAAGGTGTTCCTTCAGAAATGGCAGAACAACCACAATAACGACTGCTGGATACTGAAGCCAGACAGCAGCTGCGGAATAGAGGTTTGCACCCCCGTACTCAAGGGCATGGGAGGTCTCAGAAACGTGTGCTCCGTAATAGACGCGTTCTCGAGAGACGCATTGGTCATGTCGGACCAGAGGTGCTCGTTCCACGTGCACGTGGACGTGCATGACATGAACGTGGGCGACATCGCCGCCCTTGTGTCGTGGTGGGTCAAGATGGAGCATTTTTTCATGCGTATCGTTCCGATGAGCAGAAGAAGGAGCAGGTATTGCCAGATGCTGTCTTTTTCATCGATATTCGAGAAAGGGGTGGGATGCATGATGTCTGACGCCCACCTTGTGGGGTCCGTCGGAAGGCACAAGTATTATTCCCTCAACACGTACCACATGCAGAAGAAGAAGCGTAAAACGGTCGAGTTCAGGATCATGGACTCCTCGTGCTGCCTAAGCTACCACGAAGCCAAGAACTACCTCCTCCTTTTGCTTCACTTTGTCGAGCTAGCCGTGGAAAAGGGAACGCCAAGGGAGTATGACCAGGATGACCCGTTTACCGGGTATTCTTGGCTCGGGGTCTCAGAATCCCTCAGTTTTTTGAGGATGGAGGAGAAATCAATCCTGTCCGAGGGGATGTCCGAGGTCAGAACGTGGCTTTACGGAAGACTTTTGCGAAATGAGCACAATGGAGAAAGGGGAATATTCGGATATAGATGCAAGTCATTGTCCGAAGAGGATTTGCGTCTGTTCGGCTTGTTTTGTGATGATTATGGTAATTTTAAATTTTCGGAAGATAAGTTCCTTGAGTAGTGATATATAGAGTCAGACATAGGAAGGTAAATCATATGTCGGATAAAATGAAAAAGATCGAAAAATCGGTGCTGGAACTAAAGAATCTTGGAAAGATTCTTATTCCATACAATTACCCAATTTCCAATTCAAATCTTTACGAGGACGACCTCGTAATTCTGAAAACAAGACTTTTCGCAATAGACGGATACTCGATAGTCGCCCACTACCAAAGGTGCGATTACGATGATTGCTATATGGATGTCTTGCAGATTTACGGCGACTACAGCAACTTCCTCCCGATATCGGTTTCGTGCAAGATGGCGAAACTGTTTCTCGGCGAAAGCGAGCTGTTCCTCATAGAGACGTATAAGGAAAGCAAGAAGATATATTGTTGGACTGTTTATCTGGACAAGGACGGCAATGTCATAAAGTCGCCTTCGAAGGATGAGGGCGACCTGCCCTATAGATATTACGATGATTTTAAGTACTTTTATGTTCCTCCGAACAAGGTTTTTTTCATTTAGAAAAAATTCACAACGAGGTGCCAATATGAGCAAGAACAAAATTCAGTCTATGATAGTGGAGCATTTGATGAAACACGGTCAAATAGAGTTGCTTCTTCCGGACAACGTAACGTTGGAAATAGGCATAACCCAAGAGAATCAGACGGGAAAATTTGTTAAAAAGAACAATTATTGCTGGGTCATGGCATCGCGTGAGGATAGGACCGCGTGTCTTGATTCCTTCAATCTTGGGCTTCGTTTTGCGGATGAAAAAGCCGCCCTCATACTGGATGACACCATTATAAACCAGTACGGGGAGCATGTCAGACGACTAGATGTCGTTTAATCGCTCCCGAATATATTGCCTAAAGTCTTTGACACGCTTAAAATTCCATTAGACAGTAGGAACATCTCGGTTGTTCCTACGGCAACTTGGTCTTTTTGCAAGGGAACTAAAAAGTCAATCCATATAGTGAATCCGTGGCTCGCCATTTGGAAGCGCGAAACCATTATCTGGATGCCCTTTTTTTTATATTTCGTGTTCACAACATGCTCGAATGAATCCCTGTTATCCTCGACGAGGCGAGATATGAGCTCGATAAGTTTCGAGCCGTCGATGAATTCCGTCCATTTCAGGACCAGAAGATCCTCGAATTTCTTTTGGTCGAATATTTTTTCAGTTCGCATATGAGGTTCGCAATGAAGAAGAATGATCCGCTTTTGAAGGAATATTTCTATAGGCTTTCCGACGAGAACCTAAAGATAATCCACAGCAGGTTGAATTTCAGGTACTCCGGAGACATACCGGAGATACTGAACTATGTTTCCAACAACAAGGATATCGACCGATGGCTCGGGAACGCGGCATCCTGTGTCGAATTGTATGGGATGATAGACAATATGCACGAGGTGGTCAATAGGGAGTACTACAAAAGGTTCGACGTAAACAGGTAGTTCCCATGGAATTCTCTCTGGTTGTTTTGTATTCGGAAGACCGCAGGTCGCAGTTTCTGAATTCGGTCGAGTGCTGGGGCGATTGCCACGGTTACGCGTCGGCGCAGAAGATCCTTTGCGTCGACGGGGAATCCGACATTTCGATCGAAGGTTGGACGATCTTGAAGATAGAGCGCGCTGGCGATTTCTTCTGCTGGGCTGACAGCATCAACAATGGTGTCGGCTCGGCTTCCGAGGAAATTGTCTTCTATATGGATTCGGACCGTATAGTTCCGACCGACTGGTTTTCCAAATGCTGCTCCCTATTGTCCGTCGATAAAAATCGTTTCCTGTACCCGTCCAGGCTGTATTCCCTTAAAATACATGTCGGCGTCGAAGCCCTGCGGGAAATAAGGGACAATGTCGGTTCGAACGAGCGGCTGCTGACGCCAGACCACAGGCAGGACGACCCGAAGGTCTACGGAAGAAAGAACCCGTTTTCCGGATGCGTAGCCTTTGGGAGATCGGCTTTTTTGGATTGCGGCGGGTTTGACGGGAAATTCGTCGGCTGGGGATACCCGGACTACGATTTCATGATGAAGGTCAAGACTCGCGGGATTCCATTGATCCCGATCGACGCCTCGGAACTTCACCAAAGGCACGAATACGCCATCGACAGGAGGATGTTCAGGATGCATAACCTGTACAACCTACGCCAGTATGTCGAGAAGTGGGATCTCCCCAGAGACCACTTGGAGAGGGTGGCGGAGAGCATCGGCGTCGACAGGCGTTATCTCTATGGCAGCGAATCGCTGAGGAGATTCCTGTCTTTGGTCAACGGACCTAAGCTTGGCTGATCATATTGGCATGTGCACAGTCTTGAATTCCTTGAATATATCCCATCCAGGATGGTCGCACCTCCGGTTCGCCCCCACGAAATGAAATCCCTTGCATCTGCCTATGGTCTTCCAGATCCTGGAATTGTACTTCTCTATTCTTTTGTTCCCCTCCGAAAGATTGCACCAGAAGAACCCGTGGGCATGCAGGGTCACGATCGAAGACGTCTTGACCAATATGTGATCCACGCTGGTCAGCACATGTGAAACCAGACCCTGCTCGTCGGCGTAGGTCATCCTTTTGTTCTTGTTGATCGACCAGGCATCGTTCAGTTTCTTCTTGAAGTCGAATCCGGGGGGAAGCCCTATGAGACCGGAATTGTAGCATCCACCTTTTTCGATCATGGAGTCGTACCTTCCGTAGAACCTTCCGGCGCCCTGCGTGATCATCGTCTTTTCGGAAGCGAGGAATTCATCTATCTCGTGGAGTCTTTTCTCGATAACTATGTCGTTGTCCATGATTATCTCATGGCGACCAATATCGATCCTTGGAGGGCATAGTTTCCAGGTGCTGCCCGTGGAGTCCTGAGGGTTGTCGAAGTTGTAAGCCGTTTCCGGCAGGATGTCGTTCACCGGGGAATCGTCCCATTTCTGTTTCATCGTCTTGACGCCGTACTTACTCGAGATCGAAAGTACCATTTCCGTCTTTTCCGGATCTTCGCCGTTGTGGCATATCATCCACTCGAACGAATCTCCGTATATGCCTATGGCTTTTTTGATTGACATGTCAAGCACGTCGAAGCCCCTTTTCAGCGAGTTGCAGCCTATTGTCCATCTAAATATTGGTTTCATGGATATATAATAGTGCGCCCAAATCAACATGATTCAAAACTATGGGGGATAATGAAGGAATGGAAATGCCGCACCTGCGGCAGCAACGACATGTCTCTTCGGTACACTTCGGGTCTCAAGTTTTGCAAGGACTGCCAGAAATACAAAAACATCAAGACTAACTCAAAGGTCGCCAGGAAATACAAGAAATGCCCAAAGTTCAACCTCGAGCACGAGGATTTCATGGCTTGGATTTCCTCCAAGGAGAAGAAGTGCGAATACTGCTCCATATCGGAGTGCGACCTCCAGGGGCTTCAGATGAGGTCGTCCATCGGTCTGGTGATCGAGTCATTAGGCATTGACAGGGTCGACAGTTTTGGCGATTATACCTTCGACAACATGGTGCTCTGCTGTTTCGTGTGCAACAGGATCAAGGGAATTCAGTTCTCCAGCGCCGAGATGAAGATCATAGGCAAATCCATATGCCAGATATGGGAATCCAGAATGAAGGTCAACGATGCCTCCGATTATTGATGTTGGCGACAATAATGATCTTGTGCCGACCAAGAGCTATGCTCACGCCTCGTGGGATTTCGAGAATTTCAATCCGGTCCAGAGCCGTGTCTTCGAGTTTTTCGACAAGGACATCAACGCCTTGATAGCCGCTAGGACAAGCGCCGGGAAAACCGTCATCGCCGAGATGTTTTTGGCTCACGAGATAAGGGTGCGAGGAGGGAAGGGAATGTTCCTCGCCCCGCTCAAGGCTTTGGCGCAGGAAAAGATAGACCAGTGGACAGACCCGGATTCGCATTTCGGAGACATAAACATATCCATATGCACCGGCGACTACCGCATCACGCCCAAGCGGCAGATGGAACTCGACGAGTCCAACCTCATAATCATGACCTCGGAAATGCTCAACCACAGAGCCAGGAACATAAAGTCCGAGAAGAGCGCCTATCTCAAGGACATCGGGACGTTGGTCATCGACGAGTCGCACCTTCTCACGGTCCCTGGAAGGGGGGAGCATCTCGAGGTCGGACTCATGAAATTCACCCAGATAAACCCGAAAGCCAGAATCGTGCTTTTGTCGGCGACGATGCCGAACGTGAACGAGATAGCCGAGTGGCTTTCCTATTCCCTGAACAAGAAGGAGACCTATGTACTCAACTCGGAGTACAGACCGGTTCCGCTCGGCGTCCATTACGAGAACTACGACGACGAGGCGCGCACCTACGACGACATGGAGAAAAACAAGGTCGAGAAAGCTCTGGACCTAATCAAGGACTACCCCGACGACAAGTTCCTCGTTTTCGTCCACACGAAGAGGACTGGCGAGCTGATGACCCAGACTCTGAAGTCCAACTCGATAAACGCCGAGTTCCACAACGCCGATCTCGACAAGGAGAAGAGGATAGACCTCGAGAAGAGGTTCAAGGGGGACAAGAACCTCAGGGTCGTCATAGCGACCCCGACTTTGGCTTGGGGCGTCAACATGCCGGCTAGGAGGGTGATCATAGTCGGAATCCACAGGGGAAGGGACGAGGTGGAGACCTACAACATAACGCAGATGATAGGGAGGTCCGGAAGGCTCGGGATAGACCCTCGCGGTGACGCCTACATCCTGCTGCCGAATTCCGAAGCCAAGAAGCACAGGGACAGGCTCAACACCCCGCAAAAGATAACGTCGAAGATTTTGGACAAGCCAAGGAATCTGGCGTTCCATCTGGTCAGCGAGATACACCATGAGGACATAACGAACTTCGACCAGATCAAGGTCTGGTTCGAGAGGTCGCTAGCCTATTTCCAGAACAGGATCCTCAACCAGACCTACCTCAAGGAACTTTTTGAGGAGCTGATAAAGAAGGAGATCGTCCATGACGATGACGGCGTTTTGTCCGCCTCCAGTATCGGCAGGATATCGAGCATATTCTATTATTCCCCGTTCGACGTGGCTGATCTCAGGAGGAACTTCTACTTCCTCTTCCTGCACAACAAGCATGAGGACGACATGCATGTCGCCCTCGCTTTGGCGAAGACGGACACGCACAGGTCCGTGATCGTGAACAACGCGGAGAAGCAGGAACTGCGCATGTTCGACCAGAAGCTCCAGCGAGACCTAGGGGTCGACTACAAGTACATCACCGAGGGCATCAAGAAGACGGCTTTTTGCTATCAAAACCTCATGAACGGTCGAAACTCCGGAGCCTTGTCCGGATTCCAGAGGGGATTGCAGATAGACTTCGAGAGGATGGAGCAGATATTGGTGGCTATGGACTCGATGAGCGGCAAGTGGGGCAAGGAGACGTTCATGAGAAATCTGGCGAAGAGAATCAGGCACGGCGTCCCGAGCCACCTGGTCGACCTGTGCCAGCTTCCGAATGTCGGCAAGGTAAGGGCTAAAAAGCTGTACGACATGGGATACAAGGGGGTCGAGGACATCGTCGCCCTCGGGCACGACAAGGTCAAGTCCATTCTGAACATGAAGGAAGCCATGGTCGGCGACATCATCAAAGAGGCTTTAAGGATTTCTTCTCTTTAGCCTTCTCACTTTCTCGACCAGCTTCTGTTTGTTGAGGTAAGATTTGTTTCCTTTCTCCACGGAGCTTATTCTGTAGAGGAGGTTTCTCCTGGCGTAGTTGTACGTCGAAGTGCACACGATGTTTATGAGGCAGGACTGGCAGCATTCGGAGTTGGGGCTTATGGCTTGGATTGTGATGTTGACGACATCGCCGTCATTCAGGTTCGCAGCGTCTTTCGTGCCGTTCACCATCACCATGAAATTGCAGTTGGCGGACATGTAGGACGCGGATACTATTCCGTCTCCCACAGCCCTTATGGTAGCAGCAGGACCTACTCCTATAACCTCGAGGCAGCATCCCAATGTCGTCAGCAGCACGTCGATCGTAGCGCATGGGATCGAACAGGAACTTCCGAGAGAAAAAACGAAATCGTCGTTCCCGAACATCTCCTTCTGAGTTTCTTGGCTGAATTTCGGGAATGGTATCTTTTTCTTGCTGCCGAAGTTGGAATCCCAGTCTATCTCGTCATGCAGCCTTATTTCCCTGGGCTGAACCATGGGGGATGGGGATGGGGTGTCGCAATGGCATCCGGAAGGTACTATGTCGTAAGACGTGCCTATCTCGTAGGTAAGGGTCACGGAGCTGCAGCATGCCGGCGGACAGCACTTGCTCTCTGGGCACAAACACCCACAGACTAAATCTCCTGCAACTCCGTACTTGAATGGACCGGAACAACCCATTGTTCATCAGTCCTCTTTTCCAAAGAAGTTCTTGGGATACTCTATTTTCACAGTTCCGTTTCCATCAGTGATCTCTCCTTTGTTGTTTTCTGTCCACCATCTGACTTGCTGAACCTCTATGCCGAGTTCGTCCATGTGACAGCGGTCGTTTGGACTCACGGGAAGATGGTGCTCCACGCCATCGATTAGGATCGCGACTTTGCACTCGCGCTTATCGTGGTTGTACAGCAAACAGTTCTTGCAATATGGCTCTGTCTTTTTCATAAATTATCACTCGATGAATTATAAGTTCAAAACTGTGCAGAAAAACAGATTGATGTGTTGATATTGTTCTTAAATTGTTTTATCATTATCGTATACAATGAATCAACGAGGTTACCGCCATGTCTATTATCGGTTTCGCTTCGCAGTTGGCTATGGGCAAGGATACGGCTGCCGACTACCTAAGCGACGAGATGAATCGTCTGGGAATATTCGGAAAATGGGAAAGGTCAGCCTTCGCCAACGCCGTAAAGGAGACATTCTGCACGTCTTTCGGCGTAGACCGCCAGTTCCTGGAGAAATGGAAGCGCATAGACGAAGCCCCTCCCGGGATGAACATGAACGTGCGGAAGGCTTTGCAGTTCATAGGAGACGGATTCCGGCAGATAAGGGAGAACATCTGGATAGAAATAGCCTTGAGGAACAAGGGTAGAAAGCTCATAATATCCGATTGCAGGTACATCAACGAAGCCAAGCACATAAGGCGCCACGAAGGCATAAACGTCATACTCTACAGACCGAACTACATCAACGACGATCCGAACCCGTCAGAGTCGCAGATGCGAACCATGATAGATTGGTGCTTGCGCACGCAGAAAGAGGGCGCCATATTGCACAGCACGGAAAACCCCCCGGAAGGAAGCCAGTACTACGATTTTTTCCTTGTAAACGATGGCGACATACCGCAGCTTCACGGCAAGATAAGGAATTTGCTCATACCTTACATAGAGAGGACTTACGGATGCCAAATCTAACATCTACCATAGACCCCAACGTCTTTGTCCCAAAGGGCTGGGGCAACGAGCTTTGGATATGCAACGGGGATAAGTACTGCGGCAAGATACTGACTTTCAACCCCAACAAGAAGTGCTCCATACATTACCATCTTGTCAAGGACGAGGTCTTGTTCATAGACAGCGGCTCGGTCGAAATGGTTTATTTCTGGAATGATGGTGACGAGAAAAGCTCGCTGACCCTGACCCAAGGCATGTCGTTCCATGTATCGCCAGGATTGAGGCATCAGATGATAGCCGGCGATGACGGAGCCAAAATAATAGAGTTCTCGACGCACCATGACGATGCCGACTCAATAAGGATCGTCAGGGGCGACTGATCTCTCGACCCGAGCCAAAGCACATGAGCGACAGCAATCTCCCCACTTCGATTGGCGCAAAGAATCCGACCGCCATCGCCTACAACATAACCTTCTGCGACTCCAACGGCGGTCTGTACGTCAACGAAACGCAGGTTAGCAGCACGCTGACCCAATCCGGGATCGGCACCAACATCGTCTGCCGCGGAGTCAGACGCCTGACTCCCGTGGAGTGCGAGCGTCTGCAGGGATTTGACGACAACTACACCGATATTCCTTGGAAGGAAAACAGCCACTCGCCCGACTCGGCTCGGTACAAGGCTCTGGGCAACTCGATGCCGGTTTCCGTCATGAGATGGATTGGCGAGAGGATAAGGTCGACGGTCTGAGGTCAGTTTCCCTTGGCGCTCTTCTTCAGCTTCCCTATCCCGACCTCGGTCATGACCATGAATTTCCACCCTCGAGCCTCGCAATGGTGCTGGCAGGCAGCCCATTTAGCCTGGTTCTTTGGGAGCGCCGTCTGGTTGGCTGGCTTTATCTCCCAGATCTCGACATGCCCGTCCATGAAGTATATGCTCAAGTCGGGATTGTACTCGTGCCTGTCCCCTTCGAATATGTAATCCACCTTGAAAGGCTCGACATCGTATTTTATGACCTCGTGGAGGCACTCCAGGCACTCATACACGTCGCATTCGTATCCGCTGCGATAATGCATTTCCTTGCCGTTCTTCGCCGACATGTAGTAGCCCTCGCGGAAATTCGGCTTCCTCTGCGTCATCTTGCCGGTCTGCTTGTTTATGTCCTTCCACACCGTAGCCCTCATCTGCCCGCATTTCGGCACCTCCTTCTCGTTCGGGTGCTTGGACGAGAAATGAAGCCTGAGATCGCGGACCGGGGCGCGGCACCTCTGCAGGGGGCACACCACGTATTCCCTTCCCTGCTCGTGGCTTTCGGTTATGTGCGCGGAGTATTCCTCGTAGAGGTCATAGTTCTTGCCGCAGACGAAGCACTGGTATCGCCTCTTCGAGTCGGCTTTCTTGAATGGAAGGCTCATTTGGGTTTCAGAAGCATTTTCTCGGCTTCCTCCCGGTCTATGATCTTTATTCCCTTCAGGTCTTTTTTCGAAAGGGTCGCCTCGGACTTATACCCGTCAATGCTCTTGCTCAAGTTTATCGCCAGAATCCTTATCTCGTTCTTGAATTTCGACTTCTCCTTCTTGTCCTTCATCGTGGCGAAAGCCATTCTCCCGTCCTCGGAAGTCCCGTATACGCTTCCTCCCTTGACGAAAAAAAGTATCAGGTCGTTTTCCTCGATCAGCTTGATCAAGCTGTTCTCGAAAAGGACGAATATGTCCCATGCGGATTGTGTTTCCTTGTATCTTTCTATGAAGTTTTTCATGGTTATTCCTATATAGGGTATGAGTTATTTATTCAGAAGCTTCAAAACTTTTTTCGAGGAAATGGATTCGGACATGGAAAAGATGTCCGGCAGCGACCCGATCGGGAAAGACCCGGTCGGAAATGATTACATAGACACCCTCGAGGACGAATTCGGAATCAACTGGAAAAGCATAAGCAGCACCCTGACCTCGGAGCCTTGGATAGCGACCCATTTCAAGCTCGGAGACCTCAATGACGAAATGACGTACAAGATATCCGCCTGGGAGATAGACAAGGACACCATCACCCCCGAAGGCGCCTACATCAGGTTGAAGCCGACAAAGGGGATGAGGGGCTTCCTCAAGAACGGCGACATCAACAAGGCGCCGCCGGACGGCAAGAGATACTATCTCGACAGGGATGAGCTGGTCGACTTCCTCACCACCGCGTGGGTTCCGCCAGAAGCCCCACCCGGAGGCGACCCCGGCATGGGCGGTCCTGGACTAGGAGGACTGCAATGATAGGATTCAAACAATGGCTTCAGAATGAGGTCGGAACGTCGACCGCGAGCATAGCCACTTTCGCCAGACCCATAGGCATAGGCACGGTTTCCAGAACCTCGCCCAGCCTGATCACCGTGGACGATCTCGAAAGGGAGAAACACGAGAAGCACAAGAAACACAAGAAGCACAAGAAGCACGCGAAACGCAAATCCAAGGTTCTCGACATGTTTCCCGGAAAGAACGTCGTCATGGGCGACATCGGCTATTTTTAGCCTAGGATTCATTTTCAAATCTTGATAACATCATCGTGACACAACCAAGGAGTCTCGACGATGCATGATGTTCTGGAAAACATACCAAACAAGACGATCAAGTGCCTGGACAAGGGTCACGTGACCATAATGGACACCATGCCCAGACTGGTCCCGGACGACAGGAAAACCGCCGACTACGCCATCGTGCAGGCTGCGAGGGTGTCCTACGGCGACGGAACGAAGACTGTCAACGAGGACCGCGGTCTCATACGCTACCTCATGAGGCACAAGCACACTACGCCGATGGAGATGATAGAGTTCAAGTTCTGCATGAAAATGCCCATATTCGTAGCCAGGCAGATGATACGCCACCGGGCTGCCAGCGTGAACGAATACAGCGGACGCTATTCCATCATGAGGGACGAGTTCTATATGCCGGAAGCCGAAAACGTCAGGGCTCAGTCCAAGACCAACAGGCAGGGCGGCGAAGAACCAATGAGAAACAGCGATGCCGTAGGGTTTCTCTCCGACCTCGAATCAATCTGTTCCAAGTCATACCAGAACTATGAGTCCAGCATGGCTTGCGGGGTCTCGAGGGAGCAAGCAAGAATGCTCTTGCCAGTCAATTTGTACACGGAGTGGTACTGGAAGATAGACGCCCACAACCTCCTTCACTTTCTGGCTCTGAGGTGCGACAGCCACGCGCAGATGGAGATAAGGGTTTTCGCAGATGCGATACTGGAACTCATCAAGCCGATAATCCCATTGACGATCGAGGCTTGGGAGGACTACAGCGAGCATAGGGGGGCGAGAAAGCTCACGAGGCTCGAGCTTGACGCCATCAAGTCATCGCTCGAAGGGTCGATGGTCGACAAAATAAATTCGGATAACTCCAGAGAGCAAGCGGAATGGTCGGAAAAAGCGAAAATCATGGGGCTTCAGGTCAGGAAATAAAGACGAACCGACACTCGAATAATGGTAACCAACATTATTCGAGCGCATGAACATGATTGACATATTGGAGAAGATAAGGAACAGCGACTTGAGGATAGGAGTCGTCGGCGACGCCATGCTCGACGAGTACTTCGACGTCAAGGTGAAGAAGATATCTCCGGAGTTCCCCATCCCGGTCATGCACAGCGACGAGGCTGAGCCAAGCCTTGTTCTCCCCGGCGGAGCCGCGAATGTCGCGTTCCAGCTAGCCAACTTCAACAAGAAAACATTTTTGTGTTCGCTCCTGGATGGGCACGCCGAGGCTGTCCTTTCGAGGCACGGGATAGACACCTCGTTGTCGGTCAGGATAGACCCGTGCCACGTGCCGAGGAAAAGGAGGTTCTACAGCGACGGATTCCCGACATACAGGTGGGACGTGGAGAGACCTCTGTACGGTTCGGAGAAAGAAGATCTGAGGTCATACTGCGCCGAACTGAAGAGGAAGATAGACCAGAGCGATTTCGACGTGCTGATATTCTCCGACTACGACAAGGGAGTGTTCTTCGACGACATGGTGTCCGAACTCTCAAGGACCCACCGATGCGCGATACGCATGGTCGATCCCAAGAACGACATCCTCAAGTGGAAGGGATGCACCCTCATAAAGCCGAACCTTTCGGAAGCCAAGTCCATAACCGGCAAGTCAAAAGTCGTCGACCAGATAGAGGAGATAATGAATATGACCTCAGCCGGCAGCGTGGTCGTAACTAGGGGGGGCGACGGTTTTTCCGGGTATGACGGAAGCCATTTCGAATACGACGTTCGCGAAAGCTCTGACAAGGTGAACAGCGTCATAGGCGCCGGGGACTGCTTCATAGCGTTCTGCGGCTTGTGCCTAGGGAACGGGGTCGACCTTCGCAGGGCTTCCGAGTTCTCCTTCAACATGGGCGCGATCTATGTCACCGACAAGCACAACAAGCCCCTTGACCACCAGAGGATAACGACGTTCATCGACAAGCCCAGGTCGAAGATCGTTTCCCCGGAGACCCTGGCGAAGCGCGACTTCACCTTGGTCATGACGAACGGTTGCTTCGACCTGCTGCATGCCGGTCACCTCAACAGCCTGAACTTCGCGAAGAGGCATGGGGAGAAACTGGTTGTCGCAGTCAATGGCGACGGTTCCGTCTCCAGGCTCAAGCCCGGGAGACCGATCAACAAGCTGTCGGACAGGATGTCCATGCTTTCCAACCTGGAGTGCGTGGACTATGTCGTCAGCTTCGACGAGGACACTCCCCTTGAGGTGATAAGGAAGATAGTTCCGGATGTGCTAGTGAAGGGGTTCGACTACGACGGCAAGGAGGTAGTCGGCTCTGATATCGTCAAGTCGGTGGTTCTCGCGCCGATGCTGGACGGGTTCTCCACCACCGGGATGCTCGGAAGGATCTAGTCGCAAAGGCATTTTTCCTTGCATCTGTCCTTGTCCGCCCCGCATGAGCAGGATTTCTCGCACACGCATTTCTGGCAATACTTGTGGTCGTGCTTCTTCTCGTCCTTGATCAGGATGGCGCTCATCACGAATATGCACAGGAAAAAGCCGAATATGAATCCGAATATCATGTTTTGTAGGCAGCGAAGTTTCATTTTTGATTCCTAAAAGTTAAAACCGATGACATATATATTGTAAAAGAGAGGAAATATGATCGGATTCGCAGAATGGCTCAGAATTGACGAGACACCTGACCTTGCAGGCATAATAGGACCGCTCACGGCTGCGGAGATAGCCGCTTCGGGCGACAAAGCCAATCCAGGGGAAATTGTTGCCAAATTGATTAAAAACAAAACCTTGACCGATTTTCAGAGAGACCCAAAAAACGTTACTGTAATTGATCCCAAGAAGCTCGGCGTTTTAGTGCAGGGGCAAATAGCGGATTCGAAAAAGAAATCTCCCGGCGCAGTCGGAACCGTCGGCGCGGCAGGAACAGTCGGGGCTGCAGCCAAATGATGACATTCTGGCAATACATCTCAGAGATGAGGATCGGCTCCGGCAACCGCCGCGTCATCGCCGTCGTGAGACCCGCCAGCCCGGCAAACCCGGAAAAGCCGCCAAAGCAGAAAAAGATTCCCGTCAAAAAAATGTTCGGCAACTAGATTAAAACATGATTGGAAACCTAGGCGAGAACCTCAGCGTCCTCATATACTGTAATCACTCGGTCGCGCACGACTGGATGTCGTTCCTCTGCTGGTACTCTTTCTACAAGAACCTCCCGGAAGCGAAAATAGCCGTTGGGTGCTCGAGGAGCAACCTGCGGTTCGACCTTTACTTCTGGACCAAGAGGCTCAACATAGACTTCGAGTACATTAAGGGCGACTCGCCGATCTCCTACATGGAGCGGTTTTCGTCGAAGGGTAAGCTCTCGCTCCCGTGCCTCCTGGTCACGCCGGACATACTCAGCGTAAGGGAGATGGACGGGCATGAGGGTTTTTTCGGCGCGGGAAAAAACCATCAAAAAAGGGGATTCATGGTCGTCAACGACCCGAAAGCCGGGTTCGAGCCGAGGGAGGATTTGTTCTGCGAGGCGGTCGAAAACAAAATATCGAATTTTGTGTCCTATTCGCAGGGATGGGGAAACTTTAACACGGCAGAATGGATAGATAGGGATGTGAATGCCCTCACGCCGTACATGCGTCTAAGCAAGTCGCCGTCGGGTCTGAACGAGAAGAGGATCAGCGAACTTTGGCACGGAGCCGTAAACGTTTTCAAGAATGTATCGAGAGGTTAATCATGAAAAGGTTCGATTTTGAAGGCGAAAATGATGACGAGGAATTCTTCGAGGACGAGGACGACGAGGACGGAGAGGGCAAGGCTCTGTCGCCGAGGGAATACAGGGAGTTGCTCGACGAGGAGCAGATGATACAGCAGGAAAGCGTCGAGTTGGCGTACATATCGCTCAACCAGGAACTCATAGGCAAGGCTATAAGCCTGTGCAAAAATTCATTTTGGTGGAAGTTTTGCACACTCGACACTCAGATAGGTATGATATCCAAGGTTTACGACAAACTCAAAAAGCTTCAGGATTCATAGGAACAAAACACATGCCTCTATATGCCTTCAGATGCAAGAAATGCGAGAAAGTTTGGGAAGAGATAGCAGACCACGACAAGCGCGGGAAATACAGCGGCGTGTCATGCCCGGGCTGCAAGTCGAAATCCAAGGAAAAACTCCTTACCTCCTGCACTTTCAAGTTCTCCAACCCCGTGGGGACAGACAAGTGGAACAGCGATTCCACTGGTCATGACTTCAGGCACAAGTACAACATGGAGCGACCAGGTGGGGTTTCCGAACAGAGGGCGTTCGCGGAGGACAACTCCCACGTTGGCGCCAGACCATACCAGGAAGCCGAACGGTCGAACCCGATAAACGATATCGAAATCGACAGTTCCTGGGGCGAAGTAAAATAATTCCGAGCAGACCTTCCCAACCAAAACAAGCCAGCCTTATAATGCTAGTGGCAAACCAGAATTTCCACGGAGACAAACAATGAGCGGACTGAAAAAATTCATAGGCAACTTCAACCAGAGCAAGTTCAAGACACTAAACAGCGAGATGTCGTTCTCCGAGTACGTAGATCTCTGCTACCAGACCCCGAGGCTCATAAGGAACTCCTGGCAGATGATATACGACATGATCATCGAGAAGGGTCACGGGGTCACCGAGGAATACCGGAAGACCTACAAGCACTACAACTTCTTCGACAACCCAGAATGCCCGATCATCGGTCTGACCCCGACGAAGGACGCCCTCGTCAAGTTCATCAAGGGAGCAGCCGGCAGTTTCGGCGCAGAGAAGAGAATACTCCTGCTCCACGGACCCGTGGGAAGTTCCAAGTCGACCATATGCCGATTGTTCAAGAGGGAGATGGAGACATACTCCACCACCGAATCCGGAGCCTGGTATTCGTTCAAGTGGGTCGACCTCCCCACCGGTCAGGACGGGATATACATCAAGGACGAGGACGAGTGCCCCATGCACGAGCAGCCGCTGAAGCTCCTGCCCCCGGAAGTCCGGAATCCGATCGTCGCGGACCTAAACCGCATACTGCTGGAATCCGTCTCCCCCGAGGAGAGGACCGACATGTACACGCTCAAGTGCGAGGGCGACCTCGACCCGAGATGCAACCTGTTCATGAACGAGCTCCTGAAGAGATATGACGGCGACCTGGAGAAGATACTTGAGAAGCACATCAGGGTCGTCCGAAAGGTGTACAGCGAGTCGTCGAGATGCGGCATCGCGACCTTCCAGCCGAAGGACGAGAAGAACCAGGACAGCACCGAACTCACCGGCGACATAAATTTCAGCAAGATCAGCATGTTCGGCGCGGACTCGGACCCGAGGAGCTTCAACTTCGACGGGGAGTTCTGCGTGGGGAACCGCGGCATCATAGAGTTCATAGAGGCTCTCAAGCTGGACCAGGCGTTCCTCTACGACCTGCTCGGCGCGAGCCAGGAGCAGAGCATCAAGCCGAAGAAGTTCAGCCAGGTGTCCATAGACGAAGCCATATTCTGCCATACAAACACCCCCGAGTACGAGAAGCTGAGGAGCAACCAGTACATGGAGGCTCTCAGGGACCGAACCGTCAAGATAGATGTGCCGTACACGATCAGGTGGTCAGAGGAACTGAAGATACTGGAGAAGGACTACGGGTCGAGCAAGGTGAGGCAGCACATAGCCCCGCACACGCTCGAGGTCGCGGCTCTCTGGTCGGTCCTGACCAGACTCCACGACGACAAGGACGGCAAGCTGAGCCTCGTAGAGAAGGCTGAACTCTATGACGGCAAGCTGCTCCCGGGATGGACCGACGAGCAGGTCAAGGAACTCAAGGACAGGTACGCCGACGAGGGAATGTCCCGCGGCATATCGGTTCGTTACGTGCAGGACAAGCTCTCCAACTGCCTCGCCAACAACCACGAGTACGTCAACATGTTCATGGTCCTCAACGAACTGCGAGAGGGTCTGGAGGGGAGTTCGCTCCTCAACAACAAGGATGACGTTGGTCGGTACATCACATGCATAGACTTGGTGGTCAAGAAGCTGACCGACATATTGAAAGCCGAAGTCCAGAAAGCCCTGGTCGGGGACGAGGACGCGGTGATCCGACTTTGCGGCAACTACATCGACAACATCATGGCTTACATCAACAAGTCGAAGATCAAGGACCCCATCACGGGGCAGGACCGAAAGCCCGACGAGAGGCTCATGCGCTCCGTCGAGTCCAAGATAGACATCCCCGAGCCGGGCGCGGACGACTTCAGGAGGCAGATAGCGGCATTCATCGGCGACCTCGCGGTAAAGCAGAAGCAGTTCCGCTGGGATTCCAACCCGAAGCTCAGGAACGCCTTGGAGGCGAAGCTCTTCGAGGACGTCAAGGACACGATCAAGCTATCGGCGCTCAACGTCAGCGGGGCTACCGTGGTCGACAAGGACATCCAGGAGAAGATCGACGCGATAAAGACCAGGCTGATCAAGCAGTACGGTTACAACGAGCGGTCCGCCACCGACGTACTCGATTTCGTCGGAAGCATCTTCGCCCGCGGCGACCTCGCGGAAGACTAACGGAAAGCTGTAAGCCGAACAAAAAAAGGAACGAGGTGATTTGTGCCACGACGCATAGAAGAGGACCATAAGGACTTTATAGATGTCGTCTCGGGGAGACTCAGGAAAGCCCTGAAGAAATTCATAAAGTCAGGCAAGATAGTAAGGTCCCGCGGGAAGCGCGGGAAGATATCAATCACCATCCCGAAGATAGACATACCCCAGATACTTTATGGTGACAACGGCACGGGAACCGGTCGCGGTCAGGGCAAGGACGGCGACGTGATAGACAAGGGCAAGAAGGACAAGGGCAAGGGCAACGGCGCCGGGCAGGACGAGGGCGAGGGCATAACGGTCAGCCTCGACCTCGACGACGTCCTCAAGTTCATGCAGTCCGAGCTGGAACTCCCGAACCTCAAGCCCAAGGTAAACGACACTTTCGACGACATCAAGATCAAGTACAACAACATATCGATGGTCGGTCCGGAATCCCTGCGCAACAACAAGAGGACTTTCCTCGAGGCTCTCAAGAGGCAGTCCGCCGACGGCAGCATCGACAAGCTCGAGATGGTCCCGGGCATCAAGGTCCCGATCAAGATGGTCAAGCCGATCAAGAGGGACAAGCGCTACAGGCAGTACAGGGAGATCAAGATACCTTCCAGCAACGCCCTCATCGTCTACGCCAGGGACGGTTCCGGGTCGATGGACCAGATGAAGTGCGAGATAGTCTCCGACATGGCTTGGTGGATAGACGTCTGGATCAGGAAGTTCTACAAGCGCGTCGAGAGGCTCTTCGTCTGGCACGACTCCATAGCGATGGAGGTGGACGAGGAGAAGTTCTACAACTACAGGTTCGGCGGCGGCACGACCTGCTCTTCCGCCCTCAAGTTCATAGCGAAACAGTTCGAGAACCGGTACAACCCGCACAAGTGGAACATATATGTCTTCTACTTCACGGACGGCGACAACTGGAGCGAAGACAACAAGGTGTTCATCGACACGCTAAGGGAGTCGTTCCCGGAGAATCTCGTCAACATGGTCGGCATAACCCAGATACTGCCGTGGAACTACACGAACAGCGTCAAGCACGTGGTCGACCAGGCTGTGCAGAGCGGCGACGTCGACAAGAGGAACGTCAGGACCGCGGAGATAGGCTCCAACGGCTCGGATTTCACGGAGGAGATGAGGAACGAGCAGATAATGGAGGCGATAAAGACGCTGATGGGTTCTGACAGAAATAAAATAAAGTTTCCCAAGGAGCTAGAGGATGGCGAGTAAGTTTTTCCACGGATCTTCGCTTCTCATAGGCAACAACACCATACCGGGCGTTCAGCTCCCGAAGGATCTGCGGGATTTCGCGCAGAAGATACTGTACGCGTGCAGGGACTGGGGTCTGGACTTCTATCCCACGGTCGTCCAGCTTCTGACCTACGACGAGATATCCGAGGTCGCCGCGTACGGAGGCTTCCCTGTACGTTACCCCCACTGGTCTTTCGGGATGCAGTACGAGGAACTCCAGAGGGGATATGAATTCGGTGCGCACAAAATATACGAAATGGTTATCAATGCCTCGCCCTGCTACATCTATTGCCTCGACAGCAACACGCTGCTGGACCACCTGACCGTCATAGCCCACGCCACCGGTCACAACGACTTCTTCAAGAACAACATACACTTCTCGGCGACCGACACCAACATGCTCAACAACATGGCGAACCACGCCAGCCGCATAAAGAAGTACATGACGCGTTGGGGCAAGGAGAGGGTCACGGAGTTCCTCGACTACCTCCTCAGGATAGACACGCTCATAGACGGCGCGTCAGCCTGGCACCAGAAGGTCATCAAGGACCGCAACATAGCCGACAAGAGGGACTACAGGGTCCCGGTCAGGCTGAAAGTCGACAGCGACAGGTTCTACATGGACTCCTACATAAACACCAAGGACTTCAAGGTCCGCGAGGACGAGAAAGCCAAGGACAAGGACCTGGCTGACGAGCTTGGGTTCTTCATCGAGCCGGTCAAGGACATATTCGGGTTCCTCAGGGACAACGCGCCGCTCAAGCCGTGGCAGCAGGACATCATGTCCATGATCTACGAGGAGTCGATGTATTTCTACCCGCAGAGGCAGACCAAGGTATTAAACGAGGGCTGGGCTTCACTCACGGACCATGTCATCATGGCTGAGCAGGGCTACGTTTCCCTCGGTCAGAAGACGCACGACTCCGGCATAATCGATTACGCCATACACAAGATGGGGGTGCTCGGCGGCAAGTATTCCACGAACCCCTACAAGCTTGGCTTCAACCTCCTCATGGACATAAAGAAGAGGTGGGACAAGGGGCAGTTCGGCATGGAGTGGGACAGGTGCACCAACTCCAGCACGAAGGAGAAGTGGGATACCAAGGCTATGCTCGGCAAGGAGAAGATTTTCGAGGTGAGGAAATATTACGACGACCTCACCCTGATCCACGAGTTCTTCACCGACGACTTCTGCCGCGAGCAGGAGTATTTCGAGTACAAGAAGTACCCGAACGGCGAGACCGTCCTCGAGAGCCACGACCACAAGAAGATAAAGAGGCATCTCATGGCTCGCCACGTCAACGGCGGGCTTCCCGACATAAGGCTGGCTGAGCCAAACTACAAGGGCAAGGGATACCTCATGCTCGAGCACCACCACGACGGGAGACCGCTGTACGACCCCTACCTCCGCGACGTCATGGTGGGTCTGAGGTTCATATGGCAGAACGACGTGTACCTGTCGACCAAGGGGCACGACGGGAGCGACGTGGTGTACGAGTGTTTCGACTCGGACCCAGCCAACGTCAAGGTCAAGGGCAAGAAGTAAAAAACAAAAGGAGTCCGTCATGGATTGGTTGCTTTCGGAAGAGTTTGTATCGTTCTCGCAGAAGATAGCCGAAATATACGCGGAGAAGAAGAAGGTCAAGCAGGAGCTCAAGGAGTTCTACGACAAGTCGCAGGGCAAGCTGAAGGAGCTGGAGTCCAAGGCTTCCTCCCTCCAGGACGATTTCGAGTCGTGGAAGAAGTCCCAGCCGGACGACCAGGCTAAACCCGCCAGAAAATGACCTTGTCAAAAGACGGCTTTTGATTTAGATTCTCCCTCATGTCTTTTCCAGGCGCGAGTAAGTGGGTTTCGCTATGAAGGTTGAAATCGTCGGTTTCGAGCATTTGCATTTACACTCCGACTTCTCCGTCCTTGACGGGCTTGGGACATGTGAGGAGTATGCCCTCCGCGCCACCCAGATAAACCAGAACTTCCTCACCATCAGCGACCACGGCATGCTCGGCGCCGTACCGAGGCAGATACGGGCATGCGACAAGGTCTGCGACAAGTTCGGCAAGGACAAGCTTTCCCCCATATTCGCCACCGAGCTTTACGTCAACAGGCTCCAGCCGCAGAGCAACTCGCTCGAGGACATGCAGAAGTTCTCTGGAGACCTTTCCCCCGAAGAGTTACTGGAGCTCCGCCCAAGCCCCCACCTCCTCGCCATAGCGCACAACGAGATCGGCTACAAGAACCTCGTGAGGCTCACCAGCTGGGGCTGGACCAAGGGGTTCTACCGCAAGCCGAGGGTGAACTACGAGCAGCTCGAGAAGCACAAGGAGGGCTTGCTCTTCACGAGCTGCTGCTACAACAGCGAGATCGGGCGGGCGTTCGAGTCCGGCGGCGAGGAGGCGGCGCTCTCCATGATCGACAGGTATGTCGGGATGTTCGGCAGGGAGAACTATTTCCTCGAGATAATGCTGCTTGATTTCGTGAAGCAGAAGCCCTACGACGCCTTCATAGTCAAGGCTCACCAGAAGACTGGTCTGAAGATAATCCTTTCGAACGACGTCCACTACTGCCGCAAGGAGGACAGCAAGCTGCAGCGGCTCATGCTGATGGTGCAGACCGGCAGGACGATACAGGACATAGAGAAAGCCATGAAGGGGGACTCCATGCAGGACTTCTTCGAGCTGCAGGACAGCAACCTCTGGATGAAGTCGGAGGAGGAGATCAACGAGAAGTGGCTGAGCCACTACAGCGACGTGATCCCGTACGAGATATTCTGCGAGGCCAAGAAGAACACGGTCGAGATTTGCAGGAAGGCGAAAGGGGTGCAGCTGGACAGGAGTCTGAAGCTTCCCGTCTTCCCGGACTGCGACGAGAGGCTCAAGGAATATGTCGTCATCGGTTTCAGGGGAAGGAACCTACCGTCGACCAGGGAATACAGGGACAGGATCAAGGAGGAGCTCAGCCTTATCATAAGGAAGGGGTTCAGCACGTACTTCCTCATCCAGAAGATGATGACGGACGAGGCTAGGAAATGGTGCAGGGAGAACGTCGGCGGCGACGGTACCCAGGCTGTGGGTCCGGGGCGCGGATCCGCTTGCGGTTCGCTGGTGTGCTACTGTCTAGGGATAACGGACGTCGACCCCGTCTACGAAGGTCTGCTGTTCAGCAGGTTCATGAGCGAAGCCCGCGGGGGCAGGTCTATCTGCTTCGATGCCTGACGTTTCTGGCGTGGAAGTCTATGTCTCTCTCGACCATGTCCTTCACCAGCGACGAGAAGTTCGTTTTCGGCTTCCACCCTAGGCTTTCCCTGGCTTTGCCGGACATACCCCTCAGGGCGTCGACCTCCAGCGGCACGTTGAGGGAACTGTCTATCTCGACCTTCCCCTTCCACTCGCCGAGACCGGCGCAGAGGAACGCCTGGACCAGGAATTCCTCGACGGAATGCGTCTCGCCGGTCGATATCACGAAATCCTCCGGGTCGTCATTCTGGAGCATCATCCACATCGCCAGGCAGTAGTCCTCGGCGTGACCCCAGTCCCGCATAGACGATATGTTACCCAGCTGAAGCTTGCCTTCGGACAACCCGTTCTTCTTCCTGCCGATCCAGCTCGTTATCTTCCTTGTCACGAAATCCTCGCCCCGCCGCGGGCTTTCGTGGTCGAACAGTATTCCCGAGCAGGCGAACATCCCGTGGGACTTGCGGTATATGCTTATGAGGTTGTGGGCAGCCAGCTTGGATACGGCGTAAGGGGAGTTCGGGGACATGCATGTCCGCTCGTCCTGGAAGGCTTCGAGGTCGAGGAACTCCTTCGGGTCGACCTTCCCGCTCCGCTCCGCCCTGTTGCCGTCCTTGTCGATGAACGAGAAGCACGACCCGAACATCTCGCTCGTCGAAGCCTGGTAGACCCTGGAGCGCCAGGAATGGTTGACGACGGCGTCGATGAGGTAGAGAACCCCCTTGAGGTCAACGTCCATCGTGTAGGAGGGCTGGACGAATGATTCGCCGACATGGCTCTGGGCAGCCAGGTTGTATATCTCGTCCGGCTTGTGCTCCGAAACGACCTTCCGCACGAACAGCGGGTCGCATATGTCCCCCTGCACCACCGAGAACCTCCTGTGCCCCAGCACGGTCTCCAGCCTGGACATGTTGTTCGAGGACGACCTCCTCGAGATTCCTGTGACCTCGTATCCCTTGCCCAGGAGGATTTCCGAAAGGTACGATCCGTCCTGTCCGGCGACTCCGAAAACCATGGCTGTTTTTGACATTTTTTTCCTTTGGTGTATTATCTGAAATAGTATTTTTTGCGAATATGTCATTTGAAAATTTAAAAAAACAAACTATATTGATTTTATGGAAACCACAATCACCGTAGATCCAGGCACGATGCCGGATCTAATCTACATCATCATCAGGGACGAAACATTATTCGCTGAATTGAAGGCGGAATTCCCAGATATTCTTGCCGACCTGACAACACTGAAGACCAACCCGAACTGCTCGTGCAGGGGCAAGGTTGGCAAGTTCTTCTCCGACAAAGTAGCTGCCGATCCGAAAATCTTGGAGAAGTACTACAAGGACAAGGCTGCGATAGTCAAGGAACTTGAAGATATCAAGCTAAGAAGGGTCAACAACGCAATCAACGGCAAAGTCTTCAAGGTTCAGCTCGGCGACGAGGCTTGGGCTAATTTCAACAAGACCATTGCGGGCAAGACCTTCCGGAGTTTCTCCGTCGTCCGAGAGTTCGACTACATGTGGGTATACTTCCTATGATGTTTTTGATTTATCTAGTCGCGTGTCTCGGCGTCACCTATGCCTGGTCGGACACCGATGTTGCGCGACCTTTCAGGAACCTGGTAGCCAGGATACCATATGTCAATGTCCCGATGCTCTGCCACGAGTGCAGCAGCTTCTGGTTTTCGTTGGGCATATCATTTCTGCTCAATCCGGTTGGCGAACTATATGTTCCGTTTGCTGGCAATCTGATTTCCGCCTTTTGCGGCTTCTTCGCGAACCTCGTGTTCGTTCGAAACCGGTGGGTGGCATACAAGGAATAGGGATGACTTGAACTAGGGAAAAGGGCTGGCTTGATATTCAAGCCAGCCCTTTTTCTTTTAGCAACTCAAATCGTCATAGCCATTGAAGTAGAACGTGTGGGTTGGAGGGCTTGACAGCGGGACATATGTGGCTTGCCTTGTGTGCGACCCAGATCCTGACACATATCCGGAAAGATAAATGGTGAGGACAGTTCCGACCGGAACATTTGCAATTCCCAACGTGATTGTTGACGACGAGTTGCTTATGGAGCCGCTCGCGCCCCATGTGGTCGTGTAGCTCACCGACCTGGACCCGCTCGAAAGAACGGAAGAGCCGCAAGACGGGGAGTCGTATGGGTCAACGCAATCGCTGCCGCACGCGTAAGCCATGAAGTTGATTTTAACCGTCAATGGCGGCAAGTTGCAGGTCCCGGATACGCATGTCTCGCCTTCGGCGCAGGCATGCCCGCAACTTCCGCAGTTTGCCGTGTTCGTGTTTGTATTTACACAGATACCGGAGCAACAAGTCTCGCCAGCGGTACAGGCGTTTCCGCATGTTCCGCAATTAGATTCATCTGTTAGCAAGGCTTTACAGATGCCAGAGCAACATGTTTCGCCAACAGCACAAGCGTTCCCGCATGTTCCGCAATTTTCTTCATCTGTTTGTATGGCTTTGCAAACACCAGAGCAACATTCCTCGCCAGCACCACAAGCGTTACCGCAAGTTCCGCAGTTGGCTTCGTCTGTCTGGAGAGAGCTAGTGGCGATACATGAACCGGAGCAACATTCCTCGCCAGAAGCACAGGCGTTCCCGCATGTTCCGCAATTAGATTCATCTGTTAGCAAGGCTTTGCAAACGCCAGAGCAACAAGTCTCGCCAGCGGCGCAGGCATTTCCGCAAGTTCCGCAATTAAATTGATCCTCATTTTTACAAACACCACCACAACATAGTTCGCTACAAGGATTTCCGCAAGTTCCACAATTCGAAGTATCTGTTTGAAGTGCTGCGCAAGCGCCAGAGCAACATTCCTCGCCAGCAGAACATTCAATCCCACAATTGCCGCAATTAGCTTCATCTGTTTGTACATCTTTGCAAACACCAGAGCAACAGAGGTAGCCAAAAAAACAAGAGTTCCAGCAAGTTCCACAGTTGTCTTCATCTGTTTGTAATGCTTTGCAAGCACCATCGCAACAAGTTTCTCCAGCAGCACAAGCGTTTCCACAAGTTCCGCAGTTAGCTTCATCTGTTTGAAGTTCTTTACAAACACCAGAACAACATTTTCCGAAACAAGCATTTCCACAAGTTCCACAATTGTATTCATCTGTTTGTAATGCTTTGCAAACACCAGAACAACAGGTGTAGCCGACAGCACAAGCGAATCCGCAAGTTCCGCAATTAGCTTCATCTGTTTGTATGACTGTGCAACTACCAGAACAACAGGTTTCCCCATAAGTACAAGGGTTTCCACAAGATCCACAATTAGCTTCGTCCGTTTGCAAGTATGCGCAAACACCATTGCAACACTCTTGACCAGCAGCACAAGCGTTTCCGCAAATTGCACAGTTGGCTTCATCTGTTTGAGTGTTTTTGCAAACGCCAGAGCAACAAGTTTCGCCAGCAGCACAAGCGGTTCCGCAAGTTCCGCAATTAGCTTCATCTGTTTGTATGACTGTGCAACTACCAGAACAACAGGTTCCGCCATAAGGACAAGGGTTTCCACAAGATCCACAATTAGCTTCATCTGTTTGTAATGATTTACAACCACCATCGCAACAAGTTTCGCCAGCGGCACATACATTACCACAAGATCCACAGTTGGCTTCGTCCGTTTGCAAGGATGAGCAACTACCAGAACAACACAGTACGTCATAGCCAGCACAAGCGTTGCCACAAGTTCCGCAGTTGTTTCTATCTGTTTGTACGATTTTACAAACACCACCACAACACAGTTCGCCAGCAGCGCAAGCGTTGCCACAAGTTCCGCAGTTGGATTCATCTGTTTGTACGATTTTACAAACACCACCACAACACAGTTCGCCGGCACCACAAGCGTCACCGCAACTTCCACAATTCGAATGATCTGTTTGTACTGATTTACATGATCCGGAGCAACACTCTTGACCAGCGGCGCAAGCGTTACCGCAAGTTCCGCAGTTGGCTTCGTCCGTTTGGAAAGAGCTGGTTGCGACGCATGAACCGGAGCAACACTCTTGACCTGCGGCGCAA
>Ga0114978_10000270_pt1 | contig 43914 bp, 41 predicted proteins | sample S_140212_EF_Meta_FD_87027 | JGI IMG/M metagenome (GOLD analysis project Ga0114978, IMG submission 87027) | Freshwater microbial communities from Lake Simoncouche, Canada to study carbon cycling - S_140212_EF_MetaG | ecosystem: Environmental > Aquatic > Freshwater > Lake | place: Lake...
CGAACTGCCCGGTTCTCCGCCGGCCGACCGAGCAAATCCGCGAAAAGGGCTGTCCCGCAGACGAATGAGCCAATCACCGTCGCGCAGCCCAGCAGATGTCCCCACGCGTCGCCAGCACGTCCGCCCAGCAGCAGGATAGCCGCCCCGGCCAGGGGCAGCGCAAAGGTCAGGACGAGAAGTGTGTTCATGTCAGTGCCGCAGCAGGTGGGACTCGTCCACGTCGGCGTTGCGACGGGTCCGGAAGATACTGACGATGATGGCCAGGCCGACCACCACCTCGCAGGCTGCGACCACCATGGTGAAGAACGCGACCGCCTGTCCCTCGAGCGTGCCGTGCATCCGGGCGAAGGTGACGAACGCCAGGTTGCCGGCGTTGAGCATCAACTCCACACACATGAACATGACGATCGCGTTGCGCCGCAGCAGGACTCCGGCGGCGCCGATGGTGAACAGCAGGGCGGACAGGTAGAGGTAATTGTTGGGGTTCATCGGCTGCCCCGCAGGGTGTCACTCACTGAGGACCGTTCATCGGAGCCGTCGGGCAACCGGGCCATGGTGTCGACGGCATTGTGCCGCGCGTAGACGCCCGGGTTGGGCAGCGGGGTGGCACGGCTGCCGTCACGGAACCGCTCGACGACCAACTCGCGTTGGGTCCTTCGGGGCTCGAAACGTTCCCGGTGGGCCAGCACCATGGCGCCCAGCGCCGCAGTGATCAACAGTGCGCTGGTCAACTCAAAGGCCCACAGGTTGCGGGTGAAGATCAGATCGGCCAGCCCCTGCACGTTGCCGCCCTCATTGGCTTGGGTCATGCCCACGAACTTTGACGTGGCCATGGTGCCGATCGCGGCGGCTAGCAGCAGGCCGAATCCCAGACCTGCCGTGATCGCCGCAAAGCGTTGCCCCCGAATGGTTTCCACCAGGGACTGGGCGGAGTCCACGCCGATGAGCATCAACACGAAGAGGAACAGCATCATCACCGCGCCGGTGTACACGACGATCTGAACCACGCCGAGGAACGGTGCGTCCTGGGCCATGTAGATCGCCGCAAGCGCGATCATTGTCGTTGCCAGGAAGATGGCCGCGTACACCGCTTTGGGGGCGGCGATGACTCCGATCGCGCCGGCCAGTGCGATCGCGCCGAAAATCCAGAACGCGACGGCCTCAGCGGTGGAGGTGCGACTCAGCGTGTCGGCGGCCAGCACGGTGATGTCGAGTGTCACCCGCTCACTTCCCGGTCCGCGCCGGTGATCCGGCCGAGGTAGTAGTCGTCATCGGATGCACCGGGAGCCATCGGGTGCGGTGGTTGTTCCATTCCGGGCTGCAGTGGAGCCAGCAGTTTGTCCTTACCGAAGATCAGATCCTGACGGTTGTCATCGGCCATCTCGTAGACGTTGGTCATCGTCAACGCCCGGGTCGGACAGGCTTCGATACACAACCCGCAGCCGATGCAGCGCAGATAGTTGATCTGATAAACCTGGCCGTAGCGTTCGCCGGGGGAGAAGCGTTCCGTCTCGGTGTTGTCCGCGCCCTCGACGTAGATGGCGTCGGCCGGGCAGGCCCAGGCGCACAGTTCGCAACCGATGCACTTCTCCAGGCCGTCGGGGTAGCGGTTGAGTTGGTGGCGCCCGTGGTAGCGCGGCGCCACCGGTCCGGGTTTCTCCGGGTACTCCTCGGTGATGGGCTTTTTGAACATCGTCCCGAAGGTGACTCCGAACCCGGCGATGGCGTCGAAGAATTTAGGCACGTGCGGCCTCCCTGGTAGGTATCGGCGGCACGGGGAAGGATCCGGTTGCCGGTGGTGGCGCGGGCGGTACCTTGCGACGAATCCGCTTGCCGCGCAGGTTCAGGAGTCCGACCACCACGGTGAGCAGTAGTGCGGCGGCGATCAGGTTCGCCACGATGCCGTCGATGTGTGAGTTGCGCAGAATAGCGACGACCAGGATCCACACCAGCGACACCGGGATCAATAATTTCCAACCGATCGCCATGAACTGGTCGTAGCGCAGCCGCGGCAGCGTGGCGCGCAGCCACATGAATACGAACAGGAAGGCCCACACCTTGGCGGTAAACCACAGCAGTGGCCACCATCCGGTGTTGGCGCCGTCGATCAGGCTGATCGGCCACGGTGCGCGCCAGCCGCCGAGGAACAGCGTGCTGGCCAGTGCTGACACCGTGGCCATGTTGACGTATTCCGCGAGCATGAACATCGCGAACTTCAGCGATGAGTACTCGGTGTGGAAACCGCCCACCAGTTCACCCTCGGCCTCGGGGAGATCGAAAGGTGCCCGGTTGGTTTCGCCCACCATCGAGGTCACGTACACCGCGAATGACGGCAGCAGCAGGAAGACGTACCAGGTGTTGGTTTGGGAGTCGACGATCCCGGAGGTGGACATGGTGCCGGAGTAGACGAACACCGCGGCGAAGCACAGCGCCATCGCGATCTCATAGGAGATCACCTGGGCGCTGGACCGCAGGCCGCCCAGCAACGGATAGGTGGAACCCGACGACCAGCCGGCCAGCACGATGCCGTACACGCCGATCGAGGTGACTGCCAGCACGTAGAGCACTGCCACCGGCAGGTCGGTCAGTTGCAGCGGGGTGTCATGGCCGAATACCGACACCACCGGTCCCAGCGGGATCACGGCGAAGGCCATGATCGCCGGAATCACCGCGATGATCGGTGCCAGAAGGTAGATCGGCTTATCGACGCCGGCCGGGGTCAGGCCTTCCTTCAGCGCGAGTTTGATGCCGTCGATCAACGATTGAAGCAGTCCGTACGGGCCTACCCGATTCGGTCCGTAACGCATCTGCATGCGGCCCAGCAGTTTGCGCTCCACCAGGATCGCCACCAGCACTGTCAACAGCAGGAAGGCGAAGACCGCGACGGCCTTGCCGAGGATCAGCCACCACGGGTCGTGGCCGAATACCGCCGGATCCGGATAGGTCTTCACGGCGCGTCCCCTGCCTCGGTGTGTCCTGGCTCGGTGCGTCCTGCCTCGATGCGAACGACCGCTCCGGTGGTGACGCCGAGTTGGTGGTGCACCGCGCTGCCCGGTGAGTTCAGCGGAAGCCACACCACACCGTCGGGCATCTCGGTGACGGCCAGTGGCAGGCTGACTGATCCGCGCTCGGTGGATACCGACACCGGCTGGCCGTCAGCGGCTCCGATGCCGGCTGCGGTCGACGCCGACAGTAGTGCCACCGCGGGCCGGGCGGTCCCGGCGAGATGGGGCTCACCGTCCTGTAACCGACCGGCGTCCAACAACATTCGCCACCCAGCCAGCACAGCCTCGCCGGGTCCCAGGACGGGTACCGGACGGGACTCGGTGGCTGGTGCGGCCACCCGATGGCCGTCCCATGCGCCCAGTCGCACCATCTCGTCGCGGGCTTGCGCGGCTGTGCCGAACCCGAGATCAATCCCGAGTTCGTCGGCCAGGATCTGCAGGACCCGCATATCCGCGGTGGCATTGGTGGACATCGCCGCCTCGAACGGCCGGACGCGGCCCTCCCAGTTGGTGAACGAACCGTCCTTCTCGACCACGGGCGCCACCGGGAACACGATGTCGGCCAGTGCGGTGACCGGCGACTCGCGCAACTCGAGGCTGATGACGAATCCGGCCGCCTCAATGGCTGCGAGGGTGTGGTGCGGGTCGCTGAGGTCGGTGGGTTCGACCCCGGCGATCAGCAGGACGTCGAGTTCGCCCTGGGTGGCAGCGGACAGGATGGCAGCGCTGTCGCGGCCCGGTGTGGAGGGAAGATCGAGGGCATTCCAGGCATCGGCAATCTGTTGTCGCGCAACGGGATCGGTGACCGGCCGGCCACCGGGGAGCAGGTTCGGCAGGCAGCCGGCGTCCAGAGCGCCGCGTTCGCCCGCGCGCCGTGGGATCCAGGCCAGCCTGGCCCCGGTGGCGTCGGCCAGGCGTGCCGCCGCCGACAACGCTCCCGGGCTGGTGGCGAGTCGCTCGCCGACGAGGATGACGGCGCCGGACTGGGCAAGCCGTGGGTCATTCGCCAGGTTGGCCAGGGCCGTGGCTTCGCCGCCGGGGGCGGTGGGGACGAGGAGGGCGTTGAGTTTCGTTGACCCGCGCGAGGCGAACGGCGCGATCGTCAGCACCGTCAGATTGTGGTGGCGAACCGCTTTGCGCAGCCGCAGGAACACGATCGGCGACTCGTCCTCGGGCTCGAACCCGGCCAGGACCACAACCGGTGCGGTCTCGAGATCACTGTAGGTCACGTCGTTGCACCCAGAGACGCGTGCGGCCAGGAACTCTGCCTCTTCGGCCGAGTGCGGGCGGGCCCGGAAGTCGATATCGTTGGTGCGCAATGCCATTCGGGCGAACTTGGAATAGGCGTAGGCATCCTCGGTGGTGACCCGGCCGCCGACCAGTACTCCGGTCCGGGCGCTGGCCAGTGCGGCGGCAGCCCGCCCGATGGCCTCTGGCCAGGATGCGGTCCGCAGGTGGCCGTCGTCGTCGCGCACCATCGGGGTGGCGATGCGGTCACCGGTATAGGTGAAGGCCCATCGGCCCTTATCGCAGTTCCATTCCTCGTTGACTTCCGGGTCGTCTCCGGCAAGGCGGCGCAGCACCACTCCGCGTCGGTGATCGGTGCGCTGTGCGCAGCCCGAGGCGCAGTGCTCGCAGACGCTGGGGGAGGAGACCAGGTCGAACGGCCGGGCCCGGAACCGGTACGCGGCGCCAGTGAGTGCGCCCACCGGGCAGATCTGCACGGTGTTGCCGCTGAAGTACGAGTCGAACGGCTCGCCGGCCGCGATGCCAACCTGCTGCAGCGCCCCGCGCTCGAGAAGTTCGATGAATGGGTCGCCGGCGATCTGATTGGAGAAGCGGGTGCAGCGTGCACACAACACGCAGCGTTCGCGGTCCAGCAGCACTTCGGTGGACAGGTTGATGGGTTTGGGGAAGGTGCGCTTGATATCGGTGAACCGGGTTTCGGTACGACCGCCTGACATCGCCTGGTTCTGCAGCGGGCATTCGCCGCCCTTATCGCAGACCGGGCAGTCGAGCGGGTGGTTGATCAGCAGCAGTTCCATCACCCCGTGCTGGGCGGCATCGGCCGCCGCCGAGGTGTGCTGGGTGCGCACCACCATGCCCTCGGCCACGGTGGTGGTGCAACTGGCCAGCGGCTTGCGTTGGCCCTCGACCTCGACGAGGCACTGCCGACAGGCCCCGACCGGCTCGAGCAGCGGATGATCACAGAACCGCGGGATCTGCACGCCGATCAGCTCAGCGGCGCGAATCACCAAGGTGCCCTTGGGAACCGAGAGTGCGGTGTCGTCAATGGTGATGGTCACAAGTTCGACCGGGGGCGCCTCGGCTGCGCCTTTCTCGGGTGCCTGTGTCATGCGCCCACTCCCTCGGGCGCGGACAGCATGGACGCGTACGGGTCGAATGGGCAGCCGCCGCCCAGGTGCGCTTCGTACTCGGCGCGGAAGTGCTGCATAGAACTGATGATCGGTGCGGCCGCACCGTCGCCCAGTGCGCAGAACGACTTACCGTTGATCGTGTCGGAGATGTCGAGCAGTGTGCCGAGATCCTCCTCGCAGCCAAGGCCGGTTTCCAGGCGCTCGTAGATCTGCGCCAGCCAGTAGGTGCCCTCGCGGCAGGGCGTGCATTTGCCGCATGACTCGTGGGCATAGAACTGGGTCCAGCGGCGCACCGCCCGCACCACGCAGGTGGTCTCGTCGAAAATCTGTAGTGCCTTGGTGCCCAGCATGGAACCCACCGACGCCATACCCTCGTAATCCAGCGGTACGTCGAGATGTTCGGCGGTCAGCAGCGGCGTCGACGAGCCGCCGGGTGTCCAGAACTTCAGCTGGTGGCCGTCGCGCACACCGCCGGCGTACTCCAGTAACTCGCGCAGCGTGATGCCCAGCGGCGCCTCATACTGGCCCGGGCGATTCACGTGGCCGGATAGCGAGTACAACGTGAAGCCGGGCGATTTCTCGGTTCCCATCGACTTGAACCAGTCCACCCCGTTGGCCAGGATCGGCGGCACGCTGGCGATGGATTCGACGTTGTTGACGACGGTGGGGCAGGCGTACAGGCCGGCCACCGCCGGGAACGGCGGACGCAGGCGGGGCTGACCGCGGCGACCCTCGAGGGAGTCCAGCAGTGCGGTCTCCTCACCGCAGATGTAGGCACCCGCACCGACGTGGACGATCAGGTCGAGATCGAAACCGGACCCGGCGATGTTCGAGCCGAGATAGCCGGCGTCGTAGGCCTCGGCGACGGCGGCCTCCAGTCGACGCAGAACCGGCACGACCTCGCCGCGCAGATAGATGAAGGCATGCCGGGCGCGGATGGCGTAGGCGGCGATGATCGCGCCTTCGACGAGGAAGTGCGGGGTGGTCAGCATCAGCGGGGTGTCTTTGCAGGTGCCGGGTTCGGACTCGTCGGCATTGATGACGAGATAGTGCGGCTTGGCAGAGTTCTGGTCGATGAACGACCATTTCGTGCCGGTCGGGAACCCGGCGCCGCCGCGGCCGCGCAACCCGGATTCCTTCACTTCGTTGATGACGTCGTCGGGCGTCATGCTCAGCGCGCGACGCAACCCCTGGTAGCCGTCGTTGCGCAGATAGGTCTGCAACGTCCACGGTTGAGGGTCATCCCAGAACCGGCTCAGCACCGGCGTCAGCGAAGTCATGCGTTCTCCCCGGGTGCGCTCATGCCGAGTTCGTGGGCGACGCGAAGACCGGCCAGGGTGGGCGCACCCGGGCCGGTGACGTCGACGACGTTCGAGCCTAGGCCGGCCAGGGTCCGCGCGGTTTCCCGGAAGCTGCACAGCGTGCCTCCGCGGGTGGGTTCGACAGCGTATCCATTGCGCAGCGAGGTGACGAGTTCGGTTGCGCTGGTGGGAGTCTGGTTGTCGAAGAACTCCCAGTTGACCATCACGACGGGTGCGTAGTCACAGGCTGCGTTGCACTCGATGTGTTCCAGGGTGATCATGCCGTCGCTTGTTGTCTGGCCTGCATGCACACCGAGTTCGTTCTCCAGGACCTCGAGGATCGCGTCGCCGCCCATCACAGCGCACAACGTGTTGGTGCATACCCCGACCAGAAACTCGCCGGTAGGGTTGCGCCGGTACATCGAGTAGAACGTCGCAACCGCAGTCACCTCGGCGGGGCTGAGGTCGAGTTGGCTTGCGCAGAAAGCGATTCCGGCCGTCGTCAGGTAGCCGTCCTCGGCCTGAACCAGATGTAGCAGCGGCAGCAGCGCTGAGCGGGCCTGCGGATAGCGCACGATGATGGCTGCGGCGTCGGCGGCGAGGCGTTGGGTCACCTCGGCCGGATAGGAGTCCGGCCCGCCGATTGGTGGGCCGGATTCGTCGGGCCGCGGCCCGAGGGTCAGGTCGACGCTCATCGGGCCCTACTGCTCTTCGCGCGAGCGCTCATCGGTGCCTTCTTCTCTTCGCGCGAGCGCTCATCGGTCCACGCCGCCCATGACCGGATCGATGCTCGCGACAGCGGCGATCACATCGGCGACCATGCCGCCTTCGCACATCGCTGCCACCGCCTGCAGATTGGTGAAGCTGGGGTCGCGGTAGTGCACCCGGTAGGGCCGGGTTCCGCCGTCGGAGACCATGTGCACCCCGAGTTCGCCGCGCGGTGACTCCACGGCGGTGTACACCTGTCCGGCCGGCACCCGGATGCCCTCGGTGACGAGCTTGAAGTGGTGGATCAGACCCTCCATCGAGGTGCCCATGATCTTGGCGATGTGTTCCGGCGAGTTCCCGAGGCCGTCCGGGCCGAGTTGGAGGTCCGCCGGCCAGGCCAACTTCTTGTCCTCGATCATCACCGGACCCGGCTCCAGGCGCTGCAGGCACTGTTCGACGATCTTCAGCGACTCGCGCATCTCGCCGATGCGAATCAGGTAGCGGCCATAGCAGTCGGCGCCGGTATCGGTGACGACGTCGAAGTCGTACGTCTCGTAGCCGCAATAGGGTTGGGTTTTGCGAAGGTCGTGCGGCAGGCCGGTGGAGCGCAGTACGGCGCCGGTCATACCCAGCGCCATACAGCCCGTCAGATCCAGGTAACCGACGCCCTGGGTGCGGGCTTTGAAAATGTAATTCTCGGTCATCAGCTCTTCGAGTTCGGTGAGCCGTCCGGGAAGGATCTTCAACAGGTCGGCAACGCGGGACTTGCCGTCCTCGGGCAGGTCGGCGGCCAGGCCGCCGGGCCGAATGAAGGCGTTGTTCATCCGCAACCCGGTGATGGCCTCGAAGACCTGCAGGATCAGTTCGCGTTCCCGGAACCCGAAGAACATCACCGTCATCGCGCCGAGTTCCATACCGCCGGTGGCAAGTGCGACCAGGTGCGAGGAAATGCGGTTGAGTTCCATCAGCATCACCCGGATCACCGAGGCGCGTTCCGGGACGTCGTCGGTGATCCCGAGCAGTCGTTCCACGCCCAGGCAGTAGGCGGTCTCGTTGAAGAACGGCGACAGGTAATCCATCCGGGTCACGAACGTCACACCTTGGGTCCAGGTGCGGTATTCCAGGTTCTTCTCGATGCCCGTGTGCAGATAGCCGATACCGCAACGGGCCTCGATGACCGTCTCGCCTTCGATCTCCAGGATCAGCCGCAGGACACCGTGCGTCGACGGGTGCTGCGGACCCATGTTGACCACGATGCGTTCACCGGCCAGACCCTCGCGGGCAGCGGAGACGATCTCGTCCCAATCCTGGCCGCCGAGGGTGATGACGTTCTCGTCGATGCTCATCAGTGGTACGACCTTCGCTGGTCGGGTGGCGGGATTTGGGCGCCATGATATTCCACCGGGACCCCGCCGAGGGGATAGTCCTTGCGCTGCGGGTGGCCAACCCAGTCGTCGGGCATCTCGATGCGGGTCAGGCCCGGGTGGCCGTCGAAGATGATGCCGAAGAAGTCGTAGGTCTCACGTTCGTGCCAGTCGCAGGTCGGGTACACCGAAAACAGCGACGGGATATGCGGATCCGCGTCCGGGCAGGTGACCTCGAGTTGGATCCTGCGATTGTGGGTGATCGACAGCAGCGGGTAATACGCATGCAGCTCGCGGCCGAAGTCGTCGGGGTAGTGCACACCCGAGACGCCGCAACACAATTCGAACCGCAGCAGTTCATCATCGCGCAGTGCGGACGCGACACTCGGCAGGTGTTCGCGAAGGATGTGGAAGGTGATCTGGTCGCGGAAGACGACGATGCGCTCGACAGCGGCGTCGAATGCCTCGGTGCCAAGCACCTCGACGAGCCGATCAGTCACCTCGTCGAAATAGCCGCCGTAGGGACGGTCGGTGCTCCCGGACAGCGCGACCGGGCGGACCAGGCGGCCGTAGCCGGAGGTATCGCCGCTGCCGTTGATTCCGAACATGCCGCGACGCACGCCCGGGGCGTCCTGTTCGGTCACCGCAGCAGACCCTTGAGTTCGAGGGTGGTGGGGGCGGCCAGGGCGGCCTTCTCGGCGGCGGCCACCGCCTCGGCGCGGTGCACACCCAGGGGCATCTCGGCGATCTTGGCGTGCAACGCCAGGATGGCGTGCAACAGCATCTCCGGCCGCGGCGGGCAGCCGGGCAGGTAGATGTCCACGGGCACAACGTGATCAACGCCCTGAACCACCGCATAGTTGTTGAACATGCCGCCACTGGAGGCGCACACGCCCATGGCCAGCACCCACTTCGGCTCAGCCATCTGGTCGTAGACCTGGCGCAGCACCGGGGCCATCTTCTGGCTGACCCGCCCGGCCACGATCATCAAATCGGCCTGCCGCGGGGTGGCAGAGAACCGCTCCATGCCGAAGCGGGAGATGTCATAGCGCGGTGATGCCGTCGCCATCATTTCGATTGCGCAGCAAGCCAATCCGAATGTGGCCGGCCACAGTGACCCCTTGCGGGCATACCCGGCGACTTTCTCCACCGTGGACAGCAGGATGCCGGCCGGTAGTTGTTCTTCTAGTCCCACTCGAGCCCGCCTCGGCGCCACACGTAGGCGTATGCGACGAACACGGTGGCCATGAAGATCGCCATCTCAACAAGCGCGAAGGTGCCCAGCCGGTCGAAGGACACCGCCCAGGGGTAAAGGAACACGATCTCGATATCGAAAACGATGAACAACATCGCGGTCAGGTAGTACTTGATCGGGAAGCGCTGACCGAGTTGATCGCCGGCGAAGGGCTCGATACCGCACTCGTAGGCGTCCAGCTTGGCGCGGTTGTACCGTCGGGGGCCGACGAGGAGTGCGGTCGCCACCGAGAAGATGGCGAAGACAGCGGCGATGACCCCCAGCACCAGGATCGGCGTGTAGAGATTCATCTTGCTGTTCTACCCCTCGTTTGGGCCCACGGACGTGGTGTGAGACAAAGAGTAGCGAAGGTCACCCCGCGGGTGCTCGCATCAGGCCAACAACTGCCTCACCGAGCCGAATCGGGTCGATCGGATGTGGCACCGCGGCCTCGGCGCGTGACCAACTGGCCAGCCAGGCGTCGTCGGCGCGGCCGGTGAGCACCAGCACCGGCGGGCAGTGATCGATCTCGTCCTTGAGTTGTTTGGCAATTCCCATGCCGCCGACCGGGGAGGCCTCGCCGTCGAGGATGACCAGATCGAACCCGCCGGCGTCCAGCAGCGTGATCACCATCGGTCCGGTCGCCACGTCGGTGTAGGTCAGCTCGGGAAGTCCGGGATGGATGCGGGTACCGAGGGCGAGTCGAACCTGTTCGCGGGTGCGGGCATTGCTGCTGTACACCAGGACGTGCAATGGCTGCTGGCTGGGCATACGGGCGATGCTAGACCAAGCTGCTGCCGGTTCGACCCTTTCGGCGTAGCCGCTATGCCTTGCTGAAGGCGGCTTCGGCGGTCAAGGTGATGCCGGCTGGAATCATGCCCATGGTGTTGCCGCTGATGCCCCACTTCGTCCGGTCGACCGTCGTGCGCGCGGTCACCTGCACGGTGCCGTCTCCGAGTGGGGTGACGGTGGCGGTCAGCGATATCGGCAGCGTGGTGCCCCGGACGCTCAGGGTTGCGTTCAGGTCCCCGTCGGGTCCGACGCCGCTGACCTCGACGGTGATCTCGGGGAAGTGCTCGGTGTCGAAAAAGTCGGCCGACTGCAGGTGCTCGTCCCGCTTTTTGATACCGGTTTTCATCGAGGCCACCCCAATCCGAAGGTGGCCGGATATCGCACCGTCGGCGGCCACGCTGCCTTCGCCGGTGATGTCGGTGAAACGGCCGTTGACCGGGACCAGTCCCCACAGCGTTTTGCTGCCGAACATGATCGAGGAGCGATCCGGCACCAGGGTCCAGTTGCCGGTGGTCGCGGGATCGGCGAGCACGCGTTGCAGTGTCATTTCAGCTGATCGTAGGCCTCATCAGGGGTGCCAGATCGGCCGGATCCAGGTACTCGTCGATCCGGGTGATCAGCCCGTCCACGCTGACCTTGACCACCAGGCAGGCCCGAAATGACAGCGGGGTGCCCGTTGTGTCTGCCGCGTGCACGGTGTGCTGCTGAACGAAACCGCCGAGGAAGACCTGGCGGTCGAGCACCTCGTAGCGCCGATCGGTCGTGCTCTCGACGAACCACGCGATCACCTTCAGCGCACGTGCCTTGTCGCGGGCGGGACCGCCACCCAGGCGCCACACGGTGACGTCGTCGGACCACAGGCCGGCCAGGGTCGCGCCGTCGCCGACCTCGATGGCGGCGAACATCCGGTCGGCGATGTCGCTGTTGCGTGCTGATGTCATGGTGCTCCTATCCGGTGATATCACTGATTGTCCCGGAACGAGTACCTGCGGCGCCGACTGGAGGACGAACGTGCGCCCGGTTCACGCGTCGTAGCCGGGGTGGGAGACCGCTAACCGGTGCCGCACCAGCTCGCGCAGGCAACTCATGACCTCGGCGTCGCGGCCATCGAGGTCACCGGCGCGGATAGCGGCAGCGAGTGCGTCCTCGTCTTCGTAACCCAATGAGGCCAGAGCGGCTTGGGGAGCGTCGGCCTGGGAATCGAGCAGTTCGCGTTCGACGATCCGCAGCGCATTGGCCGCGACGCGGGCGTGGAAGTTGACCGCGCCGGTGGTGGCGGATCGCACCTCGCCGTCGAGGAATTCGGCGACGGCGGCGACGAGCTCGGCGGCGCTGGGCCTGCCGTGCAGTTCGCTCGCCCTGTCGGTTTCGCTCACCGGGCCTCCTCCAGCAGATCCAGGATGTCCCACTCGGTTTCGCAGACCCGACGGCCGATGGTGGCCAACTCCACCGACCGGGTCTGACCGGACAGGTGCCGCTCGGCTTGGTACCGGCAGATGATTCCCCACTTCAGCGTGCCCAGTACCTGCCACCAGCGCAGCGCGGCCCGGTCGACGGGTGTTCCGCCTGCCCGCTCGTAGGCGGTGACGAAGTCCTCGATGCTGCCCAACCCGCCCGCGGCGAGTTCGGCCGGTGCGCCGAACCGCCAGGCCCGCACACAGAACCAGGCAAGGTCCTCGTGGACATCGCCGATGTGGACTGCTTCCCAGTCCAGTACCGCCGCCAGGGTCGAGCCGTCGACGATCAGGTTGCCCATCCGAAAGTCGCCGTGCACCAGCGCGCGCCGGCCCGGTTGTGGACGGTTGGCCGCCAGCCAGCGAAACGCCCACTCGAATGTCGCGGTGGTGTCGCCCAACTCATCGAGCCGTTGGCGCCACTCGGGGAGTTCGTCGCGTTCGACGAGTTCGGCCACGTCGGTACGTGCCCGGTGGATGGCGGCCAACGCCTGCGCGCACTGTTCCAGCAGCACCGCGCTACCGCTGTCGTCGAGGTTGCGCTGAATGCGTCGGACGATGGTCTCGCCGGCGACCTCGTCGCAGATCAGAAATGGATTGCCCAGTGCCGCATAGGAATTTGAGGCGGCGACGATATGCGGTACTGGAGCTCCGGCTTCGGCCGCTGCCTGCTGGACGGCAGCTTCGAGTTCCATTCCAGCGAAGCGGTTGTCCACTGGAGCGGCGCGGAGGATCAGCCGTCGGCGCTCCGCGGTGGTGACGGCGTCGAAGGAGTAAGTGGTTCGACTGGCACCGCCGGTGAGGGTCTGCAGATTCTCGACAGCCACATCGTCGCCGAGAATCGGCCGCAGAACGCCCGCGAGTTCGTCGATCACACCTGTTCTTTTCTTGGCTGACCGAACTTGAACATCCGTTGGGCGACCCGGCGCATCTGGATTTCCTCGGCGCCCTCGGTGATCCGGTAGCGGCGGTGGTGACGGTAGATGTGCTCGAAGGGTTCATGGCGGCTGTACCCGATGCCGCCGTGCACCTGCATGGCGCGGTCGGCGGCCTCGCACACCAGACGGTTGGCGCGGTAGTTGGCCATCGACACCTTGTCGGACACCTCGAGGTGGTGGTTGCGGTCCAGTTCCCAGGCGGCGTAGTAAACGAGAAGCCGCACCATCTGGGCTTCGGTCTGCAACTCCACCAGCGGCCACTGGATGGCCTGGTTGACCGCCAGTGGTTTACCGAACGTGACGCGCTGCGAGGCGTAGTCGACGGCGCGGTCAATGCAGTATTGCGCGGCACCCAGGCTGCTGGCGGCCTGTCGAATCCGGTTCTCGTGCAGGAAGGTCTGGGCGACCTCCAGGCCGCGGCCGACCTCACCGAGCACGGCGTCGGCGGGGATTCGCACATCGCGCAGTTCCACCTCGCCGTGGTCGCTGGGCATGTTGAACGTCCACCAGTAGAACGGCACCTCGAATCCCTTGCTGTCGCAGGGCACCAGGAAGGCGGTGATGCCCAGCGCCTGACCCGGATCACCGGAGGTACGCGCGAACACCAGGTCGTGGGTGGCGCGGTGCACGCCGGTGTTCCATCGTTTGGAGCCGTTGATTACCCACTCGTCGCCGACTAACTCGGCGGTGGTCTCCAGCCAGGTGGCGTCGCTACCGTGGTCGGGTTCGGTGAGCCCGAAGGCCATGGACCGCTTGCCGGTGAACATGGCCTCGATCCACTCGGACTTCTGCTCCTCGGTGCCGAACCGGTCCATCATGATCACCTGCGGGAAGTTGCCGATGATCGACGACTCGTCCTGCAGGTCGTTATGCAGACCAAGCCCTTTGTGCGCCAGGTGTTCCCGGATCACCGCCATATCGAGGTTGGTGCCGTCCCGGCCGCCGAACTTCGACGGCAACCCGTAGCGCAGCCAACCGGCCGCATCGGCACGACGGCGCATCTCGTCGAGCAGGTCCTCCCAGTCCCGGTTCGGCACGCCGCCGTTCTCGAGATCGGTGCGGGCGAATTCGCGGCGCCGGTCGAAGTACTGCATGTGTTCACGTTCCAGCGGCTTGATCTCCGCTTCAATGAACGCGTCCATCTCGGCCAGCAGCGCCGGAAGGTGTTCGGGCACAGTAAAATCGGTCATAGAGCAATCACCTATTCTGTCGTCGATTGACCGTAGAGGGTCTTCTGCCAGATCGTGGATAGTGTGCTCACGGCCGCGGCGTCGGACAGTCCCTCGGACACACTGACGCTGGTGAACCGCTCGAAGAGCAGGGCGATCGCCAACGCGATGTGGTCGGCATCCAAGTCGGCGGCGTACCCCTGCTGCTTGGCTCGGCGCACCGAGGCTCCGACGATATCTGTTCCGAACTGGCGGAATCGCTTCTGCAGCAACCCGAACCGTGCCTGCGCCGTGGCGAGCTGGTCGACGGCGACCATGATGCCGATATTGGGTTTGAACATGTCCCAATAGACACCCACTGCGGAGACAAAGAAGTCGCTGTCGTCGGGAATCCCGGGGAGGTCGACGACCTCGCGAAGGAAAGACTCCGCCAACACTGCCAGCAGGTCTTCCTTATCGGTGAAGTAGCGGTAGAACGACGCCGGGGATCTGCCGGCCGCAGCGGTGATATCGGCCAGCGTGGTGCCGTGAAAGCCGCGTTCGGCGAACAGCTTTCGGCCGGCATCTTCTATCGACTGGCGGGTCTGGCGGCCCTTGCTGCTCAGCGGCCGGTCAATGTCGACGGCGGTCACGTCAGCCCCGCATCCGGTCACCGGCACGCAGCAGTGCGCTGGGCAGGTCGTGGCCGACCGCGGTGCGGGCGACCCGGGCCGCCTCGATGGCGGCATTAAGGTCTATGTCAACGCCGACTCCGCTGTCGCGCAGCAGATACACCAGGTCCTCGGTTGCGATATTGCCGCTTGCACCCGGCGCGAACGGGCAGCCGCCCAGGCCGCCGATCGAGGAGTCCAGTCGGGTGACGCCGGCGCTGACCGCAGCCCAGGCGCTGGCCAGTCCGGCGCCGCGGGTGTTGTGGAAGTGCGCGCCTAGCGGCCGGTCCCCGATACGAGGACGAACCTGGGCGACAAGGGACGTGACCCGGCCCGGCGTCGCGGTGCCGATGGTGTCGGCGATCGCCAACCGGTCGGCGCCGAATTCACACGCGGCTTCGACGATGTCGAGCACCCGTTGCGGCGGCGTGGGTCCGTCGAAGGGGCAGTCCCAGGAGGTGGAGATGATGACCTCGACGCTGACACCGGCGTCGCGGGCGATCGCGGTGATATCGGCGATCTGTTCGGCGGCCTCGGCACTGCTGCGACCGACGTTGGCGCGGCTGTGTCCGTCGGCGGCGGAGACCACGTACTCCACCGATCGGAATCCGGCCGCGATGGCGCGCCGTGCCCCGTTCGGGCTGGCGACCAGTGCCGAGAATTCGATATCGGGGTAGTCGCTCAGTGCGGCCGCTAGTTCGGGTGCGTCGGCGAGCGCGGGCACCTTCGACGGTGAGACGAATGCGGTGGCCTCGACCTCGCGCACGCCGGTGGCGGCGATGGCAGCGAGCATGTCGAGCTTGGCCGACAACGGAATCGGGGATTCGATTTGCAGTCCGTCGCGCAGTGCGACCTCGCGGATCGTGACGTGGGACGGCGTGCTCACAACACTCCCTGTTCGATCAGATTGGTGAGTTCCTCGGAACCTAAGCCCAGTAGTCGGCCGTACACCTCGTCGTTGTGCTGTCCGGGCCGCGCGGGCCCCGCGCTGCGCACCCCGCCCGGTGTTGCCGACAGCACCGGCACCACACCGGGGCCCAGTACGGTGCGCCCGGCGGCTTCGTCGTAGTGCTCCACCAGCATGCCGCGGGCCTGGAACTGCGGATCGCGCACCACGTCGGCGACGGTGTTGATCGGTCCGGCGATCACCCCGGCGGCACTGAGGGTGTCGATGATGTCCTCGGGCTGCCGATGGACGGCCCACTCGCCAATGATGGCGTCGATCTCATCCTGATTGCGGCCCCGCGCGACGTGGTCGACGAAGCGCTCGTCGGTCGCCAGATCAGGTCGGCCCATCGCCTCACACAGCCGGCGGAAGACGGTGTCCTGGTTAGCGGCGATCACCACCCAGCTGTCATCGGCGCTGCGGTAGATATTGGATGGCGCGATACCTTCCAGCCGGGTGCCCGACGGTCCGCGAATCACTCCGCCCGCGTCGTAGTCGGGGATGGTGGACTCCTGCACGGCGAGGCATGCCTCGGTGAGTGCGACGTCGACGACCTGACCTTCGCCGGTGACGGTGCGCCGATAGAGCGCGGCCAGCGCACCCTGGGCGGCGAACATCCCGGCCAAGGTGTCACCGAGAGACAGGGCGAGCCGCGGTGGGGGCCCGCCGGGGAACCCATTCATATGTCGCAACCCGCTGACCGCTTCCGCCACCGAGGCGTAACCGGCCTTACCGGAATTCGGTCCGGTCTGGCCGTATCCCGACACCCGCACCAGAACGATGCCCGGATTACGTTCGCGCAGAACGTCATAGCCGAGGTTCCACTTCTCCAGTGTTCCGGGCCGGAAGTTCTCCACGATGATGTCGGAGCGTTCGGTGAGGTCCAGGAAGAGTTCCCGGCCGCGGGGTGTGCGCAGGTCGAGGGTGACGCATTTCTTGTTGCGGGCGTGCACGGTCCAGAAGAAATGGTGTCCGTCTACTTCGGCCTGACCCCAGGTGCGGATCGGATCGGGGGAGCCGGGTGGCTCGACCTTGATGACCTCGGCGCCCATGTCGGCGAGCAGGCGGGCACCGAACGGTCCGGAAATCAGCGTGCCGATCTCGAGCACACGGATGCCGTCCAGGGCGCCGGGCGCTGTCACTTCGCTGCTCCGGAAAAACCATGCCGGCCAAGCCAATCGGTGATCACACCGACCGCCTGCTTCAGCGTCTCGCGCTGCTCGGTACCGGCGTAGTAATGGTTGGCGCCGGCGATTTCGTGCATCTCCTTATCGGGGTGCCCAATGGCTTCGAACAGCCGTCGGGTGTGGCTCGGTGTGCAGGCGTCGTCGGCGAGGTTGCCGATCACCAGGGTGGGCACGGTGATATCGCGACCGCAGACCACGCCATCGCCGCGGGCGTCGTCGTAACTCCATTGGGACAGCCAACTGCGCAGCGAGCAGAACCTGGCCAGTCCGATGGGCGAGTTGTTCACGATCCGCGGGTCACCCAGATAGCAGCTGCCGGGTTCGCGGTCGTTGGGATCGACCGCCGGATCAAGCCAGCGCGGGTCGGCCATGGTGCCGTGTACGACGAAGCAGAACTCCTCGTCTGCGCGTCCCTGGGCCTCCAGCGCGGCCAGTTTGTCCCTAACCCACCTGGTGATTCGGCGGTTGCGGTCGATTTGGGCCTGCCGGTACCGGTCGAGGAACTCAGGCGTGTACGGCGGCTGGTTCGGGTTGTCCGGGTTGTAGAGGTCGAGTTCGGAATCGCGCTTACCCGGGTCGGACTCGTCGAGGATCGAGGCGTCCAGCCATTCGGTGAGCGTGCCGTGCCGGCTGATGTGGGCGGCGAGCAGCATGATGCCGTCGGCCGGTGGTAGGTCCAAGACGGGCGCCTGCTGTTGGTAGTAGAGGGACAGTGATCCGCCGCCACTCCAGCCGGCCAGCACTACCTTCGAGTAGCCCAGGCGGTTCTTGGCGTCGGTGATGACCTCGCCGAGATCCTCGACCACCTTCTCCATGATCAGGTTGGAGTCGGTGCCGCGGTAGCGGCTGCCCGCGTAGATGACGTGGTGCCCGGCCCGGGCCAGGGCGTTGACCATCGGAAGGTACGCGCCGCCGCCGATCGGGTGCATGAGCACCAGCACGGTATCTGACGGTGTCTCCGGCTGCAGCAGATAGCACTCCAGCACCACCAGCTCGGCAACCCCGCCGTAGACGTCCCGAACGCCCGAAGTGTTCTGGAAGGCAACCAGATACGGAACCCGCTCGTAGTTGTGCCGACTCACGAGTGTTGCGCAAGATCATGAGCCAGCACTTCGGGCGACGGCGTCAGGCGCTGCCGGGTGTCGACGGCGATCACCTTCCAGTCCACCCGGGAGTAATCGTCGAACTTGCGCCGGGCCCGTTCGCGGGCCTTCTCCGGAGCGCCGTGGTGCACACCCTGCGGGGCGTGGCTGATGAGTCCCGGCGGCATCGGGATGCCGTAGAGCGTGCCGCCGTGAAAGAACGCGATCTCGTCGAAGTCGACATTGCGGTGATACCACGGTGTGCGTTCGGTGCCCGGCACACCCTCGGCCGGTTTGGGCAGGAAGTTGCAGACGTACACCCCGGTTGCCTCCATGAACAGATGCACCATGGGTGGCAGGTGCACGCTGTCCGACGTCACGACGTGGTAGTCCTCGATGTTGAAGGTGAAGGGAAAGTTGTCGCCCTGCCAGCCGTCGACGTCGAGCGGATTGTGTTCGTAGAACAGCGAAGTCGTCTCCACTCCGTCGACGCCCCGGTGCATCAACCGCACCTCGTATTCGGTGCGGTCGTCGTCCTCGATCGCCTCGGGCTCGGGAACGGTGGCTAGCGACGGATCGAACGGCCAGTGCCGGCCCAGGGGACCGGGTGGGGGAGTGCGGAACTCGTCGGTGGCTTCGATCATGAGCCAGGTGTTCTCGCTGGGATTTCCCCCTGGCAGCTGCCGCCATGTGCACGCCTTCGGGATGTAGATCCAATCGCCGGTGCGGTAGTCGAGCGGACCGAACTCGGTTTCCAGTCGACCGGACCCCTGGTGCACGAAGCACAACAGGTCGCCATCGATATAGCGGATATAGAAAGGCATGGCCTCAGTCCGGCGGCTCAACGAGATACGGCAATCGGCGTTGGAGAACAGCAGCATCGGTGCGCCCGCGGCGTCAGTGGCGTCACCGGGTTTCAACTGATCGGCCAGCACGTCCACCGGCCGTAGCGGGCCCACCGCCCGGAACTGGGTCGGGTCGTGTCGCCGGTACATGCTGGCGGTGCGGCCGGTGAAGCCGCCGCGACCCAATTCGTCATCTTTGAGGCCGTTCAGATCGGCGTGCAGTCGCGGTGGCGTGGTGCCTTTGCGAAGGTGAACGAAGGATTCCATAGCAGCTCCCAGGGTCGGCCGGTCGGCAAAACTGAAGCTGACTTTAGTTTTCGTCCAGCGCTCTGACAAGGGTGTTCGTCGCTGGACGGCGCGTTGGATTTTCGCTGGCCCGAGGGGCCGTGTTTTACTCATTTCTTACAGTTCGACAATCGGGAAAAGAAAGCTGGGGTTGACGGGTGAAGTCTGTCTTGGACAAGGTGCGTAACTGGTCGCGCCGAGTGGCGGTCGCAGCGGTTGCGGCCGCGGCACTGCCGGGCCTGGTGGGCCTGGTGGGCGAGTCGGCCACAGCGAGCGCGTTCTCGCGGCCCGGCCTTCCGGTCGAGTACCTCGATGTTCCGTCCGCGAGCATGGGCCGCACCATCCGGGTTCAGTTCCAAAGTGGCGGCAATAACTCGCCGAACGTCTGGCTGCTCGACGGTCTGCGCGCCCAGGAGGACTTCAACGGCTGGGATATCAACACCCAGGCGTTCGAGTGGTACCTGGACTCGGGCCTGTCGGTCTCGATGCCGGTTGGTGGACAGTCCAGCTTCTACGCGGACTGGTACCGGCCCGCCTGCGGCAAGGCCGGCTGCTCAACTTATAAGTGGGAGACCTTCCTGACTCAGGAAGCGCCGGCGTGGTTGCAGGCCAATAAGGACGTGCGGCGCACCAATAATGCCGCGATCGGTCTGTCGATGGCCGGCTCGGCCTCGATGAGCCTGGCGGCCTGGCACCCGGACCAGTACATCTACGCCGGGTCGATGTCGGGCTTCCTCAACCCCTCTGAGGGTTGGTGGCCCGGCCTGATCAACGTCTCGATGGGTGATGCCGGCGGCTACAAGTCCAACGACATGTGGGGCCCGTCCAGCGATCCGGCCTGGCAGCGCAACGACCCGATGGTCCAGATACCGCGGTTGATCGCCAATAACACCCGCCTCTGGGTGTACTGCGGCAACGGCCAGCCCAACGAGCTCGGTGGCGGCGACGTGCCGGCCACCTTCCTCGAGGGTTTGACCATCCGCACCAACCGCACCTTCCGCGATAACTACCTCGCGGCGGGCGGCACCAACGGTGTGTTCAACTTCCCGGACAACGGGACGCACAACTGGGCCTACTGGGGCCGCGAGCTTCAGGCGATGAAGCCTGATCTGCAGAGGGTTCTTCTCGGCTAGTCAGCGCAACGAAAAGCGGGCCATCGGCACTGAAGCCGGTGGCCCGCTTTCGTTTGTGCGCTGTTCGGTTGTGGCCCAGCCGGATTCAGCCGCCGACCCGGACCACTGCCCGGCCCGAATAGCGTCCGGCCCGAACCTCGTCGATCACCGACACCACGTCGGCCAGATCGACCTCGTGGGTGATGTCGGCGAGGTTCGGTGGCCTGAATACCCCGGCGATTTGCTTCCATAGCGCACGGCGCGGACCAATGGGCATCAGCACCGAGTCGATGCCCAGCAGGGAAACACCGCGCAGGATGAACGGCATCACCGTGGTGTTCAGCGCCGCGCCACCGGTCAGTCCACTGGCGGCGACAGCGCCGCCGTAGTTCAGTGTGCTGAGAACATCGGCCAGGGTGGCTCCGCCGACGCAGTCGACCGCACCAGCCCAGCGGGTCTTGGCCAGCGGTCGGGGTTTGGCGTCGGGGTCGGCGGGCAGGCGCCCGATGACCTCGGACGCGCCCAACTTCTTCAGATGCTCGGCGGCTTCCGGCTTGCCGGTGGAGGCGACGACCTCGTAGCCGGCGGCGGCCAGCAGGTCGACACTGACCGAGCCGACGCCGCCAGTAGCCCCGGTTACCACGATCGGCCCATCGCTCGGTGTGATGCCGTGGCGTACCAGCGCCTGAACGCTCATCGCTGCGGTGAACCCGGCCGTGCCGATCGCCGCACCCTCGCGGGTTGTCAGGGACCCGAGGGCGACCACCTGATCGGCGGGCAGTCGCACGTATTCGGCGTAGCCGCCGTGGCGTCCGGTGCCGATGTCGTATCCGTGCGCCAAAACCTTTGCCCCGACGGGGAACTCGGCTGAGGTGGACTCGATGACCTCTCCGGTGAGGTCGATGCCGGGCACCAGCGGGTATTCCCGCACCACCCCGCCGCGGGGTGTCAGCGCGAGGGCGTCTTTGTAGTTGACGCTGGAATACGCGATCCGGATGGTGACGTCACCGGGTTGTAGATCGGCCGCCTCGAGAGTCTCGATCGCGGCGGTGATCGTCTCGCCGTCTTGACGCGCTACCAGTGCGCGGAAGGAATCCATGGCTATGACGGTAGCGACTACTTCAACTCAGCCGAACTCAGCCCCAGCAGTCGACGGGCCACCACCAATAGCTGAATCTGCTGGGTGCCTTCGAAGATGTCGAGGATCTTGGAATCCCGCGCCCACTTCTCCAGCAGGGTCTGCTCGGAATAGCCTGTGGTGCCTGCCATTTCGACGGCCTTGAGTGTGATATCGCTGGCGACCCTGGCGGCCTTGGCCTTGCCCATCGACGCTTGCATGGAGTTGGGGATGGAGTTGTCGGCCTGCCAGGCGGAGCGCACCGTCAGCAGATAGCCGGCCTCCCAGTCGGCCTCCATCCGCAGGAACTCTGCGGCCGCCGCACTCTGGGAATGGGCGGGCTTGTCATACGAAATGTCCACGCCAGCCTGCACGAGGATGGAGCGCAACTCCTCGAGTGCGGCTCGGGCCACGCCGACGGCCATCGCCGCCACGATCGGGCGGGTGTTGTCGAAGGTCTCCATGACCCCGGCGAAACCCTTCTCCATTTTGATCTCGGGGCTGCCGAGCAGGTTCGTCTTCGGGACGCGGACGTTCTCGAAGCGGATCGCGGCGGTGTCGGAGGCCTTGATGCCGAGTTTGTTTTCGAGGCGTTCGACGGTGACGCCGGGATACTCGCGCGGCACGATGAAGCTCTTGATGGCCGCGCGGCCCAGGGACTTGTCGAGGGTGGCCCACACCACGATGTGGGTGGCGCGGGATCCGGCGGTGACGTAGATCTTCTCGCCGTTGATGACGTATTCGTCGCCGTCGAGCACGGCCGTCGTTGACACCGCCGCGGAATCGGAGCCGAACGACGGTTCGGTGATCGCCATCGCCGCCCAGATGCCGGTGCCGAGGCGCTGCCGTTGCTCGTCGGTGGCCACTCCGGATACGGCTGCATTGCCCAAGCCCTGACGCGGGACACTCAGCAGCAGCGCGATATCGCCCCAGGCGATCTCCAGGGCATTGACCAACGCGGACATGTTGGGGCCGTTGACATTTCCCTTCGGCCCATCTTGCTTATCGCGGAATGCGTCGGCGCCGGCGAGGGACTTGTTGGATTCCGAGAGTGCCTCGAACAGCGCGGCCAGCGTGTCGAGTTCGACGGGGTAGGCGTGCTCGTTGAGGTCGTACTTGCGTGAGATGGGCCGCAGCATCCGGGCCGCGCCCTCGTGCGCGATGTCGATGACGGCTTCGAGCTTGCGCGGCATTTCGAGATTGATTGCCATTTTAGAGAACCACCACTCCTTCAGCGACGCCGATGGCCCGCAGATCGCGGTACCAGCGTTCGACCGGATGTTCCTTGGTGTAGCCGTGACCGCCGAGCAACTGCACGCCGTCGAGGCCGATCCGCATTCCTTTGTCGGCGGCGAGCTTTCGGGCCAAAGCGGCCTCTCGGGCGAACGGCAGGCCGCGCTCGGCGCGGGCGGCACCGCGCCAGGTGACCAACCGCAGCCCGTCGAGTTCGATCGCGATATCGGCACACATGAACGCCACCGACTGACGGCGGGCGATCGGTTCGCCGAACGCCTCACGCTCTTTGACGTAGGGGATGACGTAGTCGAGGACGGCGTGGCAGGTTCCGACGGCCAGTGCGGCCCAACCGAGTCTCGACAGGGCGATGGCATCGGAGTAGTTCTGTGCGTGGTCGGCGTCATCTTCGCCTAAGCGTGCCGACAGCGGGACCGACACCTTGTCCAGCACCACCTGACCGAGTGCGGCAGCACGAATGCCCATGCTGCGATCGGCGTTCACGCTCAGGCCGGCGCTGTCGGCCTCCACGATGAATAGTTCGGGGTGGCCGTTGAGTTGTGCTGCCACAACGAACAATTCGCACGATCCGGCCGCGGGCACCAGTGACTTGACGCCGTCGAGCCGGTAGCCGCTCGGTGTGCGGACCGCGGTGGTCTTCAGCATGGTCGGATCGAACAGCGGGTGCGGCTCCGCGATCATCACGCAGGCCTGCGGCACGTTCTCGCCGGCGAACTCGGTGAGATAGGTGGCCTGCTGATCGGCGCTGCCCCAATGGGCCAGTGCCGAGGCCACGCCGCCCGGAGCCAAGATCGGCAGCGCGAGTCCCATATCGCCGTAAGCCAGTGCCTCGGTGACGAGCGCGCTCGTGACGGTGGTGCGGGCCTCGGCGATGCCGTCGAACGCCTCCGGCACCTTGATCGCGGTGACACCGAGTTCGGCGGCCTTGGTGATCATCTCGGGCGGGTAGGTGGCGGCCTCATCGGCATCGCGAGCGATCGGGCGCAGGAATTCCTCGGCGAACTCCGTGACCGTCTCGACGATCATCTTCTGATCGTCATCGGGGGTGAGGTCGAAGTACTCGGCAGTGCTGGGTTCGAGTCGGGTCGGCGGCTTGCCGATGCCCTGGATCCTCTTGAACTGTCGCGTCGAGGCGCCAGCGGCCGAGAACACCTGTGTGACGCCGAATTTCAGCCCGCGATTGAACGGACCGCGAAGGTTGTAGCGATCTATGAACTTCCGGTTGAGCAGAGGTGCCAGCAATCCCAGTCCGATATCGGTGGCGGTGCGTTTGGGAGTGTGCTGACCGATCGCACTGTCGCGGGAGCGGGCACTGGGTCGTCGGGTGGGGACCGTGTCCGTCATATCGTCCGATCTTACTCCTGAGTAAGGTAAATTCAGGCTGTTAGACACCTCACACGGCTGGACACCTCACACGGCCAAAGTGGCCAGCACAGCCGAATGCAGCAGGTGATTGGTGGCCACCGCACTGCCGCCGTGCGGTCCGGGCCGTCCGTCCAGGCTTGTAAAGGCGCCCCCGGCTTCGCGGACCAGAACGTCGAGTGCGGCCAGATCCCACAGCTTGACCTCCGGTTCGCATGCGATATCGACTGCGCCCTCGGCCAGCAGGCAGTAGGAGAAGAAGTCGCCGTAGCCCCGCAGCCTCCAGACCGCGTCGGTGAGAGCAAGAAACTGCTCCCGCAGTCCGGCCTCGGCCCACCCCGACAGGTCGGAGAACGACAGACTGGCCGCACCGAGATCAGCCACACCCGAAACCGCTATCCGCCGGGGCGTCCCGTCGCCAAATGCGGTGTGGGCGCCCAGTCCATGGCCGGCCCACCATCGCCGTCTGAGCGCGGGTGCGCTCACCATGCCGACGATCGGGACGCCGTCTTCCAGAAGCGCAATCAGGCTGGCCCACACCGGAACTCCGCGCACGAAGTTCTTGGTGCCGTCGATCGGGTCGATCACCCATTGGCGGCCCTCGAAGACCGGCGTTCCACCCTGTTCCTCGCCGAAGATCGCGTCCCCGGGCCGCTCGCGAGCCAGGATCGACCGGATGGCTTCTTCGACCGCCTCGTCGGCGTCGGTGATCGGGGTGAGGTCGGGTTTGGTGTCGATGCGCAGATCGAGGGCGCCGAAGCGGTCGAGGGTGATCGCGTCGGCCCGGTCGGCGAGGGTCACTGCCAACTCCAGGTCTGCCGCCACTTTCCACTCGCCACTCATGGGTGCAGTCCTACCATGGCCGGATGATGGAATTCGCGGTGCTGCTGTTGATCCTCGGCGCTTTGGCCCTTGTGGTGGGACCGCGGTTGATGCGGCGGCGGGGCCCGCGCGGTGAGGTGGCGCAGGGCACCCTGCTGGTGACCGGCGTGAGCCCGCGCCCGGATGCCGTCGGCGAGCAGTTTGTGACGCTCAGTGGGGTGATCAACGGCCCTACGGTCGATGAGCATGTGGTCTATCAGCGGATGGCCGTCGACACCGCGAACTGGCCGGCCGTGGGCCAACTCATTCCGGTGGTGTTCTCGCCGAAGAATCCGGACAACTGGTTCTTCGCCTCATCGCCGGAGTCGGGCGCGTGAGGAGTGGTCGGCCCGGCTCGGGTCGGGCTCAGCGCTCTTGACCAATAGTGTCTTTTCCCGCGTCTTAGCGACAACGGTGCGATCGGTAGTTGCACGGACGAACACCACCTGCCGTTGTCGCTAAGAGATGGGAAAAGGTCCTGTAAGGACGGAGAGGTCGCGGGTGGCATCGGCGCCGCCGGCCTCTGCCCGCAGGCGGACCCGCGACCGCACTACCCGTGCACTACCCGTGCGCGATCCGCAGTAAATCAGCCACGCTGACCACCTTGACCCGCGGCCGACCGTGCGGTTCGCCGGTAGAGCGTTCGTGGGCGTCGATCTGCTGCCAGTGATCGTCGGTGACCACCAGCGGCTGGCGTTCGGCCAGCCAGGCGGCCAACTCGTCGGCGTAGTCGGCGCCCACCTCACCCTGCGGTTCGCCGGTCAGGTCCTCCCAGAGATTCTCGACGGTGTCCTGCGAGTCGCTCTTGTTGGTGCCGATCACCCCGGACGGCCCGCGCTTGATCCAGCCGGTCACATAGTCGTTGGTGCGGCCGATCACCTTGCCCCCGGTGTGCGGGATGGTGCCCCGGCTGTCGTCGAAGGGCAGACCCGGCACAGGCACCCCGTGATAGCCGACCGCGCGCACCACCAGATTTATCGGGAGCGTCTCCCGCTGACCGGTGTCGCGCGCCACCACGCGGCCGTCGTGCTCGAGTAGTTCGTTGCGGCCCAGCGCGATCTCCTCGACGCGCCCCGCGCCTGTGATCGCCACCGGGGAGGTGCAGAACCGGAAGACGATCCTTCGGTGCCCGGGCCGCGGTTCGCGGGTCGCGTAGTCGCGCAGCACCTTGATGTTGGCGGCCTCGGTCTTGCCGGCTGCGTGGGCGTCGTCGTCGCTGATGTCGGCCAGGTCGGCCGGGTCGACGATGACGTCGACGCCCTCCAGTTCGCCGAGCTCGCGCACCTCCAGGGTGGTGAACGCCGCCTGCAGCGGCCCGCGGCGCCCGACGATGACCACCTCGGAGACCCCGCGCTCGCGCAATGCGTCCAGGGCGTGATCGGCGATGTCGGTGGTGGCCAGGACCTCGGGGTCGGTCACCAGGATGCGGGCGACGTCGATGGCGACGTTGCCGTTGCCCACCACGACGGCCCGGCCGGTGGAGATGTCGGGTGCCATCTCGGCGAAGTGCGGGTGGGCGTTGTACCAGCCGACGAAGTCGACGGCCGGCACGCTGCCGGGCAGGTCCTCGCCGGGGATTCCCATGGTCCGGTCGGACTGGGTGCCCACCGCGTAGACCACCGCGTCGTAGCGGTCGGCAAGCTCGTCGACCGAGACATCCTGTCCCACAGTGATATTGCCGAAGAACCGGAACCGGGGGTCGGCTGAGGTCTTCTCGAAGGTCCGGCTGATCGACTTGATCTTCGGGTGGTCCGGCGCCACGCCGGAGCGCACCAAACCCCAAGGCGTCGGGAGCATTTCGAGCATGTCGATGTGGACGTCCGGGCCGTTGCCGGCGACCGACTCGTCGGCGAACCGCAGCAGCGAGGCGGCGGCGAAGTAGCCGGATGGTCCGGCGCCGACGATCGCGACAAAGTACGGGCGCATGCTCTGGCCTCCTCGTGGTCGAGACGATGGTAGTCGCGGCGGTAATCTCAAGCCTCGTGGACCTCGATCGACAGTCTGACCTCGCCGCCCTGGACACCACGTTGACCACGGTGGAACGGGTGCTCGATATCGAAGGCCTGCGCGGGAAGATCGAGACGCTCGAACATGATGCGTCTGACCCCAAGCTGTGGGACGACCAGGCCAATGCACAACGGGTGACCAGCGAGTTGTCCCACGCCCAGAGCGAGTTGCGGCGGGTCGAGGGCCTGCGCAGCCGCCTCGACGACCTGCCGGTGCTCTACGAGATGGCCGCTGAGGAACAGGGCGCGGGCGCCGAGGACGCACTGGCCGAGGCCGATGCGGAATTGAAGTCTCTGCAAGCCGAAATCGAGGCACTCGAAGTCCGCACCCTGCTGTCGGGGGAGTACGACGAGCGCGAGGCCCTGGTCAGCATCCGCTCCGGTGCCGGCGGGGTGGACGCCGCCGACTGGGCCGAGATGCTGATGCGGATGTACATCCGATGGGCTGAGCACCACAACTACGGCGTTGAGGTGTTCGACACGTCCTACGCCGAGGAGGCCGGCATCAAGAGCGCCACCTTCGCGGTGCATGCGCCATATGCGTACGGCACCCTATCGGTGGAGCAGGGCACCCACCGGTTGGTGCGGATCAGCCCCTTCGACAACCAGGCCCGCCGCCAGACCTCCTTCGCCGAAGTCGAAGTTCTGCCGGTAACCGAGACCACCGACCACATCGAGATTCCCGAGCTTGACCTGCGCGTCGACGTCTATCGCTCCAGCGGACCGGGCGGCCAATCGGTCAACACCACCGACTCCGCGGTTCGACTCACCCACATCCCGACGGGTATCGTGGTGACCTGCCAGAACGAAAAATCGCAACTGCAGAACAAGGTCTCTGCAATGCGTGTGCTGCAGGCAAAGCTGCTGGAACGCAAGCGCCTTGAGGAGCGCGCCGAGATGGACGCCCTCAAGAGCGACGCCGGCAGCTCCTGGGGCAACCAGATGCGGTCCTACGTTCTGCACCCCTACCAAATGGTCAAGGATCTGCGGACCGAGTATGAGGTCGGCAATCCGAGTGCGGTCCTGGATGGGGATATCGACGGGTTCCTGGAAGCGGGGATCCGGTGGCGCAACCGGCGTGACGATGATTGATTTCGCCGTCAGTGCCGCGGGTGGGCGCTGGCATGACTTCTGGCACGGCGATCTCGGCGAGTCGGTCCTCACCAAGACGATGAGCATCGCGCTGCTGATCATCGGCGCGGTGCTGGCGTCGAGGTTCATCAAATGGCTGGCCGGCCGGATCAGCCGGAGCATCGACGCCGGCTTCCAGGAAAGCGATGCGCTGGTCCGCACCGAGAGCTCCAAGCACCGTCAGGCCGTCTCCTCGGTGATCTCGTCGGTGGCCATCGCACTGCTGGCCGTGATGGTGATGGTGGAGATCACCGACATCCTGGCGATCCCGGTGAGCTCGCTGGTGGCGCCGGCCGCGGTGATCGGTGCCGCACTGGGTTTCGGTGCGCAGCGCATTGTGCAGGACCTGCTGGCCGGGTTCTTCATCATCACCGAAAAGCAGTACGGCTTCGGCGATCTGGTGCAGTTGACCCTGGGTTCGAGTAATGACGCCATGGGCACCGTCGAGGATGTGACACTGCGCGTCACCAAGTTGCGCACCTCAGAGGGTGAGATGTTCACCATCCCCAACGGCCAGATCATGAAGACGCTGAACCTGTCCAAGGATTGGGCGCGCGCGGTGATCGACATTCCGGTGCCCAGCAGTGCGGACCTCAAGAAAGTCAACGATGTGCTGCACGGCGTGTGCGATGCCGCGCCGAACGACAAGACCATCCACGATCTTCTGCTGGACAAGCCGAAGCTGATGGGTGTGGAAAGCATCGAACTGGACACCGTGAATCTGCGGATGATGGCCCGCACGCTGCCGGGCAAACAGTTCGAGGTCGGCCGGCGGCTGCGGCTACTGGTGATCGCGGCACTGAGCAAGGCCGGCATCGCGAGCGCGGTGGCCGCCCCCGTAGTGGAGGGCCAGCAGCCATGACCAATCCCCGCGAAGGCAAGACATGGCCGCGGTTTGTCTTCGGCGGCCGGATGCGCACCTCCACCCTGGTGCTGATCATCGCGTTCATCGGGATCGGCTGGCTGTATGAGACCTACGAGCCCCCGCCGCCGCAGCCCGATCAGGTGCCGGCCAGCGAAGTGGTGCCGCCCGGCTTCATCCCCGATCCGGCCTACACCTGGGCGCCGCGCACTGCCGTGCAGACCCGTCCGCCGACGCCGACGCCCACCACCCCGACGACGACCGAGACCGAGGCCCCGACGACAGAGGGTGAGCCGTCGACCTCACCTGAGGTCTCTTCGGGTGTCCCGCCGGCGCCGGGTCCGCCAACGCCCGTACCGCCAACGCCCGTACCGTCGACCCCGGCCCTGTCGACGCCGGTCGAACCGCGCCCCGCGGAGACGCCGGTAACGCCCCCGCGGGCGTCCGGCACAGCAACATCGCCGACTCCCGCGCCACCGGCACGGTAGCGACCGGCCTCCCCGCTAGACTGACGTGCCGTGATGATCTCCCTTGACCATGTCACCAAGCAGTACAAGGCGTCGGGCCGCCCGGCGCTGGACAACGTCAGCGTCAATATCGACAAGGGGGAGTTCGTCTTCCTGATCGGGCCGTCCGGCTCTGGCAAGTCCACCTTCATGCGGCTACTGCTGGGCGAGGAGATGCCCACCTCCGGTGAGGTCCAGATCTCGAAGTTCCACGTCAACAAACTCTCCGGCCGGCACATCCCCAAACTGCGCCAGGTCATCGGCTGCGTGTTCCAGGACTTCCGGCTGCTGCAGCAGAAGACGGTGTTCGAGAACGTGGCCTTCGCCCTTGAGGTCATCGGCAAGCAGTCCGATGTCATCAAGAAGGTGGTGCCGGAGGTGCTGGAGATGGTGGGGCTGTCCGGCAAGGCCGCCCGGCTACCCGGGGAGTTGTCCGGCGGCGAGCAACAGCGCGTCGCGATCGCCCGCGCGTTCGTCAACCGGCCGCTGGTGCTGCTGGCCGACGAGCCGACCGGCAACCTCGACCCCGAGACCAGCCGGGAAATCATGGACCTGCTGGACCGGATCAACCGGACCGGCACCACCGTGCTGATGGCCACCCACGACCATCACATCGTCGACTCCATGCGCCAGCGGGTGGTGGAGCTGTCGCTGGGCCGGTTGGTCCGCGATGAGCAGCGCGGTGTCTACGGAATGGACCGTTAAATGCGCGCCGGGTTTTTGGTCAACGAGGTCTACAGCGGACTGCGTCGCAATGTCACGATGACGATCGCGATGATCCTGACCACCGCGATCTCGATCGGGCTGTTCGGCGGTGGCCTCCTGGTGATCCAACTGGCCAAGCAGTCCCGCAACATCTACCTCGACCGCGTCGAGAGTCAGGTGTTCCTCAACAACGATGTGTCGGCTAACGATCCGACGTGCGACGCCGACGCGTGTAAAGCACTGCGCGCCCAAATCGAAGCCCGCGACGATGTCAAGAGTGTGCGATTCCTCAACCGCGATGACGCCTACACCGACGCGATCACCAAGTTCCCCGAGTACAAGGACGTCGCCAGCAGGGACTCCTTCCCGGCGTCGTTCATCGTCAAGCTCAAAAACCCTGAGCAACACAAAGACTTCGACGCCGCCATGGGCGGTCAACCGGGCGTGCTCAATGTGCTCAATCAGAAAGAACTGATCGACCGGCTGTTCGCGGTGCTCGACGGGTTGTCGAAGGCTGCATTCGCGATCGCGGTGGTGCAGGCGATCAGCGCAATCCTGTTGATCGCCAATATGGTTCAGGTTGCGGCCTACACCCGGCGCACCGAGATCGGCATCATGCGGATGGTGGGCGCCACCCGCTGGTACACCCAGTTGCCGTTCCTGTTGGAGGCGGTGCTGGCCGCGACGATCGGCGTCGTGCTGGCTATTCTTGGGCTGATCGTGGTGCGCGCGCTGTTCCTGGATAGGGCGCTGAGCCAGTTCTATCAGGCCAATCTGATCGCCCGGATCGACTACGCCGACATCCTGTACATCGCCCCGGTCATGTTCGGCGTCGGTGTGGTGATGGCAGCGGTCACCGCGTATGTGACGCTGCGCCTGTATGTGCGGGACTAGGCGTGGCGAAGTCATCGATCGAGCGGAAGGCGGCGGCAGCGGCGAAGAAGCCTTCCGCTTCCGGCGGTAAGAAGATCGTCGCCTCCAATCGCAAAGCCCGGCACAACTATTCGGTGCTGGAGGTTTTCGAGGCCGGTGTGGCACTGGTCGGCACCGAGGTCAAGAGCCTGCGGGAAGGTCAGGCGTCGATGGCTGACGCGTTCGCCACCATCGATGACGGCGAGGTGTGGCTACGCAATCTGCATATCGCGGAGTATCACCACGGCACCTGGACCAACCACACTCCGCGCCGCAACCGCAAACTTCTGCTGCACCGTCGTCAGATCGACATTCTGGTCGGCAAGATCCGCGACGGAAACCTGACCCTGGTGCCGCTATCGATGTACTTCCTCGACGGCAAGGTCAAGGTGGAGTTGGCGCTGGCCCGCGGTAAGCAGGCGCACGACAAACGCCAGGATCTTGCCCGCCGTGATGCCCAGCGCGAGGTGGTCCGCGAACTCGGACGGCGCGCCAAGGGCAAGTCCTGATCGGCGTTCTGTTCGCGCTGGCGTCGGCGATCGGTTACGGCGTCAGCGATTTCGTCGGCGGGCTGGCCTCGCGCCGCGTCGCTGCACTGCGGGTGGTGTTGGTCTCCTATCCCGTCGGCATGGTTCTGCTCGGCGTGTTGGCCATGCTCACCGGCGGAACGGTAAGCGCACCCGCGCTGTACTGGGGCGCCCTGTCCGGCGTATGCCAGGGCTTGGGCGTGTGGTGGCTGTATGCGGCGTTGGGATCGGGTCCGATCTCCGTGGTCGCGCCCCTGACCGCGGTGCTGGCCGCCGCTTTCCCACTCGGGGTCGGCGTGGCCATGGGCGAGCGGCCGGGGGCGATCGCCGCCGTTGGCTCTGTGCTGGCAATGGTTGCCGTGGTGCTGGTCAGCCGGGAAGCCACCGATGAGGACGTGCGGCCGCACCGGTTCACCAGAGCCGTCGCGGCGTTCACGACGGGAGCGGGGCTGGCTTTCGGACTGAACTACGTGTTGATCGATCAGATGCCGGTTGATTCCCATCTGTGGCCGTTGTTCTTCGGTCGGCTGGCCGCCACCGTCGTCATCGTCGCCGTCGCGGCAGTGACCGGGAATCTGCATCCGCCACAGGGCTTTCCGCTGCGGTTGGCACTGGCGGCCGCGGTGCTCGATGTGTGTGCCAATATCGCCACCCTGCTGGCGCTGCAGTCGATGATGCTCTCGCTGGCCGGCGTGCTGATGTCGCTGTACCCGGCGGCCACCGTGGTGCTGGCGATCGTGGTGCTCCGCGAGCGGGTCACCCGCTGGCAGGCGCTCGGGATGGTGCTGGCACTTGTCGCCGTGGCGATGATCTCGCTGCACTAGCATCGCGGTGTGAGCAGCTCTGAGCGCCCCGTAACCGTGCTGGACAAAGACGATGTACTGGAGGGGTTATTCGCCTCCTGGGACGGGATCGCCGCACTGCTGGCCGACCTCAGCGAGGATGAGTGGCGCACCGCGACCGATCTTCCCGGCTGGGACGTGCACGCCGTCGTCGCGCATATGGCCGGCACCGAGTCCATGCTGCTCGGCCTCGCCACACCGGAGCCCGATGTGGATCTGGCGACGGTGGAGCATGTCCGCAACTTCGTCGGCGCCATGAACGAGCCGTGGGTGCGATCGCTGCGTGCTGAATCCGGTGCGCAGTTGTTGGAGCGTTTCCGTGATGTGACCGCGCAACGGCGCATCGCGCTGGCCGCGATACCGATTGACGAGTGGAACGCGCCGACGCAGACGCCGGCCGGGCCCGACAGTTACGGACGGTTCATGCGGATCCGGGCCTTCGACTGCTGGATGCACGAGCAGGACATCCGCGCAGCACTGGATCGCGAACCGAATGCTGCGCAGTTGTCCACGGCCGACGCGCGGATCTCCCTGGATGAGATGGCGGCGAGCATGAGCTTCGTGGTGGGAAAGAGGGGACAGGCGCCGGACGGCTCGCGGGTGCTGCTGCAGCTGACGGGGCCGCTGTCGCGGGAGATCCGCGTTGCCGTCGACGGCCGCGCGGCACTCGTCGAGGACTTCGGTGGCGCTGAGCCGACCACCGTCGTCACCCTCGACGGTCTGCAGTTCACCCGACTAGCCGGCGGGCGAGGCCTGGTGTCCTACCGGCCGGCGGATGTTGAGTACTCCGGGGATGCCGTGCTCGGGGCGCGGATTGTGCAGAACCTTGCGTACGTGATCTAGCGGGTATCGTCGTTTTATGACCCCATCCGATCGGAACACTGCCGACCGCCCTAGTCGGCTGTCGGCGGTTGCGGCCGCGATCGCAAACTCCGACGAAACCACCCGCGGTGATTGGCTTGCCGAATCGGAAATCTGGGCAGGAGCCGATCAGGATCTTGACCGCTAGCCGTAATCACAGCATCGGTCGGGTTTCTGCACGACTGATTGCCCGCTAGCGCAGTACCTCGCTCGGCACGTCGAAGCGTTCCTGATAGGGACGCACCTTCTCGCGGAGTTCCGCGGCGTCCAGGCCGGTGTCGGACCAGGTATACCGGTTGCCGCCGCCATCACCGGGGTGGGCTGAAAGATGTTCGCGCATCAGCGTTTCCGCTGTCGACGACAACTCCCGGCCGAGCTTTCCGTAGATCGTCCTGATCGTGGCGAACGGATCGCGCATGAAATCAGCGAACTGGACGTTGATGATCCGGCTGGCATCAACCGCTCCGTTATCGAACCACTGCAGTTCCCGGTTCAGACCGAGCACGATCTCACCGCTGCACTGCTCGGCGGATTCCGGGATGGTCGGGTTATCGCTCGCGAGCCGGCGAAGGTGACACATCAGTGCACTCGTCGAGCTCATCACCACCAGTGGATCGCGGTGGGTCTGGACCAGAAGCGCATCGGGATACTCGGCCAGTAGGTCGGTGAGCTGCCAGAGGTGTGCCGGGGTTTTCAGCAGCCACTGTCCGGGCACTCCGGACTGCAAGTGCTGCAGGAATCTTCGGTGGTACCGGTAGGCGGGGGAGTGGTCGGCCTCATGCATCAGCCAGCGCTGGTAATTCGGCAGCCGGTACTGCACGGTGAAGATCATGCTGCAGAAGGTGCCGGCGAAGATCCGCACGCACTCCTGTCCGACGCGCGCGTCCATCGGGTGGAACTTCATGAACCCCGGTATCAACTGCTCGGTCATCTCCAACTGGGACTGGGTGTCGTCAATACGCGGATCGGTGTAGTAGGTGTCGGGTTGCGGCACCGGGTAGGGGTGATCCACCTCCCAGGTCAGTGGTGCGCGCAGAGCAGGATCCTGAGCCAGTAGGTCGTAGAGAATCGTTGTGCCGGTGCGGGGCTGGCCGATGATGACGATGGGTCGCTCGATGCGTTGACCGGCGACCGCGGGATTTGCCTTGCGCCAGTGGGTGATCTGCAACCGGTTGCGCAGCGGCATGATCACGTCGGCGGCGGCGACCTCCACGCCGATGGGGGACAGATCAGCTTCGGCGACGAGATCGTCGACGAGTCGGGTGAGGTTCTCGCGCCAGCCGTCGTCGTCACCGAAGTCATCACTGTCGGCCAACTCGCAGGCCTGCTCGATCAAACGGTCCGGGTCGAGCCTTTCGGCGGCGTTGCTCATGAGAGTGCCTTTCCATCCAGTACGCGCACCGTGACATCAGGTGCCTGTGGGTTGTCCAGCCAGCGCAGGGTGACGAAACCCCTTGTGCGCCCTCCCGTATCGAGCCAGTGGCCGTGCCCGTGGTCGCGCGCTCCGATCGCCAGGCGCACCGTGCCGTCGGCCTCGGGCTCGATTCCGCGGTTGGTCACTGAACTGTGGCGCAGCAGCGGCTCCAGACATTCGTGCCAGATGTTCTCCAGCGTGACTGACCAGTAACGGGTTTCGGGCGGCCGGAACTGCAGGTGCAACGTCTGGTCGTCCTGCAGATCGAACATGCCGAGCATGTAGAGGTTGTCGGGTGTGGTGTTCTCCCCGCCCAGGCTTTCCGATCCCGAGGTGATCAGAATGTTCGGGGTCTCGAGCAGATCGGGTCGCACGGTGCGGTGCAGTGAGGTGAGTTTGACGATCGTCCAGCCCATCGCGGTCAGTTGATCGGCCAACAACTCGTCGGTCAACACCGGCGGCGGTGTGGGCGCGCCCAGGCGGGCGATCTGCAACGCGGCAGGGACTTGGGTATCCGGGTCGGCGATGTAATCGCGGATCACGATCGAGGAGGCGTCGGCGGGGATCTCGATCCACTGCGCGCCGGACAGTTCGGCGTCGTCGGGGCGGGTGGCGGCGAAGACGACGTTGAAGGCTCCGTCGGCGTCGAGCACCAGATCGCGGTCGCCGAGATAGTTGCTCATCCGCCGCGGGTTCATCCCGGTGCCGGCCAGCACCTGCAGGCCCAGGTAGGTCGAGGTGCCGCGGGTGCCGGTGAGCCGGTAGGCGCGATCCCCACCAATCATGGCCAGCCAGTACGCGCCGTGCGGGTTGGGTCCGCCGACGAACCGGAACGGGGTGCACATGGCGACGAAGTGGGGGTGGTCGGGGTCGGTGTCGACCGTCAGTTCGGTGCATAGTGCCGTGACCCGGTTGAGCAGGCGAATACCCTCGAGCAGTTCGCGCTCGTCGCGGGCGTCGGCGGTGATCTGGGCGGTCAGATCGTCGAGGACCTTCCGGACGAAACCCCAGGCTTCCAGCGACTTCGCGCCGCGCAGGTGCTGCTCCATGTGTTCGGGCCTCGGTTCTGTCGGGTGTCTGGCGTAGACTACGGATTCTGGCTGAAGTTCGGCCGGGGTGCGAGGGGCTGATCGGTTTCGACTTCGCGCATCGAATCAAGAGAAGCGTGCCGGTGCAGGCAAATGACCACCGTAAGCGTCGTTGCAACCAATTAAGCGCCGATTCCAATCAGCGCGACTACGCCCTCGCTGCCTAAGCGACGGTGTGTCTGTCAGACCGGGAGCGCCCTCGGCCCGGACCCTGGCATCAGCTAGAGGGACAAACCGTTAAGTCCGGTCGCGGGATCTAACGGGACATCAAACAGCGACTGGGATCGTCATCCTGACTTGTTCGCGTGAGCAGGAGATCCAAGTAGAGACATAGCGAACTGCGCACGGAGAAGGCTTGAGGGAATGCCGTAGGACCCGGGTTCGATTCCCGGCAGCTCCACCAGGAACAGGCCAGGCCGAAAGGCCTGGCCTGTTTTGTGTCTTGTCAAGGCTCTCGTCGGCCACCGCTACCTCGTCGAGGAAGCCCGCGACGCGGGGGCGTCGGCGGCGCTGTACGTAGTCGACGAACAGGATCTGGAACCTTCTTCATGGAACAGCTGGATATGGATTTTTCCCTGGTCTACCTATGGTCTAATAGCGTCCTACGTAGCCGAACTGTTTCGCCGCCTCTGGCGACCTCTCCCCTGCGCGCAAGCGAATTCGGCGGGGACCTCGATGATGGCTCCAATTCATTCTGTTCAGTTCCCTGCGCGTATCCGGGCGATTGAATATGGACTAAGCCCCTCGACGTTGTGGAACGTCAGATGAGGAGTTCATGGCATAGAGGGACAAGTGCGGCACGGCGGGCAATCTCCGCCGAGCACTCGGGGATCATGTCGCGCTCGGCGGAAGCCCGCGGTCGGACTCGCGTTCTCCCAGTGGTCCGGTGGTTGCAGGCTGGGGCTATTGCGGCAGGGTTCGGGATTGCGCTGGCCGCTGCCCCGTCGGCGCTGGCCGACAGTGGTGCCCCCGCGTCTACGCAGGGCACGTCGGCTAGCTCCGCGGGCACGCCCTCAGCCACGGTCCGGTCCGCGGGTCATCGGCAAGCGCGCAGCGCACGCGACGTAACCGCGGCACCCACGGCCAGCATCATCAGTCGCCCCCGTGCGGCCACCGCTATCCCCGCATATCAGCGTCCCGTCGCCGCTAAGGCCACCGGTGATGCGGCGCCCGCCGCGAACGCGCCTGCTGCGACAGGTTTCCCCGACGCCGTCTCGCTGCGGACCGGTGGCCGCGTTGCCCATGCGTCCGCGAGGGTTGCGACGGCTTCGGTTCTCACCGCAGATGGGCCCACCGCGTCTCCAGTGGCGTCGGCATCTGCCTCCGTGCAAGCTCCCAACATCTCCGGAGACATCGCGGCGTTTTTCGGTCTCCCGAGGGCGCCGGCCACGGCTGCTCCGACGATTGCAGCGGCGGGCCTTTTCCTCCGGCTCGAGATCGGTGACCTGTTCGGCAGATCGCCGTCGATCACAGCCGCCCCGACCGTAGTCATCACCAACCTCTTCCGCGAGGTGCTTCGTGCCGACCCCACTGCAGACCAACTGCAGAATTACCTCGGCGTATGGAATCTGACCGGAATCAACGGCGTCGTCGCCGGCTTGTACAGCTCCACTGCCTTTCGCCAGCTTGAGGTGAACAACTACTACATGGAGATGCTCGGTCGCACCGCCAGCCAGTCTGAATTGTCTTGGGGGACAACCGCGTTGACTTGGGGAATGCCCGAGCCGGTGTACGCGGCGTCGATCGCGGCCAAGCCGGTGTTCTTTCAGGGCAGCGCGCTCAACGGCGGGTCGTACGGAACCCAGCCGAGCGCCACCACATTCGTGAACCTGCTCTACCGCAGCCTGCTCGGCGAGTCGGCGGATCCGACCATGGCGCCGGTTTATGTTCAGCAGATCCAGGCCGGTCGGGCCACCGGTCTGGTCGCGTTGGAGTTCGTCACCAGCGACGCGTTCCGGCAGGTCAAGATCAACGAGATTTACTCGGTTGCGGGCCTGGTGCCCTCGGATCCAGCGCCCTACCTCAACAACTGGTTGTTCAACGGGGGCCTCGCCGGGATCACAACGGAGATTCTCACCAGCCAGGCCAGTGTCGACGTACTGAGTGGTGCGGTGGCGCTGCCCAATATGACTGCCGTGGCGCAGCTTCAGCAGATCCTACTGGCCTCATACTTCAAGGGGGCGACAGTGGCGGGGGTCGAACAACCGCCACAGTTCCTCGCCCTCGTACAGCAGTACTTCGGTGTGGACGAAAACGGTCAGCCATGTCTCGGTGGCACCTTATGCAACGGTCCGCTGTTGGACTTGCTCAACCAAGCCGCGAATCGGGGCATGCCGAGTAGCAGCATCACCGTCACGTCCATCGCCGCGCAGGTCTCCTCGCTGATCCCCACCCAGAGCGAGATCGACATGAATAAATCGATTGCCTTCCCGTTGCGGAACAAGCAAGAAACCGACGGGTCGTATCCGCTGCCCACCTACCTCACCGGCGGGATCATCACGCACCCCGCCGGTGTCATCCTCACCGCCAATGACGGCACCTACGTCCTCGACGGTCACCACCGATGGTCAACCATCTATGTGATGAACCCCAACACCCAGGTTCAAGCGATCGACCTAGGCTACGTGCCCTCCCCGCAGGATGGGCTCATCGAGATCCAGATGGCGATCATCGCCAGGGACCAAAGACTCAACCCCCAATTCGTAACGGGGACAAACCTTCTGACCGTGACGGAGGACGTCTTCTACCCGGCTGTGAAGAGTTACATTGAGGACCCCTACGGGCCCGAGGGCGCACAGATCACCCCGGACAAGCTCAACACCGTCGATACGTTCGCTAAGTTCCTCGGACTGCCCGGCGGGGAAGCTAATTTCGACACGAACCTGGCGGCGACACAGGACTACCTGTGGCAAAACGTGCAGCGCATGCAGAAGTACAACCAGCCGCAGCCGGAAGTGACGAGCCGCGCCTATATGCCGCAGCCAGCCGGGAACAGTTATCCGCCGTACCTGCAACTGCTGGAGACCGCGGTGATCTACACGGTGCCGGTGATCAGCTATCTCGGCTGACCAGGGGTTTGGCTCGAGGAGGCGGGCGCGGGCTAGGAGCAGATACAGGAGCAGATATGGCGAATAACGATTTCCGGCGGCCGAGCCCGCGGCGGGTGCTTCCCGTGGCGGTCTGGCTTTACGCTGGTGTCGCCATCGCGGCCACCGGTATCACTCTGTCAGCCGCCCCGACGGCGGCCGCCGATGTCGGCGGAACGGCCACCGGGGCGGGCACCGCCCAGCAGCAGCCCTCCGCCGCCCGTGTTGGCACCGCGCGGGCCAACACGGCTGCCCGTAGCCCTCAGCGACCGACCGCAACCGGCTCGGCGGGTGCCGCGAAGAGCCTCACCGCGCGGACCGCAGCGCTCCCAGTCCGGCCGGTAAAGGCCACCATGCTGGTTCGCGCAAAAGGGCTCTCCGGCGAGAGCGCTGTGGAGAGCGCTTCGGTGTCGACTGTCACCGCGGCACCGGCCGTTACTACCGGCGCCGCGATCCGGCTGGCGGTACTCGGCGACGCCGGAAACTCCTACACCAACGGCACCAACTTCTACTACTCTCCGGGCACCTACCGGCGCTATGACACCGGAGCCAGCGGTCCGCTGCAGCAGGCCGTGGCGGAGATGATGCGCAGCTGGAACCCGACCGACGTGATCCAGCTCGGTGATGAGAGCTACAACGTCGCCTCCAGCACCCTGCTGGACTACAACATCGGCCAGTACTACAACAACTGGATCTACCCCTACGCCCCACCTGCTTACACCCAGCCAGGCTCGATCTACACCGACGGCATCCTCGGCGGTGTCGCTGCGACACCGGGTAGGACGCAGTGGCCCTACAACCTCTATGACTATCCGAACGGCTTCCCCAACCCCACCGACCCCAGCCAGCCCGGCGGCAGTCCCGACGGGGTGAATCACTACTTCGCAGTGCCCGGCAATCACGACGAAGCTGAAATCTTGGGAACCTACAACGACGCCAGCGTCGATCAGGTCAACTTCGGCAGGGACTACATCGGGGCACCCATTGGCCCGGACGCCTACGACTATCAGAACAACATCAAGAACACCCCCACCGACACCACCGGGAAAATCGACGAGAAGACGGGGAGCACTCAAAGCCTCCTCGACTATCATGCCTATCTCGATGCCGGAAACCCTGGCAACCTCACGCCAGGCAGCCTCACCATCGGGAAACTGGATCCCAACGGCTACGGCATCTACTACGGCGTCGACCTCGGCGATGCGGGCGACGGACGACCGCTCATCCATCTGACGATCATCGACACCACCCGCCTGCTCACCGACGCCGGCTTCTACACGTTCAACTTCGCCCCCAACAGCGGCAACAAAGTCATTGACCCCAATACCGGCAAAGAGACCGCAACTCTCACCAAGAACCTCAACTACGACGTCCGCAACCCCGACCTGACCGCGTCCCAGGCCTGGTTCCAGGACCCCAACATGCCACTCGACGCGCCCTCCATCGGCCGGGAGATGTTCCTGTGGGCCAAGGATGATCTGCAAAACTCCGACGCGGTCTGGAGCATCGTGATGGGCCACCATCCCGCCTACCACGTCGGCAATACCGACAACACCGCCGAGGACAGCTACACCAGCAACGCCGCGATTCTTGACTTTCTCCAAGGGCTACAGGACGACGCCGGCGCACCCCTGTTCGACGCCTACATGAACGGCCACAGCCACGCCTACTCGCGGGTGTTGGAGATGACGCCGTCGGCCGACGGCATCGGCATCGGAATCCCCTTCTTCACCATCGGCGACGGCGGTAAGTCGCTCGATTCGCTCAACCTGGCCCCGTACGGCACCGGCGTGCTGTCGCCGATCAACTTCGCAAACCTCGTCGGCGCCACGAAGGACGGCGCACCGATCTACAACTACGACATCAATAAATACGGCACCACCGCGGATCCGAACTCGGAGGCCTCAGCTGTGGCCGCTTATCAGGCGGGCGACCCCACCAGCGTCGGGGTGAGCGGCTATTACGGCTACAGCAAATACAACTGGCCGGTGGGAACCGGCTACGACCCGAAGGGGAACCCCGCCTCGCTGACGATCACCAGCCTCACGATCGATCCGATCACCGGGAAGGCTAGGACCTTCGACCTCAAGCAGCCCACCTACCTGAACCTTCTCAATCCCAGCCAGAGCGATCTCTCCGGCCTGTACGGATTCGGTTCCGGCGCAGCGCAACTCGATGCCGGCGATAGCTACATGATGGTGCACTACAAGACAGCCCAGCCGATCGATCCAGCCATCGCACTAATCGGCCGCAGCCAGAGTGTCAGCAGCTTCGATTCCACCACCCTGTTCTATAACCAGTGGTCGCCCAGCAGCGCCAAGTCCGAAGACCTTGGCATGTTCAGCTTCGACGTCGACGACAACGGCTCGGTTCAGAATGTCCAACTGGTCAACAAGGGGAACGGATATTTCGAGTCCGACCAGGTGGCAAGCAGCTATCTGGATTCGACTCAGGACTTCGAGATCCTCGGCAACAACCCCCAGAATCCGCTCGGATTCGCCAATTCCGATCCGACCCGGGCCGTGGTGCAGCTGAGCTTCAGCGGCGGGCAGTTGACCGGGGTGACCCTGGTGGACAAGGGATCCGGTTACGAGCAGGTCGCTAATGCGATCCTGCAGTGCAACACCTGTGGTTCCAACACCATCACCGCCAAACCTGGAATGAACAACTCCCTGCTGGTCGGAATCAATATCGATATCCAAGCCCAGTACACCCTGGCCGCCAGCCGCCCCACCGGTTCCGAGCCTTACCAGGACTGGTATCTGATGACCGACACCGGCGTGGCCGGCGGCAGCTCACGAGCGGACGGGGCCTTCGGCGCGGTGGATCTCTCGCTGCTGCCCACCTCGCAGCAGGCCCGCGATCTTCTCGCGATGACACCCCTGACCACCGGTTACACCGGGAAAGGCCCACAGCAGAAATACGCCGCACCCCAGGCCGGCGCCCTGACCCTGGTCGACTCCCTAGGCCAGACGGTGGGCACGGCGACCGTCGCGGCCGGAACGGCGAAGGTGACCCTGAACCAGCTGGCCGCCCCGGGCCCGCTGCGAGTGCAGTTCAGCGGCGACGCCACCTCCAGCTATCAGGTCAACTTCCGCGACATCAATCTTGCCGACAACGCGCAACTGGGCCTGAGCTACGGCACCTGGAGCGGCCCCGTCGCGCAGCAGGGATCGCAACTGGTGCTTTCGCAGGCGCAGACGGTGCAGGTCACACGCACCGACAGCGGGCCTGGCCTGGTGAACTTCGGCGTCAGCAATGGGGCCACCTCCAGGGTGCTGGCGTTCTGGGCCCTAGGCGCCAAGAGCGGCTCAATTCAGGCCGAGGATCTGTTCCTCGACGACCCGAGCCTCAATTGGCAAAGCACCGAAGGCCGCTCCCTGGGCGGGGCCGGATCAGCCTGGGTGGGCGCCGGCAACTGGACCCCGACCGCCTGTCTCAATGGCCACGATCTGAAGTTGGAGAGCCTGCAGGTGAACGCCAATGGGGCCCTGGCGAGGTTCGCGGCCGGCAACCCGGCCGACCCCAGCGATGACGTGCTAGCCAGCTTCACCCTGCCCGGCACCGGCACCACGACCGGCGCGCAAAGCGGTGTACTCACCGTGCGGCGGCTGTCCGGCGACGCCAACGGCTTTGCGCTCTATGAAGCTGATCCAATAACTGGCGCCGTGATCGACAGCAGGGGCAGGACCCTACTGCCCGGGCAGATCGGCTACCTGAAGGCCGCTCTAGACAACGCCCACGACCTTGGCCTAGTGCTCAACTCCCAGGATATGCCGGGCTTTGGCCAGACGTCCGAGTTTACCGACCTGCCGCTGCATCTTGGCCGCAACTACGGTGCACTGATTCTGGTCAACGGCAGCGAGCAGAACCTGCTCAGCTCCTTTGCCGCGGCCAATTGTTGGGGGTCGAACCAGACCCTCACCCTGGTCGCCCCCGACCGCGGCGTGAGCTTCAGCTTCGAGGACAGGCTCCCCTGGCAGTGGGGCTACGACCGGGATTTCAACGATTTGATCGTCACCCTCACCCCCGCGGCGCCGACGCTGACCGGGTTCGGCACTGCCCAGGCCGCCACCCCGTCGGCGCTCGCCGACAGTGGTGCCCCCGCGTCGACGCATGATTCGTCGGCCAGCTCTGCAAATCAGGCCAGGGCTCGTAGCCGTGGCCTGCTGTTATTTCGATCGACATTGAGGAGTCATTCATGGGCCGTACGTTGACCGTGCCGCATCAGTCAAAGAAGCAACGAGCTCGACGGGTATTTCCGGTCGTGACCTGGTTACATGCTGGTGCGGCTGCGGCAGCGATGGGCATCGCACTGGCCACCGCCCCCGCCGCGCTCGCCGACGATAGCGCCCCGGCTGCTCCCCGGAGCAACGACTCGGCGGCGTCGGCCGGCTCGCAAAGCGCTCCCGTCGCTAACCGCTTACCGAGGTCCACCGCGAACGGCAAGGCTGCCGCCGCTAATCGCTCACCGCGATCCGCCGCAAACCGCACGGCTGCCGCCGTCGCGGCAGATCGGGGTTCGAGTCCGGCCACCGGCTGGGCGGCCGCCACAACTGCGCAGCGGGGTGCCGGAGTTCCGCCACCGGCCGCGGCTCTGCGGCAGTCGAGTGTCGTGCGGCGCGCGGCAGTGACGGCGGCGCGCATCGCCTCGTCGCCGACCGTTGCCACCACACGGGCCGCAGCCTCGGCAACCCCGACAATTGACGTCAGGGCACTCCTCGCTCCGAGGGCTTTGGCAACGGCAAGCTCGACAACACCAGTGCTGACCGCGATCACCAACGTGATCAACGGCGTCTTCGACAGTCTTGCCACTCTGCTGTCCAGCTTCCCGGCTGGCCCGGTCAATGATCTGCTGTCCGGGGCGCTGCTGTTGACACGGCGCGCGCTGTCGCTCATCGAGCCGGTGGCCTCACCGTCGACCGCCCCC
>Ga0114978_10000271_pt1 | contig 43872 bp, 34 predicted proteins | sample S_140212_EF_Meta_FD_87027 | JGI IMG/M metagenome (GOLD analysis project Ga0114978, IMG submission 87027) | Freshwater microbial communities from Lake Simoncouche, Canada to study carbon cycling - S_140212_EF_MetaG | ecosystem: Environmental > Aquatic > Freshwater > Lake | place: Lake...
AACTGTAGCAGATTGTGTAGGAAATAAATCGGAAAGAACGTATCACTTTACTAGATAAGAGCAAAAAAAATTGAGCAATGAGAAATCAGCGAGAGGGCATGGTGAATGGGCAATGGTGAATGGTGTTTAAACTAAACCTCTAAACCCGAATTTAAAAGAGCCATTAAAATGAATGCTATTCTAAACTCGAATTTAAAGCACCAATAAATTTAACGCTCATCTAAACCCGAATTAAAAAGCACCAATAAAGTCAACGCTCATCTAAACCCGAATTTAAAGCACCAATAAACAAAACAACATGGCCACATTAACTACAGGAAAAAAAGCACCGGCCTTTAAAGGCCTAGATCAAAACGGAAACAAAATTTCCATTGCCGATTTTAAGGGTAAAAAAATCATCCTTTATTTTTATCCTAAAGATGATACTCCAGGATGTACTGCTCAAGCCTGCAACTTGAGAGACAATTATTCTGCCTTACTTAAAAAAGGATTTGCGGTGGTTGGAGTAAGTACTGACGCAGTTAAAACGCACAAAAAATTTGAAACTAAATATGAGCTTCCTTTTCCATTGATTGCAGATGAAGACAAGAAAATAGTTGAGCAGTATGGGGTTTGGGGAGAAAAAAAATTCATGGGTAAAACTTATATGGGCATTACCCGAACCACTTTTTTAATCGATGAAGCGGGTAAAATCATTAAAATAATTGAAAAGCCTGATACAAAAAATCATACTGAGGAAATTTTAGCAGCATTGAGGTAGAGATTGTTTTTTGAGGACCCTAAATATGTCTGATGTCTGATGTCTGATTTTTTTTAATTTTAGGAACACTGCTTCTTATGAAGCTTTCGCCATTATTTATTAACTCTCTCAACAAATAGATCCCCGTCAAACAAAAATAAATCAGACATCAGACATAAAAATCAGACATCAGACATCAGACATAAAACAAAAATAAATCAGACATCAGACATCAGACATCAGACATAAAATTCAGACATCAGACATATTTCGGGTCCTCAAAAAATCACACTCCTCAAATCACCCATTCCACCTCTCCAAAATCAAACCTCTGCTCTTGTTGAGCATCTAGAGTTATTAATTGTCCGAAGGAAGACACTCCCTGAATATTCGTATCTAAATGTATAGGCCCCTTTTTTAAATGAACCCTTTGATTGAGACCAAATAAATGTGAATTATACTCGGCTAAAGACGAGGCGAAGTTTTCTTTTTTGATGGAATCATACCGATTTAATAAATCATTTTTCAGTTCTTCGGCCAGCAATTCAAGATCAAAGGTTTTGCCCGTTATTTGCTTCAAGGACACTGGATTTTTTAGGCTAGGGTCAAAACTGGTTTGATTGATATTTACTCCAATACCTGCAACGGCAAAATTCCACTGGCTACCCTGAAAAACATTTTCAATCAATACCCCTACTGCCTTTCTGTCACGCCAGTAAATATCATTGGGCCACTTTATGCTCGTTTCTTGGCCAGCGTATCTAGCAAAAAAATCGTAACAGCCCAATGCTACTGATACCAACAATTGAAATTGTTGTGAAGCATTTAACAATTCAACCTCCAGGACAAGGCTAAGGGCAATATTAACGCCATTTGCAGTATCCCAATGCTTTCCACGCTGACCCTTACCAGCAGTTTGATAGGTCGAAAAATAAGAATCTCCATGTTTCGCCATTCCTGCATGAACCTTTGCCATGGCATAGTTGTTGGTACTATCAACCTGCTTTAAAATTACAATGGAAGAACCAGTTTTTGACATGTTGCATTGATTGGTAAAGAAATAGTACTTTTGAACATATTTGCAAGCTACCTACTGTAAATCAAAAAACAAAAGTTAATAGTGAATCGCAATCCTAAAAATTGTCCATGAAAAGTAAACTAAAACAGCATATAATTTGAACAATCTCAAGATGTTAGCCAATCGTCCAAAAAGTACTATCAAAAAGCTAACTAAAAACAGTAAAATTTTCAAGGCCATTATTGAAGCCATAAAGGAAAAAAAAGGGGAAAATATCATCAGTCTTGATTTACGTAAAATACCTGAAGCCGTATCTGATTTTTTCATCATTTGTGAAGCTAGTAATCCCAATCAATTAAAAGCAATTGCTGATTTTATAGAAGAAGATGTAAAAAACAAATGTGGGGAGTCTGCTTACAAACATGAAGGTCGTCAAGCGCAACAATGGATTTTAATTGATTATGTAAATGTGGTAGTCCACATTATGTTGCCCGAACCAAGGAAATTTTACCGGTTGGAAGAAATGTGGAGTGATGCAGTAGCCTCCGAACACAATGATTTAAACAATTAATATTCGCTATTCAACAGCATAACATCAATAAATATTGTAAGCAAGCAGCTATGTCAGAAGTTAAAAAATCAGGAGCCAACAAAAAATCGGGTAACACCCCATCTACTGGAGATGACAACCAGCCAAAAAACAAAAATCGATTTAATATCTACTGGATATATGGAATTGTTTTTGCCGTAATAATATGTTATAATTTTTTAAGAACTGCCACCGGAACTGGAATAGAGACCAATCAGGTTAAATTCACTGAGCTTGTAAAACAGGGAGATGTTGAAAAAATTACTACGATCCGCAACAAAAAAATTGTTCGAATATTCATCAAAAAGGAAAGTTTTCAAAACAAAGCATTTTATAAGGAAATATTTGGTAAGCAATTCGATAACGCCTTAAAGATGCCTGCCCCCCAGCTGTATTTCAGCATAGTAGATGACAAAACATTTGCTGCTCAAATGCAGGATTTTTACACCAAAAATCCAGAAATTATTCAGATACCAGATTCGCCAACAGATGAAGGAGAATTGTTTGGTCAAATCATCTCTACGCTACTTCCCATCTTATTGATCGGATTGTTATTTGTAATGATGATGCGTAAGGTAGGTGGTCCAGGTGGTGGAAGCGGAGGACCCGGTGGTATCTTTAATATTGGTAAGTCAAAGGCAACTCTTTTCGATAAGGCCTCTAGAGTAAATATAAATTTTGGCGATGTAGCTGGACTAGATGAAGCTAAGGTAGAGGTAATGGAGATAGTAGACTTTTTAAAAAATCCAAAAAAATATACCGCGTTGGGTGGTAAAATACCCAAAGGAGCATTGTTAATTGGCCCTCCGGGCACAGGTAAAACTTTGTTAGCCAAAGCCGTTGCCGGAGAAGCACAAGTTCCATTTTTCAGTTTAAGTGGTAGTGATTTTGTTGAAATGTTTGTAGGGGTTGGGGCAAGTAGAGTTAGAGATCTTTTCAAACAAGCAAGAGAAAAAGCACCTTGTATTATTTTCATTGATGAAATAGATGCCATCGGTAGAGCCAGGGGAAAGAATATGATGATGAGCAATGATGAAAGAGAAAATACCTTGAACCAATTGCTCGTAGAAATGGATGGTTTTGGAACGGATCTTGGCATCATTATTTTAGCTGCTACCAACCGACCAGATGTGCTAGATGCTGCATTGCTTCGCCCTGGTAGATTTGATAGACAGATAACCATTGACCGTCCTGATTTGGCTGGAAGAGAAGCAATATTTAAAGTTCATTTAGGTCCGATTAAAATTTCGACTACCCTAGACATATTCAAATTAGCTGAGCAAACCCCTGGTTTTGCAGGTGCCGATATCGCCAATGTGTGTAATGAAGCTGCGCTTATTGCAGCGCGCAAAAACAAGGACTCTGTTGATATGAGTGATTTTCAAGATGCCATTGACAGAGTGATCGGCGGACTAGAGAAAAAAAATAAAATCATTTCTCCTGAAGAAAAAGAAATCATTGCTTACCACGAAGCAGGACATGCTATTTGCGGATGGTATCTTGAACATGCTTATCCATTGTTAAAAGTAACAGTAGTGCCTAGAGGTACTGCAGCACTTGGGTATGCACAATACACACCAAAAGAACAATACTTATATAACACAGATCAACTTTTGGATCAAATTTGTATGACTCTCGGCGGTAGAGCAAGTGAAGATATTTTCTTTGGAAAAATTAGCACAGGCGCTAGCAACGATTTGCAACAAATCACCAAGATTGCCTACAGCATGATTACTGTATATGGTATGAATGATAAAATCGGTAATATCAGTTACTACGATCCGAATCAAGAAAATGTTTTCACCAAACCTTTTAGCGAAGAGACTGGTAAAATGATTGATGAAGAAGTACGCAAACTTATTGAGAACGCTTATACCAGAACCAAGAATCTTCTTACAGAAAAGAAAGGAGATGTGGAGTTACTAGCCAAAGAGTTGCTTAAAAAAGAAGTACTATTTAAAAGTGATGTAGAAAATTTAATTGGTAAAAGAGCTTTCGAAGAAAAAAAGACATTGGATATTCCAGCAGCTGAAGAAATAAAAACGGAAGAACCAGACTCTTCATTACCCGATGAACTTTTAAATCCTCCAAAAATATAAAATTGCCATGGCTACTTCAGCGGCAAAAGAAAACATATTAAGAAGAATAAGGCAGGCACTGAGTAATCCAGTGCCTTTGCCATTTCCGCAAAGCGAAGGAGTATCTTCCTTGTATCAACCCGCTAAAGAAGAGTTAGAAATTTTGTTTGCAAAAGCATTTACCCAACTGCAAGGGAAATTTGCCTATTGTGAAAATGAGGCTGACCTATTATTACAGGTTCAACAACTCATTACAAAAAAAGAATGGACAAAAATATATTGTGGAGAAAGTCGTTGGAGTGATTCATTTAGCAATACCATTCATCTACCCGGCTGCGATGCATCTATTACTGGATGCGAATACCTTGTGGCCAGAACTGGCACTATTGTAATGAGTGCTGCTCAACAAAGCGGTCGCACAGTAAGTGTGTATGCTCCTATTCATATTTGTATAGCTTATACAAATCAATTGGTATACGACCTGAAGGATTCTTTGCAATTACTCAAAGATCAATATGCAGATAATTTTCCATCTTTGATAACTTTTGCCAGTGGCCCTAGTAGAACTGCAGATATTGAAAAAACATTGGTAACAGGAGTGCACGGACCAAAAGAGGTGTATTTGTTTTTGGTTGACAGCACCAGTGCTGATCTATGATTTCGTTACCTTTATTGCTTACTATAAATAATAAAAGGTGATCGCTTTATTTAAATAAATGCATTTCTAAAACATGACGAAAATACCTCCAAATAACATTTATTTTCTTTCCGATTTTCACTTAGGTACTCCTGATGCTAGCAGCAGCCTTGTGCGAGAAAAAAGAATTGTGCAGTTTTTAGACAGTATTAAAAATGATGCCAAAGAAATATTTATTGTAGGTGACTTGTTCGACTTTTGGTTTGAATACAGCAATGTGGTACCCAAAGGATATGTTAGAATTTTAGGTAAATTAGCTGAACTCACAGATGCAGGAATTCCAATTCACTTCTTTGTTGGCAACCACGATATGTGGATGCGCAACTACTTTCAATCCGAATTAAATATACCCGTATATTTTGAGCCCACCACCTTTGAATTCAGTGGTAAAAAATTTTTAATAGGGCATGGAGATGGCTTAGGCCCTGGAGATGAAGGATACAAATTTTTGAAAAAAATATTTCGCAATAAAATTTGCCAATCAATTTTTGGAATGATTCCCCCAGTGATTGGATTGGGAATCGCTCAATACTTTTCTAAAAAAAGCAGAATAGCTGCTTCGCGCGAGCCAGAAAGATTTTTAGGTGAAGAAAATGAATGGCTAATCGTTTATGCCAAAGAAGTATTAATAAAAGAATCCTACGATTATTTTATTTTTGGTCATAGGCACTTACCCATTGACTTTGCTCTTAATGAAAAGAGTAGATATATTAATTTAGGAGAATGGATTAATTACAATAGTTATGCTGTATTTGACGGTGAAAATATTGAATTGAAATATTTTAAATCTACAGAAAGTAATTCGCACAACTAATTAGAAATATTGGGTTCAATAGATTATTTTTAACAACCAATAAAGTATCTGTTTCAAATATTTTTTTAACTTGCCCTAATGCATTTGTATTCCAACTAAATTTATTCCATGGATTTTTTAGAAAAAATTTATTTAGACAACACCATTGGTAAATGGTTAACGGTAGCAGGCGTTATTTTACTTGCGCTACTTCTAAAAAAATATGTGTCCCGTTATCTCGCTTCCTTGCTTTATCGGATGGTTTATAAGACATGGAAATCCGTCGATAAAAAGAGTTTTGTAGATTTATTACTAGCCCCTTTACAATGGTTTGTTCTTACGCTCATTGCAGTATTTAGTATTGACAAATTAAATTTTCCATCGGCTTTCTTTTTCAATCTATACCACATCAACACCCAATTAATATTTGAAAGAATTGGCATTACAATTATTGTGCTTGTTTTTACTTGGTTACAACTTCGTTTAATAGATTTCATTTCCCTTGTACTAGAATCAAAAGCAAGTTTAACCGAAGACAAAAGTGATGATCAACTAATCGTATTTTTTCGGGATTTCTTAAAAGTGATATTAGGGATTATTGGCTTTTTATTGTTACTTAAATTCACTTTCGGTCAAAATATCGGCAACCTATTAACCGGCCTAAGCATTGTAGGTGCTGCCCTCGCCCTTGCTGCAAAAGAAAGTTTAGAAAATATCATTGCGTCTTTTATCATCTTTTTTGATAAGCCCTTTAAAACTGGAGACGACCTTACAATACATTCAATAACGGGTAATGTTGAGCGAATAGGATTAAGGAGTACTAAAATACGCACCATTGATAAAACATTGGTTAGTGTTCCAAATAAACAGATGGTAGATAGCATAGTAGATAACCTCAGTACGCGAACAGAAAGAAGAGTTGAAATAATTGTTGAGCTTTCACAAAGAACCAATTCAAGTGATGTTAAAAAAGCCATTGAAACAATAAAATCAATTCTAGAACAACAAAGTCCAGCGCTGATTTCTTATGCTGTTTATTTAAAAGAAATAACTAAAACTGGACTTCAAATTCATACTGAGTACCTAACACCAATATCACCCGTTGTTCAATTTGAATCTTTGAAACAAAACATCCAATTGCAGATAAAGGAAATATTAGAAGGGTTAAAGATTGAGTTATCTTATGCAGCAGACAAAGTAAACTAAATTTTGAGTACTTACCTTACCGAAATAATGCCTGAGGTTTTCGAAGGACTAGAGACTAGCTTTCATCTCGATTAAAAATTCCTTCAGTTTTTTCAAGGACTGAATGGTTGAAAATTTTTCAGTCGCCTTTTTATTATTTTTGATAAAATCTTTTGCTCCTTCCATCGTGTATTTTCTTTCTCTCATTAAATGATAAATGAGTTGGATATTTTTTATATCCTCTGGTCTAAATAATCGATCGCCTTTCCCATTCTTTTTTGGTTTTAAAACATCAAACTCATTTTCCCATAACCTAATCAACGATTGATTAACCTTAAACATATCGGCCACCTTACCAATCGTATAATACATTTTTTGAAATAGAATGTCGTCTTCAGGCACCTCAATCAATGCTACCCCCTCACTCATTTCCTTTACACTTTTTCTACCTCGAGTTGACTTTGTTTTTTCAACAGAGATTTCAATTGCTTGCTTATTGGAAGAAATTTTTGATGGTAATTTTTGTTGGGGTAAGGCTACCTTCTTTTCTGAAATGACTTCAATTTCAGAAACTGACTCCACTTCAGGTAATGTATCCTGGTCAATAAATTTTTCCAATTGAACCGAATCTTTTACTTCAGGAAGTATTTCTTTTTTAGGCAATACTTTCTTCTCCCGAATTAAAATATTCTCCGGCTTAGGTTTCTGAGGCAAATCCCCAAAATCTAGTGCTATTTGATTAAATGCCATGATTTAAAATTAGTCAAAACTTTTAGCACTTCCTGTGGCTGCAAGTTTAAGTAAGCGATCGTATTGTTCTGCATTTAGGTCGTTAAAGAAAAAGTAAACAGGGTCAACCGGCCTGCCAAATATATGAACTTCATAGTGACAATGAGGGCCCGAACTAAGACCAGAGCTCCCTACCCATCCAATAATCTGTCCTCTTTTTACAGATTCGCCGTCTTTTGCCTTTATGCGTACCATGTGCATATATACCGATTCGTACCCATAGCCATGATTAATAATTACGTGGTTGCCTTTACCGGCTGCATTACCTGATGTAGTTACCCTTCCATCGCCAGTAGCATAAATAGGCGTGCCCTGACTGGCAGTAAAATCAATCCCCTCGTGCATTTTAGGAATGCCATAAATAGGATGGATCCGATAGCCAAATCCACTTGCAATCCGCGTCAGGTCTTTATTGCTTACTGGTTGAATAGCCGGAATACTAGCCATTTTGTTTTCCTGGTTATTAATCAGCTTTTCAATTTGTTTGTAACTATTTATCTGGTAAACAATTCTTGCGCTGATATTATTTAATGAAACTGCTATCTCCTTGCCCAATAAATCATCATTCATCACATTTACCTTCTCTACCTCTTTTTTCTTTTCTGTTAGCTTGGCTCTAGCACTGTCAGGTAATGGCTTTGCCTCAAAAATAGATCGATAAACTTCATTGTCCCTCTTTTCTAGTCCAGCCATTTGCTCCTGAAGCACTTTTAACTTTTGGTTCAAAACGGCATAATTATCTTTCATCAATTCCAGCCGCAAATTCGATTCCTTATCCGAGGGTCTTGGGATAAATTTAGTATAAACCCAAATTACAAGGGCAGAACTAACCAATAGCACCGAAAAAAAAGCAAATACCCTTAGTAATAACACCCGAAGAGGGGTTACCAGCTTTTCATAGCGAAGCGTGTTGGTATTATAAAAATATTTTATCTTTTTCATTGCCCCAAACTCTAAAAGTTTGTAATTTTTTAGAAAATTGAATTTACGTTTAATCTTTAAATAATAACACCTCTTTGCATTTTATATGCCCCTTCATCAACTCAACACTGAATTCTTTACCTTTGCTAGATCAAATGTTTCGCGAGCAAAGATAGAAGGAACTATTGCAAATAAAATCCAAAAATTGATAGGTATATGTCCCAAAATGACGAAAAAAAGACAACTGGTTCAGTGAATAGCGAGTTAACAGCTGCCGAAATAAGGCAACAATTCCTTGATTTCTTTCAAAGTAAGGAGCATGCCATAGTGCCATCTGCACCCATCGTATTGAAGGATGACCCTTCCCTATTGTTTACCAATGCAGGAATGAACCAATTTAAAGACTACTTTTTAGGCAATAAATCTGCTCCCTTTAAACGTGCTGCAGATACTCAAAAATGTCTTCGAGTAAGTGGTAAACACAATGATTTGGAAGAAGTAGGGGTAGATACCTACCACCATACCATGTTTGAAATGTTGGGCAATTGGAGCTTTGGGGATTATTTTAAAAAGGAAGCCATCGCCTGGAGCTGGGAATTACTGACTGAAGTATATAAGTTAGACAAGGATAAATTATACGTAACCATTTTAGAAGGTGATACAAAAGAAGGGTTGCCTAAAGATGAAGAGGCTTTCAACGAATGGAAAAAATTTGTTCCTGAAGAACGGATTTTATTAGGAAATAAAAAAGATAATTTTTGGGAAATGGGCGATACGGGCCCCTGTGGTCCTTGTACAGAAATTCATGTAGACTGCAGGTCTGCAGAGGAAAGAAAAGAGGTTGAAGGAAGTAAACTAGTGAACAACGATCACCCACAGGTTATTGAAATTTGGAACAACGTATTTATCCAATTCAACCGAAAAAAAGATGGAAGTCTGGAGCCCCTTCCAGCACAGCATGTAGATACGGGAATGGGATTTGAAAGACTTGTAAGAGTATTGCAAGGCAAAACAAGTAATTATGATACCGATATTTTTACTGGCACAATAAGGGCAATAGAAAAAATAACTGGAAAACTTTACGATCCTACGCTTACACCGGCAGATTCTTCTAAAGCAGCTGCTGGAAAAACTTCTATTGGCAGTGGTTGGGAAGGAGCAGTAGCTTTTCGTGTACTGTCAGATCATATCCGAGCTATTAGTTTTGCCATTGCCGATGGTCAGCTACCCTCCAATACAGGCGCTGGTTACGTGATAAGAAGGATTTTAAGAAGAGCTGTTCGTTACTATTATTCTTACTTGGATTATAAGCAACCGCTCTTATTTCAACTACTGCCTTTATTAGCGAAACAATTTGAAAAAGTATTTCCAGAGTTAATACAACAATTAGATTTTGTAAGTAAAGTAGTAAAAGAAGAGGAAGAGGCTTTTTTAAGGACGCTCGACAAAGGGTTAAAAAGAATGGATGAAACCATTCAGCAATCAGAGTCTAATGGAATAATTGATGGCGCTATTGCATTTGAACTATATGACACTTTTGGTTTTCCGCTTGATTTGACCATGCTGATAGCCTCTGAGAATAATTTAAAAGTAGACGAGCCTGGTTTTCAAAAAGAAATGCAGCAGCAAAAAAACCGCAGTAGGTCTGCAGCAGTCCTCGATACCGAGGATTGGATCACCCTTGTTGAAAATACTTCTAATCAATTTATAGGATACGATTCATTAGAAGTTGAAACTTCGGTGATTAAATACCGTAAAGTATCCTCTAAGTCAAAAGAATTCTATCAATTAATTCTTGCAGCCACTCCATTTTATGCTGAGAGTGGTGGTCAAGTAGGGGATACTGGTACGCTTCATTTTGGACAAGAGACCATTGTTGTTACCAACACAAAAAAAGAGAATGATTTAATCATACATTTTACAGATCAGCTTCCTAGTTCAATCAACGCACCGTTGGTAGCCAAAGTAAACGCTGAAAGAAGAAAATCAATTTCTGTGCACCACAGTGTAACCCATTTGATGCATGCTGCTTTACGCAATATTTTAGGCAAGCATGTGGCTCAAAAAGGAAGCCTTGTTAATGATGAACAACTTCGCTTTGACTTTTCACATTTTGCCAAAGTAACGGATGAAGAAATAGCAGCCGTTGAAAAAATAGTCAATGAAAAAATCAGAGAAAATGTGCCGGTAGTCATTCGCTCTATGCACAAAGAGGAAGCGATTGCATTAGGGGCAATGGCATTGTTTGGAGAAAAATATGGAGATACCGTAAGAGTAGTAATAATGGATCCGCAATATTCCTTAGAACTTTGTGGAGGAACGCATGTAGGTTATACGGGTGAATTAGGTATTTTTAAAATAAAGCATGAAGCAGCTGTGGCTGCTGGTGTTCGCAGAATTGAAGCAGTCTGTGGATATGCTGCAGCACAATACATTCATGAAACATTCTCAGAATTAAGTGCCATCAGAACATTGCTAAAGAATCCTGCCAATATCCTAAAATATATTGAGAATCTAAGTTCAGAGAACAGCGCACTTTCTAAAAAACTAGAGGGGTTAGAAGCAAAGCAATTGATAGGCATTCGCAATGAACTCTTACAAAAAACTGAACTCATAGATAATATATCTTTCATTGGTGAAATGATAGAGGTAAATAGTGCAGATGCATTGAAAAAATTATGTGTAGACTGCAAAAATCAATTACTAGATCATGTAGTGGTACTTTGTGCAAACATAGACGGAAAGGCTTTTGTAGCGCTTGGTATTTCAGATTCAGTGATTGCTTCAAAAAAATTAGATGCTGCTAAGTTGATAAGAGAACAAGTGGCGGGCCTAATACAAGGTGGTGGTGGCGGACAGTCTTCCATTGCTACAGCAGGAGGCCAAAATAGTAGCAACCTTTCAAAAGTTATTGAGACGATTAAATCTTTACTTTAACTCGAAGCGGTTATTAATATTTTCTTTCTGTTAAAGTTTTTCAAAAAGAATTTTCACCAAACAATTTTAAAAAAATACTGGTAATTTCAAAAAATAAAATCTTCGTTATGAAAAAAATTCAATCTGTATTAATAGCGCTATTGGTATTTACCGTACTCTCTTCTGGATTATATGCTCAGGAGCAAAAGAAAGAAATTGAAGTTAGAATTGAAAAGCAAGTCGATTCAGAAAAGAAAGCATCTGGCGAACGTTTACCTGGCAAAGAAAAGAAAGAGCAAACAGTAACGGTTACCATTAAAAAAGACAAGGATCAAAACGGAGAACAAATAATCATCAATGGCTCTCCGATGGGCTCTTTAGACAATTTCAAAATGGACACCAGCATCTTACAGACCATCATTATTAAAGGAGATGATGGTGAGGAAATAATTAAACGTCAATTTAATTTTAAAGATCTTGAGATGGGAGGTGATTTTCTCAAAAATTTCCAAGAGGAAAAAGAAGAAGTAAGTCCCTTTTTAGGTGTATTGACAGAGAAAGTACCAGAAGGAGCAAGGGTTGTAGAAGTAACAAAAGAAAGTGCTGCTGAAAAAGCTGGCCTTCAAAAAGATGACATTATCACTAAAGTAGGAGAAGAAAATATCTCTGATCCAGCAAAGCTTGCAGAGATAATTGGTTCCAAAAAACCAAAAGAGCAGGTTAAATTATATTATACTAGAGACAAGAAAAAAGCAAACGCACTAGTTACCTTAGGAGAAAGAAGAAGCATTAAAAAAACCATCACCATGAAAGGTTCATCTGATATGGGTAAAGTATTTACCCTTCCTGATACGCAAGGAAACCCGATGGAAAAAATGATCATCATTGAAGATGGAAAAGGAGGGAGAGATTTTAGCGCACCTGGAAGAAATTATGAATTAAGATTAGACAACCAGCAAGAATACGCTAGTCCGAATCAAAGAAAATTAGGACTTAGGATACAGGATTTAGAAGAAGGGGAAGGTGTAAAAGTAATTGACATTGAAAAAGAATCAGCAGCAGAAAGAGCAGGTTTGCAAAAGGGCGACATCCTAGTTTCAATAGGGGGAGTGAAAGTTGCTAATACAGATGATGCTAGGCAAGAGCTTCGTCCCTCACCCTCAAAAAATGGTTATACGATCAAAGCGAAAAGAGCCAGTAAAGAAATGACTTTTGATATTAAATATCCAAAAAAAATTAAAACCTTAGATCTTTAAATTAGCCTATTTAGTCACTTACTAGAGAGAGTCACCGTTTGAGTAAGTCGCCAGTTAGAGCGAGTCATCGGGAACTTCCTTACCTTTGTTCTGCAATGAAAAATGATAAATACGAAGTAGTAATTGGCTTAGAAGTGCATGCGCAATTGCAAACCAATAGCAAGCTTTTTTGTGGAGACAGTGCCGCTTTTGGTGCTGCCCCCAATACCCATATCAGTCCCATTACCCTAGCTCACCCCGGCACTTTGCCTAGGATGAATAAAAAGGCCATTGAATTTGCTATTAAACTTGGCTTGGCATTGCATTGTGAAATTGAACAGGAAAATTATTTTGCTAGAAAAAATTATTTTTATCCCGACCTTCCAAAGGGTTATCAGATAAGTCAGCATACAACGCCCATTTGCAAGAATGGCTTCGTAAAAATAAAAGTGAATGACGCGCATCGAAATATCCAGCTTAACCGAATCCATATTGAAGAAGATGCTGGGAAAAGCTTACATGATGTAGACGAAAACTTTACAGCCATCGACCTCAACCGAGCCGGTGTTCCCTTACTTGAAATTGTTAGTGAACCGGATCTTCATAGCAGTGATGAGGCATTTGCATACATCACCGAATTAAGACGCCTTGTTCGCTGGCTTGAAATATGTGATGGAAATATGGAAGAAGGCAGTATGCGATGTGATGCAAATATTTCAATTCGACTGAAAGGTGAAAAAAAATTAGGTACCCGGGTAGAAGTAAAAAATCTAAACAGTATTCGCAACGTAAAAAAAGCAATCGATCTTGAAGTAAATCGACTCATCGATATTGTTGAAAGTGGCGCATCCATCATTCAAGAAACAAGAAGCTTTGATGCCGATAACAACACTACTTTTTCTTTGCGCAGTAAAGAGGATGCAGACGACTATCGCTATTTTGCTGATCCAGACCTTACCCCATTTCATATTTCGGATCAATTTTTAAAAGAGGTAAAGGATTCACTCCCAGCCCTGCCCGAAGCTTTGGAGATTAAGTATAAAGAGGTGTTTCAGCTTGCTACTTATGATGCCCAAGTGATTTGTAGCGACAAGGCGCTAGTAAATTATTTCGAAGAAATTATCAAACATACCACCAACTACAAAGCAGCCGTTAACTGGTTAATGGGGCCAATTAAATCCTACCTCAACGATCATTCAATAGAACTTGAAGCCTTTCCACTTAGTCCAGAAAAGACAGCTTCTTTAATTCAATTGGTAGATGATGGCAAGGTGAATTTTAGTATCGCTTCTACGAAAATTTTATCCGCATTTATCCAAGCACCTCAAAAAAATCCATTAGAAATTGCGACTGAACTAAATCTGCTTCAAGAAAGTAACAATGATTCTGTTGCTAATTGGGTAGATGAAGTAATCAATAGAATGCCTGATAAAGTAAAAGAATACCGAAGTGGAAAAAAAGGTCTTATCGGACTATTTGCAGGCGAAGTAAAAAAGTTAAGTAAAGGAAAAGCAGATATGAACCTTGTCAATAAATTATTAGCCGAAAAATTAAATTAATTCCCAAAATGAAAAAAATTTTAACACTGCTCACCAGCCTAATTTTTTTATTCTCTTGTAGCAATTCTGTCCAAAAAGGTCAGTTTACTGTTAACGGAGAACTTAAAAATACACCAGACCAACAGATCTATTTAGAAGAATTGTATTTTAGTCAAAAAGATCCTGCTGTATTAGATACCGCTGAAATTAAAAATGGTAAATTCTCTTTGACTGCTCAAGCAACTGAAGAAGGTTTATACCGACTACGTCTTGAAAAAAGTCAGGCTGCCTTTATTTTTATCAATGATCAACCAACCATTCCATTTTCGTCAGATTTAAATTCACTTTCCTTAGAGAATGCTAAGTTTAACAGTCCTGCGAATTATTTGCTTCGGTCATTTATGGTAGATATTGAAAAGCAAAGAAAAGAGTTGGAAGATAAAGCATCCGTTCTACAACAGTACAAAAATCCTTTGCCATCAGATAGCAACTATCTGGCGATGCAATTAGATATTGTAGACAAACAAGCTAAATTTCAACAAAATATTCTTCGCTATTTAGATACCACCAGCAATGCGGTGATGGCATTGTTCAGTTTAGGCTATACCCGAGACATTGAGCCTGCAAAAATAGAAACAGCTGTTGGTGGGTTAACCAAACGTTTTCCTACCAATCAGGCAATCGCTTCCATCGTAGCACAATACAAACAATTAATTGCCCAGAATAAATCATTGCCTAAAATTGGTGGGATGGCTCCTGATATTACAATGCCCGATACCAGCGGCAAGGCTTTTTCCTTAAGCATGCTCCGTGGAAAATATGTACTAGTAGATTTTTGGGCAAGCTGGTGTGGCCCTTGTAGAGGCGAAAATCCAAATGTGGTGAAAGCCTACCAAGAATTTAAAAATAAAAATTTTACTGTTTTAGGAGTGTCGCTTGATAAACAAAAAACTGAATGGACAAAGGCGATTGAAGAAGACAACCTTAGTTGGTATCATATCAGCGATTTAAAATATTGGAACAGTGCTGCTGTTGCCCCGTACGGAATTGAAGGAATTCCTTACAATGTTTTACTTGACCCTCAGGGTAAAATTATTGCTATGAACTTAAGAGAAAATGATTTACAAATCAAGTTGCGGGAATTAATAAAATAATAAAATTAATCGCAAAATTACTCATCATAAACTGTGTAAAAATACTTGCAACGTTTTCAGCTACAAGAAGGTGGCGATTTTTACCACAAAGGCTCATGCGGAGAACCAAACTTTGATTAACAGTAAATGTGTCTGCGGAGCACTGAACCGCCAATTTTTTGAGGGTGCTGTTCAAGCTCACAAGTTCCGTGAAGGTCATACCAGTATTATAGTTCACCTTTGTTATTCATCAAATATAATATATATCATTTTAGAAAAAATGAGTTATCAAAAAATACTTTAGGTGAAAACCAGTTGTATTGGTTAGAGGAGAATCATAGGGCACTTGTGGTGGGTAATTACAGTAAAGAATCGCTTCGTGGATATTTATCGAAGTTGCGTTTGTTTCATTATTACCACGAAAAAAATGTTGAAGACATTCCCCAAAAAGACATTACCCAGTACATCATCTTCATTAAAACAGTTCAAGGGGTTGTTAAAAACAAGGCCTCGCCATAATAATAAATCGAAAAAGCAAATGAGGAAATTGGCAATACTAAAAATGAATACTCGCTTATATTTTATGGTTAGGGGATTCTTTGTAAATACCTCAAAGGTTCATAAACATTTGAAGAAAAACCTTAAAAAAAGCAGTAAAGATGAAAACTAACATGCACAAATACACCTAAAGAAAAGCAGTATTAAACTCTTGTATGCGCTGAACAAGGAGTAGCAAAATTGCCCAGTTAGAGGATGATGTGTCGGGGCATTTTTTATGGGCATTTCTTCTACTGCACTAAATGTTTTGAGGTAGTTTTATTCGCAACTTAACACTTCTTGTATTTGAACATTTAATTCGGGAATTTTATTAATAAGTACATCCCAAACAATTGAATAGTTCACACCTATGTAATCATGGATTAGACGGTCTCTCATTCCTGCCATACTTTTCCATTGGATAGAACTCCATTTTACTTTAAAATCGGCTGGAATTTTCTTGGTTGCTTCTCCAACAATTTCCAAACTTCTTACAACAGCTCTCTTTAAAGTTTCATCATCTAGAAAAGTGTCTTTAGTTAATTCTTTACTAATCGAAAGTAAATAAGTGCATTCGTCGGCAATATGTTTCAAGAATTCAATTGGTTCTTTAGACATACATCACCTCATTTAAAATTTTGGGGCCTATATATTTACTCAAGCCATTCTTTGTGACAATTTCAATTTTCTCATTTTTGAATAGGTTCTCAAAAATATCATAAACCGCCATATAATTATCGAAGTTTTCTTGATCTGGTTCGAAGTCTACAAGAAAGTCTATATCACTTTTAGATGATTGTTCATTCCGAAGATATGAGCCAAATAACCCAATGCTAGAAACCCCGAATTTAGAGAACTGGGGTTTGTGATTTCGTAAAATGGTTAATATGTTTTCTCTTGTTGTCATTAAATAATGAAAAGACAAATGTAAGTTTCTTTTGGAACTTGAGATTCTTAAAAATTACAGCTAACGACCTGGGCTTTGCGCATTTTGGATATTCTGTGATCCAATTGCTGGCTTGGCCACTAAAGTCGCGATTAGCTAAAGCCAAATTACTGAAGTTGATTAGCAATACCAAAAGATAAAGATGAAAACTAACATACACAAATACACCTAAAGAAAAGCAGTGTTAAACTCTTGTGTGCGCTGAACAAAGAGTAGCAAAAATGCCCCGTTAACAGATGAATGGTCGGGGCATTTTTTCTACTCCACTGAATGTTACCTACTGTACTTCTAGTTTACTGCTTCATGCCATGATTGATAAGCGTCATTCCTTGAAGGTGTCAAACAATACTTGATTTGATTAATGTCGTTTATGCAGCGGTTGGTAAGTAATGATTGATTTATTGAATTTCTAATTAGAGGTAGTCTTTGAATTTTACTGTCACTCCAAATCAAAGAGTATAAAACCTTATTGAAACTTATACCATTAAAGGCGTTTGTAATATCGAAATGAGCCGTATTTGATAAGTCATAGTTTATTTTGCAATCAACTTCTCTGTCACCAAAGTTTAGCAAAATATCATCTATATTAATGGTTTTGATTAGGTCTATTATTACAATTTTGTTGTCAATGCAATATTGTTTCCAGGTCTGAGGATAGCCCACATGATTATCAATTGGGTAAAGTGATTCCAGTTAAAGCTGTCGGCAAATACTTCCAAAATTTGCTTTGTCAGCCACCATAGAACCATTGTGCGTTGTTTTGCATCTAGCAGCTTTCGTCTGAAGGATTAAATGTCCCAATTACTAAAATATTTGAGTTTTAGTTTATTGAATGACCACAAAATTGTCTTTGTTGCTCGATGACTCCTAAGTCTTTTATGTATCTGTGTATTATTGGCATAGTTGTCGTTTTAGTATAACAGGTAACCAGTAACTTATTTTTTTCTCAGATTAAGCAATAAAACAGGAAGCAATACAAGATTTGTAATGGTAGCTACTAACAAGGTGATAGAAGTTAGCCAACCCAAAGCAATGGTGCCTCCAAAACTGCTAAAGCAAAATATAATAAATCCCGCTATTAAAACTAGAGAAGTGTATACAATACTAAGTCCTGTGTTTTGGATGGTTGCATTGACCGTTGCCTGAATATCGTTTTGATAAGTAGGTAGCTCCTGCTTGTAATTTACTAAAAAACGAATGGTAATATCAATGGCTATTCCCAATGCAACACTAAACACTAATACGGTAGAAGGTTTAAGTGGAACACCCACCCAGCCCATTACCCCTGCAGTAATCACCAATGGAATCAAGTTGGGAATCAAAGAGCAAATTAATATTCTTGCCGATTTAAATAGATAAAGCATACAAAGCGATATCAATAAAAATGCCCAAACAATACTTTCTTTTAAACCACTAATAATAAAACTACTGCCCTCTAAAAAAGTAATGCTCGTTCCGGTTAACTGCACCTTAAATAAGCTCGTATCAAATAATTGACGTGCTCTTTCATTGATGCCATTTAAAACTATTGGCAACTGCTTGGTGCCAATATCTGCCATGTTCACACTGATACGAGTGGTTTGTCGAGCGCTATCCATGAAAGAAGACAACATCTTTGAAAAATTATTCTTTCTACCACTGTCACTTTTGTTGGGTCGCAAATACTCTCCTACAAAAGCGCCGTCAAAAGTATTGGGTAACCGATAATTGGCAGAGTCGCCTTCATAAAAAGCCTGCTTAGCAAATTTCAATCCCTCAGCAAGACTCAAGGGTCGACTCATGTCGTTTTGAGCTGCTATGTATTGGGACAAGGAGTCTACTTTTTCAAACACTGAAAGCGATCGCATTCCAGTCAGTCCATTACGTTTTTTTGTATCTACCACAATTTCTAAAGGCATTACTCCCTTGAAGTTTTTTTCAAAAAACTTCATGTCCGTGTAAATTTTATCTGTCTTTGGCAAATCATCCACAATAAAAGCGACTGTATTTAATTTGAAAATTCCAACAATTGAAAACGCTAGTACGATTCCCGTAATAACATAGACTAGCCTTTGACGATGAACTACCCATTTCTCGATATTTAATAAAAAACTAGTCAGCCATTTATTCTCAAGATACTTAGTGTGAGCTGGTTTAGGCGCCGGTAAATAACTCAATGCAGCGGGTAATAAAATAAACGAAATCACAAAAATCAACATGATGCTAATCCCTGCTACTACACCAAATTCCTGCAATACAGCGCTTTTGGTAAGTGCAAAAACTGCAAAACCAATGGCTGCTGAAATGTTGCAAAACAAGGTAACCACACCCATTTTACTAACCATATCCACTAGCGACTTGTTTTTATCTCCGCTGGTTAAATAAGAACTATGATACTTATTAATAAAATAAATACAGTTGGGAATTCCAATTACTACTACCAGTGGCGGAGTTAATGCAGTAAGCAAACTTATTTTATATCCGCACAATTGCAATACGCCCAGACTCCAAATTACCCCCAATATCACCACCAACAATGAAAGCATCATGGTACTAAAAGAACGAAAAAATGCCAATAAAATCAATGCACTCAGCAATAGAGAGCCTATTAAAAATATTCTCATTTCCTTTTGCAATCTATCTGCTACCACAGTTCTTATTAGTGGCAGGCCACTCAGATGAACTTCAATTTTAGTATTTTTTTCAAAATCATTGGCCGCTTTGGTAATGTCCATCACAATTTTTGAGCGCTTAGGGGAATTCAAAGAATCTCTGTTAATTCTAACCCCCATTAAATACGCATTGGTTTGCATATTGTACAAAAGAGAATTATAAAAGGGTAGATTCAAAAATATTTTTCTGGCAGAATCAATTGCAGCCTGATTTCCAATGTCATCCGAAAATATTTTGACTGCGTTTAATTTCTCAGTTACTGAATCCTTTTGGAGATTGATAGAGGTGGGAACACTCAACACATCCTCTACATCCTGTACTTTCTTTAATTGCTGTTGTAGGTGATTGTAGGCTGAAAAAGTAGCGAGATCAAAAAAATGATCCGTTTGAATACCCAACACCAATACATTGCCATCATCACCAAATTTTTCTCTAAACTGCTTATACTCCTGGTATTTTGGATTGTCAACTGGAATAGCTTTGGCAAATTCATAACTCAGTTTTACTTTGCTAGCAAAATATCCCATTACGCCAGTAACAGCAAACAGTATGATTAATAATGATAAGCGGTTTTTAATTACAATGGTTCCTAAGCGTTTCCACATATTAAACTGATTGATTAAATAGTTTTGCAAAGAAAAACTATTTAATTGAATTGAATTAAACGGATTTTAAATAGAAATCTTGAATTCATTTTTTATTCCTTTAGAATATTTAAAAGAAGCCTTCATTGGTTAGTTTGTTGGAAGGGGTATTTTCAAGTTTTATTAAAGAAATATTGATTGCTTCAAAATCGGTAGCCAAAACGGTAATTCTGCGCTCATTATATTTACAATCAATTAATCTAATGAGCAGACCAGCCGAATGTTTCCTATTTTTACTGTCCATTAACCTATCCAGACCAGAATAATTCGCAGAAGAAAAAGTTACATGACTCATAAAACAAAAGGAATCGTTTTAAGAACCGTCAAATATGGTGAAACCAGTTTGGTAGTAACTTTATTTACTGAGCTTTTCGGTCTGCAAACTTATATGGTCAATGGAGTAAGGACTACTAAAAAATCTTCCGCCAAAGCGAATCATTTTCAACCAGGTGCCATTTTGGATTTGGTTGTTTATCACAGTGATCAAAGGGCAATGCAACGTATCAAAGAATTTAAATGGGACTTTTTATTTAATGAAGTCTTGAGCGATGTAATTAAAAATAGTCTTGCCCTTTATATTGTAGAACTGTTGCAAAAATGTCTGAAACAGCCAGAACAAAACATATCCCTCTTTCATTTTTGTGAGGATATTTTAATACAGTTGGACGTTGCTGAAAAAGAAGTTACTGCCAACTTTGCTTTATATTTTTCACTACAACTTCCCCAATTTTTTGGGTTTAAGGTGAATGATAATTATGAAGATGAATTAAATATTCTAGATTTATTGGAGGGTAATTTTGTTGCAAGAAATCCAGAACATCCGCATTTTATTGAAGGGAAATATGCTGAAATTACCTCTCAGCTTTTAAAAGTGATGCACCCTGATGAATTATCTCAATTTAAATTTCACCACGATATTAGAAGAGCCTTGTTACAGCATTACCTTACTTACTATTCCCTCCATATCAGCGATTTTGGACAAATGAAAACACTGGCTATCTTACAAGAAATTTTTTGATGCTACAATATTCTCTTTGAAGATGACTGTTGATTTAACTGAAACTCACGAATATTTTCTATTAAAATCACTCCAGGCTTTTTCCCTTTCTCAAAACTGCCTATTAATGAATCAAGCTTCAAAGCCCTCGCACCATTGATTGTTGCCCATTTTAAAAGAGTTGATAAAGGAAAAATAAGATTGTTTGTGAGCTGAATAGTTTTTAATTCTTCTAGTATGTCCAACTGATGATTGCTCGCCAGACTATCGGTTCCAACCACTGTATTACAATTCCTATCCATTAGCATTTTTATAGGTGGATTTTTTTGCTCGATATAATTATTGGCATTGATACAAATACAATGGCTAATTAAGGATGAATATTTTTCTGAATATTTAATTAAAAAATCAATGTCAGTTTCACTGGTATAGGTATTGTGAACTGATAGAATTGATTGTTGCTTATTAAAATAAGGTAGCCAACTTTGAAAACTCGATTTACCAGTAGGCTCAAAAGAACTGATGTCAATTCCGAAATTTTTATATAGGGTCAAGAAACCACCTTGCTTACTCAAATAAAGCTCATCCTCAGCAGCAGATTCCTGGTTATGGATAGTAATTAATTGTCCTTCAGTTTCCTCATTAAGCAAATGAAAAAGTTTTTTTGAAACACTATAGGGAGCATGGGGCGAAAGGGTTGTCGGATGAGTAGGGAGTTCATTTTTGAATTGATCGAATATCAATTTCATCGCCTCCAACCTAGCATTAGCTACTTCGCCGACAAAGCCACTTACCTCAATAAAATTATGCCACAAGATTTTGCTTGATTGCTTTACAGCAATCGAATCCGTCGAATTACAAATATCTCCCACGGCAACAGTGCCCGTTTGGTACATTTTGCTATCTGCTTGCTCCATTGCTTCTAGTTGCAGCTCATTGCCTTTGGACCGATTACTCATAACCTGTTGTACAAACTCAACCAGGCCAGTATTTTCAGGAATTCTTCCTTTTAAGTGGCTTAATTCTAGGTGACAATGTGCATTTACAAAACCAGGACTAATAATTCCTTTAAATTCTTCAATTCCATCGCCTGCTTCATCAATATTTACTAAGTCGATAACAAGGCCTGAAGCATCTGTAATTAAGACCTTAGGTGCTGAAAGAATTTCATATCCGGTAAAAATATGGTCGGCTGTAAATTTTCTGTACAAAATGATTCGTTGATATATTGTAAATTTGCGGCTAAATATAAAAGCAATGCACTCTTATATTTGCTAAAGTTCTTAAATAAAAAATAAAAAAGGCCAATAAAGCTTTTTAAAAATTAATGCGGGCGATCAAATTAAATCTTTGAGATCTGTCAATGGGTCAGCTAATATTGGACAAATCCGATTTAAGTCCATGAGCAGATTTTTTAGCCCCTATTTTTATAGAGTAGGTTTCAAAAATAAATTATGTTAGATAAATTAGATGCGATAAAGGGACGATTTGATAATTTAGGAGTGGCTTTAACCAATCCTGAAATTGTAAGTGACAACAAAAAATTTACTGCAATCAGCAAAGAGTATCGCAGTTTAGAAAAAATTGTATTGGCAAGGAATGCCTATGTTAGCCTATTAGACGATATTGAATTTAACAAAGAAGTATTGAATGGTGATGATGCAGAAATGAGAGACCTTGCCAAACAAGAATTACCCATTTTAGATGAGAAGAAGGAAGCATTAGAAAAGTCGCTTCGAAATATGCTTATTCCAAAAGATCCTTATGATGAGAAGAATGCAATTTTAGAAATTAGGGCTGGTACTGGAGGCGATGAAGCTTCCCTTTTTGCCGGTGATTTATTAAGAATGTATTTAAAATATTGTGAAAAAAAGGGTTGGAAAACTGCTTTGCTAAGTGAAAGTGATGGAACTGCTGGAGGCTATAAAGAAGTTCAGGTAGAAGTAGTGGGCGATGATGTATATGGCACGATGAAATTTGAAAGTGGTGTTCACCGAGTTCAAAGGGTTCCTGATACCGAGGCCAGTGGAAGGGTTCACACGAGTGCAGCTACTGTTGCTGTAATGCCCGAAGCGGAGGAAGTGGACTTTGAACTAAAAGAAAGTGATGTTAAAATGGAAACCGCTCGAAGTGGTGGAGCAGGTGGTCAAAATGTAAATAAGGTGGAAACAAAAGTGTTCTTAACCCATAAGCCAACTGGTATTGTAGTAATGTGTCAAACAGAAAGGAGTCAGTTGGGTAACAAAGAAAAAGCGATGGATATGCTTAGGACCCGACTTTATGATGAGGAGGTACGAAAAGCGGAGGAAGCCATTGCCCATAAGAGAAAAAGCCTGGTAAGCACGGGTGACAGAAGTGCTAAAATTAGAACCTATAATTTCCCTCAAGGTAGAGTGACCGATCACCGAATCGGACTTACTGTTTATAATTTAGACAATGTATTGAATGGGGAGGTTCAGGAATTCATTGACGCTTTGCAATTTGCTGAAAATGCTGAAAAAATGGCAACGCCTAGTTAATTCAGCTGAATTAATCTTCATTTATCCTAAGTGGATTCGCTAAATTTCTCTCTATTCTTGCTCTTTTTTACAAAAAGTATAAGCAAGGGTGTAAATTTTTGTTAAAGCCTAAGAAATCCCGAACATCTTAATCGAACATTTAACTGAAAACATTAACTTTATTTCTCAATATAAATAATAACACATATGTTTTTTTTGAATATTTCAAGTGTTAGATTTTATCGCGCATAATATTTTAATTCAACTTTTTCTCATAAGCAGTTAGTTTTGGTAAACGGCCCTTGTTTCTACAGGGGCTGATTTTTTTTAGCATGGTCGATGCATGTTTTTTACTGCTAAATCATCACAAAAAATTTTAATTGGTTATTTAAAACTCCCTCAATTAATATTGAAAATAATAAATAAAACAAGGTCGCTGAATTTGATATGGCCAACGATATTAAAAAAAAATGCTATGGAATAGGTTCCAAATTTGATTCTCTGTTTGTCTTTATGCAATAGTTAGCCGATAATCTATTCTTACAATGATAAAAGAGTTTTACCTTTAACCTGTTTTTAAAACTCCGCAATAAAACATACTTTATAATTTATTTAATTTATTGAAGTGGCTACAAGTGAATCAGAAAGAAAATCTTTCTTTAAAAGAATAAGTGGAAAGGAGAATACTGAGGAAGAGTCAGAAATGACCTTTTTTGACCACATTGAAGAATTGCGTTGGCACATTATGCGTTCTATCATTGCATGGTTAGTGGCTGCGATTGCAATTTTTGTATACATCGATTGGGTATACGACAATGTTATTTTAGCTCCGGCAAATAAAGACTTCATTACCTATGGAGCGCTTTGTCGCTTTGGCAACTGGCTTCACCTAGGAGACAGTCTGTGCATGCCTCCTGTTAAAATTGATTTTCAGGTTACCACTGTAAATGGAACTTTTACCTCCGCAATTTCTATTGCGATGATAGGAGGAATCATTGCTGCCTTTCCCTATATTTTTTGGGAAGTGTGGCGCTTTATAAAGCCTGCACTATCTCCAAAAGAAAGAAGATACGGAACAGGAAGCATTTTCTGGGTTTCCCTATGCTTTTTTACTGGCGCAGCTTTCGGCTATTATCTGTTAGCCCCTTTTACCTTTAACTTTTTAGCAAGTTTTTCTTTGGGCAAAACAGGTATGATCATCTACCGTCCAGCCATAGACGATTATATTGACAGTCTTACTAACTTGATGTTGGGTTGTGGAATTGCTTTTGAACTTCCCGTACTATCATATGTACTCGCGAAAATCGGATTGATTACCGGAAGCTTTTTAAAGAAATATTTCAAATTCGCTTTCGTAATCATATTGGTAGTAGCAGCAATTATTACCCCTTCTCCTGACTGGACGAGCCAGTTTTTGGTAGCCCTTCCGCTGTTGTTGCTTTATTGGATAAGTATCCTTTTGGCTACCAGAGTGGAGAAGCAAAGAAAGAAAGATGAAGAAAAAGAATGGAGTTAATATTAATTAATTACAGATAACTGATAGTTGGCTTCAAACAATTTGAACAACCCACTCTCAGTTACCTATTATAATAACCAATTTATAATTTTAAAATAATGGCTTTTAATTTATCTCTACCCATTGCAATCGGCGCTGATCATGCTGGGTTTGAATGTAAAGAAAAATTGATTTCACTATTTAAAGCAAAAGGTATACAACTCAAAGATTTTGGTTGCTTTTCAACCGATACGGTTGACTACCCCGATTTTGCTCACCCAGTTGCACTTTCGGTTGAAAAGGGTGAAGCTGCTTTCGGAATTTTACTTTGCGGAAGTGCAAATGGTGTTGCTATCAGTGCTAATAAACACCAAGGAATTAGAGCAGCCCTCTGCTGGACAGAAGAAATTGCTGAGTTGGCCCGTAAACACAATGATGCAAATGTTCTTTGTATACCCGCTCGATTTGTTACTGTAGAAGTAGCTCAAAATATGGTAGAACTTTTTATGAATACTTCTTTCGAAGGAGGCCGTCATCAAAGTAGAGTGGATAAAATTTCCTGCTAAAATTTAGTGATGCTCATTAATAAAATAAATCGCAGCCATCCTTATTAATGAATGCTCCTCTAATTTAAGTATGCTTAAGATTTGATTGCATTAGTTTTGCAAATTATTTACCACTGGATCCGATTAACTTAAATTTCTTATTGCTTTAATAAAATTTCAAAAATGAAAAATCTACTATCGCTTATCCTTGTTTTGACGAGCTCACAATTTGTTTGTTTCTCTCAGTCAAACAATGCAGCCAAATATGCTGCTACCATTACTACGAAAGACTTAAAAAAACACTTAACAATCATCGCTAGTGATGAAATGGAAGGAAGAGAAACAGGAACTCTTGGTCAACGCAAAGCTGCTGCCTATATTGAAAAACAATTTAAACTGTTGGGACTAAAAGCTGCACCTGCCCTAAAAAATTACCAACAAATGTATCCCCTTTACCAAGATAGCCTTATTAAAAGTGAACTGATAATTGACGGTAAAACGATCGAGTTCGGAAAAGATTATTACTGTCAGGCAAATATTAGCGAAAACGGCGGATTCAATAGTAATAAAATTATTGTTGTAGGATACGGCATTGATGATAAAAATTATTCTGATTATACTGGAATAGATGTAAGCGGTAAAATAGTTGTTTTCTTTACAGGTGAACCAAAAAAAGAGGGTAAATATTTTTTAGGTGGTACCAACCGAGGTTCAGAGTGGACCTACCCAGGAACAGAAAAAAAATTAGCTGTTGCTGCTGCAAAAGGAGCTGCAGGCGCACTGATCATCAGTTCTACCCAGGCTAGCTTTATGGCAAGAACTATTGAATCCAATATTAAATCGAGTGTTTATTATCCAAGACCTTCGGCTGATGGAAAAAAAATTAATCATGCCATTCTATCGCATGCTTTTGCTGCAAGTATTTTCAACAATCAATTCGATGCAATGCTAAAAATTGCAAAGGCTGGACAAGCATTTGAAAAAAGTTCAAATATTGAAAAGGAGATTGCCGCTTCATTAAAATATGCTAAAAATAGAACGGTAATCAATGCTAGTAATGTAATTGGCATAATCGAAGGCACTGATAAAAAAGATGAATTTGTTTTTTTAACGGGTCACTATGACCATCTTGGAAAACATGATGGTAAAATTTATTATGGTGCCGATGATGATGGAAGTGGTACTTGTGCTGTAATTGAAATGGCAGAGGCTTTTGCAAAAGCCAAGGCAGCAGGTAAAGGCCCTCGAAGAACAATGGTATTTATGACTGTAAGTGGTGAAGAAAAAGGATTGTGGGGTAGTGAATATTATGGGGATCACCCAGTTTTTCCATTAGAAAAAACATCGGTTGATTTAAATACAGACATGGTAGGCAGAATTGATACCGAAAGACAAAAAGATGATACACTAAATTATGTATATGTAATCGGTCATGATAAACTCAGTAGTGAATTACAGGCTATTAATGAAGGGGTAAACAATCAATATACTCATCTAGTATTAGATTATAAATATGATGACCCCAATGACCAAAACAGAATTTATTATAGAAGTGATCATTACAATTTTGCAAAAAAAGGAGTTCCTATTTTGTTTTATTATGACGGAATGTTACAAGCTGATTATCACAAACCAACTGATACCGTAGATAAAATTACCTGGGACTTGTATGAGAAAAGAGTAAGAATGATCTTTCATACCGCTTGGAAAATTGCCAATCGAGACGAAATGCTAAAAAGAGATATCCCCTTAGGCACTGGCACAAGATAAAAAAATAGGCTTCCAAAATGGAAGCCTATTTTTTTGTAATGAGTGTAAATACTACCAGCCTAAAATCCAAGCGAAAATTAGTGGACAAACAATCGTAGCATCACTTTCTACAATAAACTTAGGCGTATGAATATCTAGCTTACCCCAGGTAATTTTTTCATTGGGCACTGCTCCAGAATAGGATCCATAGGAGGTAGTGCTATCACTTACTTGACAGAAATAACTCCAGAAAGGAACATCATGCCATTCCAAATCTTGGTACATCATTGGCACTACACAAATTGGAAAATCTCCTGCTATACCTCCGCCAATCTGGAAAAAACCTACTCCCTTGCCGCCTGAATTATTTCTATACCAATCCGACAACCATACCATGTATTCTATTCCACTTTTCATCGTGGATGCTTTCAATTCTTTTTTGATAATATAGGAAGCAAAAATATTTCCCATTGTGCTGTCTTCCCATCCTGGTACTACTATTGGGATATTTTTTTGAGCCGCCGCCAACATCCAACTATTTTTTGGATCAATTTCATAGTACTGTTCCAACACCCCACTCAATAACATTTTATACATGTACTCATGAGGAAAATAACTTTCCCCTTTATCATCCGCGTCCTTCCATATTTTATGAATGTGCTGTTGAAGTCTTCTAAACGCCTCCTCTTCTGGAATACAAGTATCAGTAACCCGATTATAATGATTTTCTAATAAATCCCATTCTTCCTGCGGACTTAAATCTCTATAGTTGGGAACCCTTTTGTAATGGCTATGTGCCACTAGGTTCATAATGTCTTCTTCTAGATTAGCACCCGTACAACTGATGATCGAAACCTTATCCTGACGAATCATTTCTGCAAGACTTAATCCCAATTCAGCAGTGCTCATTGCACCAGCAAGTGTAATCATCATTTTACCACCCTCTTCTAGATGGGTAACATACCCTTTAGCAGCATCCATTAATGCAGCGGCATTAAAATGGCGATAATGATGCTCGATAAAATTTGAAACTGGACCCTGACTCATATACGAATGTTTTATACTTCAAAAAATATTCTTTCGGCCAACTAAATCTAAATAATTATTTTTAACCTCAAGATTGCAAAAGTAATTTTTTTTATGCTTCAAAAAGCAGTAATTGCAGGAAGGTTAACAGTCTATTGTAAAATAAATATAAAACATCACAGAATCATATGAAACAGCTCATTTTTATTAGTCTATCATTTTTTTACCTGCAGAGTTATTCTCAAACTATTATCCAACGGGATGCTGAAATTGAAAAAATGGTCAAAGAAGTTTCTACTGACTCTTTACAATCCTATATAAAAACATTGGTAGCCTTTGGCACAAGAAATACCTTGAGTACACAGACAGATGCAAAACATGGCATTGGCGCTGCACGCAATTGGGTATTGGGGAAATTCAATGAAATGGCGAAAAAATCTTCTGGCAGATTAACAGCAATCATTGACACCACCACATTACAACCAGATGGAAAAAGAGTAGACAAATTGTTGGTATTGGGCAACGTAATGGCAACCTTGCAAGGGACCGATCCAAATGACAAACGAATATTTGTTATTAGTGGACATCTTGACAATATGAGAACCAGTGTGATGGACCGAGTAGGTGATGCTCCTGGAGCCAATGATGACGGAAGCGGAGTGTCTGCTGTACTAGAATGTGCAAGAGTAATGAGTACAAGAAATTTTCCGGCCACTATTATTTTCGTGACGGTAAGCGGTGAGGAGCAGGGATTACTCGGAGCTACTTACCTAAGTGAAAAAGCAAAAAAAGGAAATTGGAATATTGAAGCTGTACTTAACAATGATATTATGGGCAGCAATAATAGCAACGAAACCAATATTATTGACAATACAAAAGTTCGTGTTTTTAGTGAAGGATTGCCTTCTTTTGAAACTGAAAAAAATGCTTCCTTAATCAGATCTCTTGGATTAGAGAATGATGGAAAATCTCGACAATTGGCTCGATATGTAAAAGAAATTGGAGAAAGATATGTAGATAACCTGCAGGTAGTAATGATTTATAGAAATGATCGTTTTCTTCGAGGTGGAGATCATACACCTTTTGTACAGCAAGGGTTTCCAGCAGTTAGATTCACAGAAATGAATGAAAATTATACTCGTCAGCACCAAGATGTGAGGATAGAAAATAATATTCAATATGGTGACTTACCTGAATTTATCGACTTTGAATACCTAAGGAAAAACACCTGTATGAATCTTTCTAATTTAGCAAATCTTGCCAAGGCTCCTTCTAGCCCAGAGGCAGTAAAAATGGATGTGAAGAAATTATCGAATTCTACTTATTTATATTGGCAAGCGCCTACCACCGGAAAGACAAAAGGATATTATATCTTACTAAGAGAAACTACCAGTGCAATTTGGCAGAAAAAAATATTTACAACTGATAATGAAATTCGATTGCCTTATTCAAAAGACAATTATTTTTTTGCAGTACAATCTGTTAATGAAGCTGGTAACGAAAGCTTACCCATTGTACCTGGAGTTGGTCGTTAAAAAAAGCAGAACTTTTAAAAAATGAATACCTCGTTTTTAGGGGCCGCGATAATAATCTTAACTTTGATTCTTAAAGATTGAATAGGTATATTTTGACCGCTCACCGCTTCAACTGAAATACGCATTCTGTAAAATGAACTATTTAGCTCATGCCTACCTTTCATTTAATGAGCCTGGAATACTTACCGGCAATATGATCAGTGACTTTGTCAAGGGCAAAAAAAAATTTGATTTTTCGTTGACTATTCAGCAAGGAATAGCTTTACACAGGGCTATTGATCAATTTACTGATTTTCACCCAATAACTCAAGAAGCCAAATCATATTTCAAAAAAGACTATCGGCTTTACTCAGGAGCATTTGTTGATGTAGTATATGATCATTTTTTAGCAAATGATAAAAATGAATTTGCTAATGAAAAGGAGTTGGATTCATTTTGCCAGTCTACTTATATTAATTTACAAAAGAATGAAGCAGGTCTTCCAGAAAAATTTTTACAAATGCTTCCCTATATGAAGGAGCAAAATTGGCTTTTTCACTACAAGCGAAGGGAAGGTATTGAAAAAAGCTTCGGTGGTTTAGCCAGAAGAGCCGTTTACTTATCTGAATCAGCAATAGCCTTTTCCATTTTCAATAACCATTACCAAGAATTAGAAAACTGTTACCAATTGTTCTTTCCTGAATTAAAAAATTTTTCTTCACAATATGTAAGTCAACTAAATAACCAATAATTCGTTTTATATTTATAACAAAAAAGTATATGAAAAAAATATCAACCTTCGTTTTACTCCTTTTAATGGGATGTATTGCATTACAAGCTCAAACAAAATTTCCTAAGTTGGACAAATCACCCATGGATATGGTGTACTATCCAAATGCTTATCCCTATTTAAAAATTCAGAATAAACTGACAGAGCCATTGGTTGCAAGGGTAATTTTCAGCAGGCCACAAAAAAATGGACGAGCTATTTTTGGTGAATTACTTGAATATGGAAAAGTTTGGCGCCTTGGTGCAAATGAAGCAACGGAAATAGAGTTTTTTCAAAATGTAAAAATTGGAAATACAAAAATTAAAACCGGCCGTTATACTATTTACAGTATTCCGACTGAAGAAAAATGGACAATGATTCTAAACAAAGAGACAGACATCTGGGGAGCATTTAAATATGATCAAACCAAGGATATTGTAAGAATAGATGTGCCAGTGCAGAAACAAACTGAAATTTTAGAAGCACTGGCTATGACTTTTGAAAAAAATGCTACCGGTGCTGAATTAGTAATTGGTTGGGATAATTTTAAAGTGGCAATGCCCATTGTTTTTTAAAATGTCACTTTCATAATAAAGCTACCTGCAATAAATTTTATATCTTCTAAATTTTTACCCAATATATTTCAATGGAATTAACCGCTCAAATGAATAAGGAAATTGATCATTTGTTAGAAGAAGTCTATTCAGTTTGTGTTGAAGATGGCAATAAGCAGGATATCACCTATTTTGAATTTCACAGAGGAAGATATAAAAGGCTTTTGTGTAGCATCAAAAAATTATCTATTCCAAAAAATACCAAAATCTTAGACCTTGGAAGTCATTATTTACATACCTCCATATTACTCAAAAAAATGGGTTACGACGTTTATGGAATGGATGTATCCCCTTTTTGGGAATTGGATTTTGTAATAAAAAGAAGTGCCCAATTCGGAATCCATAAGGTAATAGAAAATGAATTAGAAAGTGTAGAATCATTGGATAATTTCCAAGATAATTTTGGTCTTGTAATTTTTGCGGAAATATTGGAGCATATCACTTTCAACCCGATTGGCTTTTGGCAAAAAATCCATCAGGCTATACAAGTGAATGGTATTATTTATATCTCTACTCCAAATTCACTTACACTAATAAATATTGCTAGAGCACTAAAAAAAATATTTTTACTAGAAGGCTTGGGATTGGGAGTAGGTGAAATATTTTCCAAAGTCACTTATGGCCACCATTGGAAGGAATATTCAGCAAATGAAGTGAGAAAATATTTCGGTTCACTTTCTGATGACTTTAAATTGGTAATTAAAAAGTATTACTATAAAAAATACAGTTGGGCCAATTTAAACACTTCGGTTTTTAAGGTTTTTTCTGCGATTGGAAATTTATCATACTTTTTCAGAGACGAACTAGAAGTAATTATTGTTGTGCCCCACAAAAATTCATGGAAATTAGAAAAGCCAACTTATTAATAAATTAACTCTTAATATTTTTCTGCCTCTCAATAAAAGTAACCAATGAAATTAGCTACAAAAATCATTCATGCAGGCGCTGAGCCAGATCCAAGTACTGGAGCCATCATGACGCCTATTTATCAAACCTCTACTTACGTGCAAGCTGCCCCAGGTCAGCACAAAGGATATGAATATGCTAGAAGCCAAAACCCTACTAGAAAAGCATTGGAAGATGCATTGGCAATTATTGAAAATGGTAACTATGGACTTGCTTTTTCAAGTGGTGTAGCTGCTACAGATGCTGTGATAAAATTATTATCACCTGGTGATGAAGTAATCGCAGCCAATGATATGTATGGAGGCACCTACCGTCTTTTCACCAAAGTGTTTGCAAAGTTTGGAATCAAATTTATATATATTGATACTTCCAAAGTGAGCAATGTGGAAGCTGCGATTACCAATCATACCAAATTAATTTGGATAGAAACCCCCACCAATCCGCTGATGAATATCAGCGATATTGCTGCAATAGCATTGGTAGCGAAAAAAGCAGGTGCCCTGTTGTGTGTGGACAATACTTTTGCTTCTCCTTATTTACAAAACCCCTTAAACGATGGGGCAGATATAGTCATGCATTCTGCTACCAAATATTTAGGAGGACACAGTGATGTAATTCAAGGAGCACTCATTATGAATGACATTGCTTTAAGAGATCAGTTGCATTTCATTCAAAAAAGTTGTGGTGCTGTACCTGGACCAATGGATTGCTTCTTGGTATTAAGAGGTATAAAAACTTTGCACGTTAGAATGCAAAGGCATTGTGAAAATGGAGCTGCTATTGCTCATTATTTAAGAAGTCACCCTAAGGTTGAAAAGGTTTACTGGCCTGGATTTGAAGACAATATTGGTTACCCAATTGCAAAGAAACAAATGCGTGACTTTGGAGGGATGATCAGTTTTACCTTAAAAGATGAAAGCATAGAAGCTGCCAATAAAGTACTTTCCTCCACCAAGTTATTTTCATTGGCGGAGAGTCTAGGAGGTGTAGAATCTTTAATTAACCATCCGGCAAGTATGACGCATGCTAGCATACCTAGAGAAGAAAGAATAAAGAATGGCCTGGCAGATGGGCTAATTCGTTTGAGTGTTGGTATAGAAGACGCTGGCGATTTAATTGAAGATTTAAAAAAGGCAATCTGCTAAATTAATAAGTATCTTGAGGATTGCTAACTAATTCCCTTTATTAATAAAAATTGACCAATACCCATTATAAGTAGTTTTTGTTTGCTATTTTATTTTTGTTGCTATTTTACTACAGTGAATGTAATTGCTGGCTTGCTAAAGAATCGTCAAACTTCTAGAAATTTCAGGGTTAGTAAACTCCTGTAATCAGATTGCTTTAAAAGTCTGCAATGTTGTAAAGATGTAAATGGCAACCAAACATCATTCGACTTATTTCAAGGGCACCTACAAAGAAATTCACCAATTATATAAAAAGCCATGAATAAGAATAAGATTGTAAGCTTGCCTTTATTTTTAGGGTTATGTGTTTTAATAATAATAGGATGTAGTATTCATAAGTTGCAACAGCAAAATAAAACGACTGCTGTAACTGAAATCAAAGTAGCAACTACTGCGGAGGATGATAGCCTTTACAGCGGCGCCTTATTCAATGACAACATAAGATCAACTGCAGCGCACACGCCTGAAGAAGAAAGGCTAGGATTTAAGCTTCCCCCTGGTTTTGAAATACAGCTTTATGCTTCTGAGCCAATGATTGGTAAGCCTATTAATATAGCATTTGATGCCAAAGGACGTATGTGGGTGACTCAATCTTTTGAGTATCCTTTTCCTGCCATATCTCCTAACCGAGGCAAGGATCGTTTAACTATTTTGGAAGATACTGACCATGATGGAAAGGCAGATCGTTTTACACATTTCAACGATACATTAAATATACCTATTGGCATACTGCCTTTAAATGATGGAGCGATAGCCTATAGCATTCCTAAAATTTCAAAATTTACTGATTCAAATGGTGATGGTAAAGCAGATACTGAGAAAAAATTATTAGGCGGCTTTGGAAGTACAGATACACATGGTATGATCAACAACTTTGTTAGAGGATATGATGGTTGGGTGTATGCAGACCATGGTTTTACCAATACTTCTACAACGGCTGGTTCAGACGGGCACTCGATTACAATGGTATCTGGAAACACCTTTAGGTTTAAAATTGATGGAAGCCGTGTTGAACAAAATACCTATGGACAAGTGAACCCTTTTGGTTTGGCATTTGATGAAAGAGGATATTTATATTCAACGGATTGCCATACTTCTCCACTCTATCAGCTGATTAAAAATGGTGACTACCCTAGTTTTGGAAAGCCTACAAGAATGGGTTTTGCACCTGATATGAAGCGCCTTCAAAATGAAGCCACTGCGCTTGCTGGTTTAGCTTATTATGGAGATGTACAATTTCCAGAAGAATATCAAAATAGTTTTTTCATAGGCGATGTTGTAGCCTGCAGAGTGTATAGAAATTCATATACTAATAAAGGCTCAACCCCTATGGGTAAAAAAGAAACTGATTTTGTAAAAAGCAAAGATCCATGGTTTCGTCCAGTGGATGTAAAGCTTGGGCCAGATGGCGCATTGTATGTCGCTGATTTTTATAATAGTATCATTGGACATTACGAAGTACCCCTTGATGATCCTCATCGCGATAGAATTCGTGGCAGAATTTGGCGTATCACCTATAAAGGCCAGCACAATGAGGTGAAGGACTGGACCACTGCATCTATCAAAGAATTGCTATCAGCACTTGATGTGAAAAATATTTCTGTAAGAATGGCCGTGACCGATCAGTTGTCTGATAGAATAGGAATGCAAGCTGTTAAACCATTAAAGGAATTACTCAATAAAAAATCAACTACTCCTACTTCCTATATCCATGCATTATGGGCATTGCATCGACTGAATTCTTTAACAAATAAAATTATTAAAAGCTCTGCAAACAATGCCGACCCTTTGATAAGATTACATGCCATTCGTATAATTTTAGAACAGCAACCCAATGAACAAAATTACCAACTAATACTAAATGCCATTAAAGATAAAGACCCGCATGTAGTTCGTGCGGCAATAGAGAACATGGTAAAATATCCAACAATCCATTCACTTGAAGCAGTGCTTTTAGCTCGGTCGGAGATACCTGATTATGATACACACTTACTCTATACTTCAAGACTTTGCACTAAAGATCTTTTAGTAAACAACGATTTGATGAAACAGGTTTTGGCGAAAGATTGGAAACAGCAGGATGCAGCAAATATTGCGGATGTGTTGGTTGCTGTTCCATCTGCTGAATCAGCCCTATTCCTTGCTAAACATATCAGTAAATACCCTATTCCTGGTAATCCGCAAATTATTTATGAGCAAATTGTACAATACCTTCCTACCAATCAGATGGATGCGGTGATAATGGATGCGAGAAAGAAAATATCAGATGCAGAAACAGAATTTATAATATTTCAGGGCATCCAACAAGGCCTAGCAAGACGAGGTGGAAAAGAAACGCAAGAATTAAAACAATGGGGGATTCAAATTGCAGAGGGTTTGCTAAATAAATATCCAGCAGGAAGTACTGGAAAATCTCAAGATGTTTTAGCAAAACAAAAATTTGCGTTTGGAATAGCCGCCAATTATAAATTGCAAATGCTTGCACCGAAAGTGATGTTGTTTTTACAGCAAGGATTAAATATTGATCAGGATATCAAGACAGAGGCTTTGAGAACCTTATTGAAAATAGATCCTGAACAGAATGCTGAGCTAGCTGCAAAATTATTCGAAGAGCCTTCTTCAAGTTTAGATTTCAAAATTAAAGTAGCCAATGTATTGGGTGATCTTACAGGAACTTCAGGATTGAGCATCAATAAAATTTTAACAAATGTAAATCGTGTTTTAAGCGAAGTTCAAAATGCTCCGCCAGCTTTGCAATCTGCTATTGCAACCTCGTTGGCAAGTTCTTCTGAAGGTAAAGACATTGTGTTCAGCAAGGTTAGGCAAGGTCAAATATTTTCCCGTGTATTGATTGAACCTAAAGTAAGTGAAAGGATCTTACTAAATATTTCATCCAAGCAAAAAATACTATACGATGAGTTAACCGCAAATGTTGAGCCTGTAAACAATGAACGTAACAAGGCCATCAGTATGATGACAGGCTTATACAATACCAGTTCGAAAAACAATGGTTTGCCCTCATTAGAAGAGGGGCATAAAATTTATATTCAAAATTGTTCTTCTTGTCATAAAATAGGCGCTGAAGGAGGAAATATCGGACCTAATTTGGATGGTGTAAGTAAATGGGGGCCTAATGCATTGGCTACAAAAATAATTGACCCTAACCGAAATATTTCTGAAGCATTTAGAAATTATACCCTAAAGCTAAAAGATGGAAATGTTTTAGCAGGATTATATCGCAGAGAGGAAGGGGCTATTGTTATATTTGCTGATGCTGCCGGAAGAGAGTTTTCTATTGCTAAAAATGATATCGCAGAACGAATGCCGTCCAAGGTTACACTCATGCCAGATAATTTTAGAAATAGTCTATCTCAAACAGATTTCAATGCTATCATTAATTATTTGCTTAACCATAAATAATAGTTCCTCATGAATAAGCTATACATCTATTGTACATCAATACTGACTATCACAACTTGTTTTTGTTATAGTCAAATCCAATTTAAAAAACACACACTCACCAATGATTTTATCTCTGAAGGGGTAGCTGTTGGAGATGTTAACAGAGATGGCAAGTTGGATGTACTAGCTGGACTGTATTGGTTTGAAGCCCCCAATTGGAATAGACACGAAATTACCCCTGCTAAAGCATATAACCCAGCAAAAGAATACAGTACTTCCTTTTTGAATTATAGTATGGATGTTAATCAAGATGGATGGATGGACCAGGTAATCATAGGTTACCCTGGCACGCCAGCTATATGGTATGAAAATCCAAAAAATAAAGAAGGATATTGGAAAATGCACACTATTATGGATGTAGGTGTAGGAAATGAGTCCGCTAGTTTTGTTGATATGAATGGAGATGGGCGTATAGATATATTAGGTGCCGATGTTGCTGCTAAACAACTAGTTTGGCTTAGTCCACCAGTAAAAAAAGGGGATACTACCTGGACTCGCAATCCGATTGGTGCACCCAAAAGTCCCGGTACAGATAGGTATTCACATGGAATTGGTTTAGGTGATATCAATGGAGATGGCAAAAAAGATGTTATTATAAAAGAGGGTTGGTGGGAAGCCCCCGTTGATAGAAAACAACCCAACTGGGATTTCCACTCAGCAAACTTTGGAGAAAGTTGCTCTCAAATGTATGCCTATGATGTGAATGGCGATGGACATAATGATGTGATCAGTTCATCGGCTCATCACTATGGAATTTGGTGGCATGAGCAGGTTTTAGATGCTCAAAAAAACGTTACATGGAAATTACACGAAATCAGCAAGGCTTTTTCCCAAACCCATGGATTGGCTTTGGCAGATATGAATGGAGATGGTCAACCAGACTTAGTAACTGGTAAGCGTTTTTGGGCGCACAATGATACCAATACCGATCCTGGCGCACATGATCCAGCAGTTATCTATTGGTATGAATTTAAACCAGGGAAAGAACCTGTTTGGATTCCACATCTAATTGACGATAATTCCGGAGCAGGCTTACATGTAGTTATACAGGACATCAACAAAAATAAATTACCTGATGTTGTCATTGCTAATAAAAAAGGAGTGTTCATTTTTGAACAATCAAAAAAATAACACCCGATTTATAATCCAATAAAATAAATTTCAACCTCCACCACTTCTGACCGGTGTTCCAAGGGCATTTCGAGGAGTATTCACACGCTAGTTCATCGCTAATTTTTACAGAATTTCTATTGGCAATACGCTTTTTTTTAACGAACCGATTGACCCCAGCCTTATTATTTTGCCTTCTTCCCCCATTAAATTCAGATTTGGGTACTATTTAAATATTCCTTTAACATTTTTTTAACATTTTATTTTGGCTAGCCGTGTTATTTTTAAGACTTTATTTGAACAATACAATGTATTGGTTGTTATTTAATTGTTAATTCACAATTCACTAAAACTAAAAACTAAACTATGAGAAGAGTACTCTCTGTTTTTCTGTGTATGGTTTTGGCTTGTTCTTCCGTTTTAGCCCAAAACAGGACTATTACTGGAAAAATAAGCGACGAGACCGGCAAAATGTTAGAAGGTGCTTCTGTTCAGGCGAGGGGATCTAAAACTGCGGTAGTAACCAAGGCAGATGGATCTTTTTCTATTCAGATAGGCCAGAATACGAAAGCACTTGTTGTATCCTATGTAGGATCTGAAAAAGTAGAAATTGCTTTAAATGGTCAATCCGTTTACTCTGTTTCCCTTAAGAAAAAAGTAGATCCACTAGAAGAAGTAGTAGTAACCGGTTATCAAGTCCGCAAAAAAAGGGATGAATCTGGTGCTATTTCCACTATCAAGGCTTCACAAATTGAAAACCAACCCAACGCATCCTTAGATAAAGCCCTGCAAGGTAAAGCTGCGGGTGTATTGGTACAAGCCAACAATGGTTTGCCAGGTGGTGCCATCAATGTGCGTATCCGCGGTCAGGGCTCCTATCTTGCTGGTAATGATCCGCTTTACATCGTAGATGGTGTTCAGATCAACACACGTTCTGATGGTAACTTTACTCAGAATAACCCATTGGCTTTTTTAAACCCAGACGATATTGAGACAATTGATATCCTAAAAGACGCGGCTTCTGCTTCGATCTATGGTTCTAACGCTTCTAATGGTGTGGTGATTATTACCACCAAAAAAGGTAAAGCTGGAAAAACCAAATTTATCGCCAACGCGTATATGGGTTCAGTACAGATGATGAAAAAACTGAAAATGTCCAATTCTAATGAATATTTCAGGATGAGGTCTGAAGCTTATGGTAACGCAAACAACTTACCATGGGATAATTTGGCAGTATTGCAAACCGTGTTAAATGAATTGCGTGTACCGAATGCTGCTACACTAACCCAAGAACAGGCTTTGACCATCGGCTTAACCCACTTATCTACTTATGACTGGCAAGATGCTTCATTTCGCAATGGTTCTATTAAGAACTATGAGGTGAGTGCAAGTGGTGGAAACGATAAAACAACTTTCCGTGTTGCAGGTAACTACTCTGCACAGGAAGCCAATATTACCAAGGCCGATTTTAAAAGGGCAGGAACGCGTTTTGATATTCAAAACAAAGCAACTGATCGTTTAACATTGGGTGCAAGTGTAAACCTGAGTACGTTCAATCAGAATAACCCGTTTGCAACCAGTGGTTCTTATTTAGGAAGCCCCGCTTTCTCTGCAACTGGTATCATTCCAGTAAATCCAATTTTCAATCCTAATGGAACTTATTATGGTGTTCCAGGACAAGTACCTGCCAACTTGATTGGTACTTTGAACCAGAACATTGTTCAGGTAAATGACCTTAACAGTGGTTACCAGCGTACAAACCAATTGGTTGGTAATTTTAATTTGGATTATAAAATCAACAACTGGTTGTCTTTTAAAACATTGGTGGGTATGGACTATCGTCTAACGCAAGGTAAAAACGTACGTGATGCAAGAACTCCTGATGGCTATAACCTAAAAGGAAACGTAAACGTACAGAGCAACTGGAATACCAACATCAATACTTACCAAACCTTGAATTTCAACAAGACATACGGTGGCAAGCACAATCTAGATGGATTGGTAGGTTTTGAATATAGAAGAGAAAATAACGAAAGTATTACTGCAAATGGTCAGGGATTTCCAACCTATCAGTTTACCTCATTGAACAATGCTGCAACTCCTGCATCCGTTGGTGAGTTCTTTACTGGATTCCGCAGAAATGGTTTTTTTGGTAGACTTAACTACGGTTTTGATAGAAAATACTTGATTTCAGTTACTTTCCGCCGTGATGGATCTTCTAGATTTGGTGCTGACAACCAATACGGTGTTTTTGGAGGAGTTTCTGGTGCTTGGAATATTGACCAAGAGAATTTCATGAAAAATTCTAAATTAATCAGTTCACTAAAATTACGTGGTAGCTATGGTAGTACCGGTGATGACCAGATAGGCAACTTTGACGCCCTTGGTTTATATGGTGGTGGCGGTATCTACAATGGTGGATCCGGTATCTCTTACTCTCAGTTGGCAAATCCTAACTTGAGATGGGAAAGAAACATTACTACCAACTTAGGTCTTGACTTCGGCTTGTTTGGCAACCGTGTAACTGGTAGCTTAGAATTATATAATAAAGAAACCAGAGACCTGTTGATTTCTCAACCAGTTCAAAGTTCTACTGGATTTAGTTCCATCACCTCTAACGTAGGTAGATTAACCAACAAGGGTGTTGAATTAACTATGGGTGGAGATCTTATCAAGTCAAGAAAACCAGGTGCATTTAACTGGAATGTATCCTTCACCTTTGCATACAATAAAAACGAAGTAAAAGAACTTTATGGTGGATTAGAGATTCTACCTGGAGACAACTCCGTTCAAGTTGGTCAACCTTTGGGTGTATTGTTTACCCAGAAATTTGCAGGTGTTAATCCTGCCACCGGAAGACCTATGTGGTACGATAATTCAGGAAATTTAACTTACCAAGTCTTGGCAAAAGACCGTAAGATTATTGGACCTCAAAATCTTCCATTGTACCAAGGTGGTTTGAGAAACGGGCTTACTTACAAGAATTTCTCTCTGGATTTCTTCTTCCAATATGAATATGGCAGGTATACTTCTGACGGACAGGCTAACTTCCTGATGGAGAACATTGCTCGTATCAACGTATTGAAGGAAGCATTTGATAAAAGATGGACTACCCCAGGACAGATTACTTTCTTTCCTCGTTACCATGTTTCAGGTACAGAATCAAAAGGTTCAAGCGCTCAGAGTGGAACCAGAACTTTTTTCAAAGCCAATTATGTACGTTTGAAAAACGCATCTCTTTACTACAACCTGAATCCTTCTTTAGTGAAGAAAGCTGGTATGAGTAGTGTCCGTTTTTATGTTCAAGGTACCAACCTTTGGACTGCCAGCGATTGGTTCAGCTATGACATTGAATTCGTAGGTACAGCCACCGGTATTGTTCCACAAACAAAGAACTACACCGTGGGTGTTCAAGTTGGATTCTAATATTAACAACACAAACGAATAAAATATGAATACTAAAACAATATATAAAACAGGATTAGCGCTGGCTTCCTTGCTTTTTGTTTTTTCCAGTTGCAAAAAACAATTGGAGATTTCGCCAAGGCAATCTATTGAAGCCACTACCGCGTTATCATCAAAAGATGCGATTGATGCATCAATTGCTTCCATTTATGCTACCTATAAATCTGCCCGTTTATATGGAAGAGATTTAATAGCTATCCCAGAAGTGTTAGCTGATAATGGTTTTGCAACCAATAAATCAGGAAGGTTATTGAGTGAAGCAAACAATGTACAAGGTGCACATTTTACCACTTCAGTATGGTCTGGTGCCTATGCAGCCATTAACCAAATCAACAACACCGTTGCTGCAATCAATACGGGCGGTATTACTCCAACACCTGCACAAGCAGATTTAGACCGTTGGACGGGCCAATTGTTATTTTTAAGGGGGTTGTTCTATTTCAACCTTGTAGAGGTATATGGTTATATTCCAGGTGCATTGGTAGCTGCCAATGACAAAGGGGGTGTTCCACTTTCCGTTGCAGGTATTGCTACTTCTCCTGATGCATTGGGTTGGAAGCCTTCTAGGGCTCCTTTGGCAGATGTATATGCGCAGATTATAAAAGACCTGCTTGCTTCTGAATCTAAATTGACCTACCCAGGATTAGGTGTAAACCTTGCAAACAAAGCAGCCGTTCAAGCTTTGTTATCTCGTGTTCACCTTTATAACAAAGACTACGCTGAATCTAAAAAATGGTCTGATGCTGTAATTACCTTGGCAAGTAGCAAATTGGCTAATACATCCAACTATGTAGCTCAGTGGAGAGGTGAAACAAATTCGGAAACTTTGTTCCAAATACGTTTTGCAACTCCAGCAGAAAATATTGGTGTAAACGAATCATTACAAACCTCCTTTACTACCTTAGTTACTCCAGGTAACCAAGCAAGTACTGGCGGATTTGGTGATGTTGTTCCAACCATCACTTTATTGAATGACTTAGGTATTACACTTACAGGTGGTAATACTACATCGGTTTTTGCTTTAACCCATACCGTTGCTTCTAGGTCTACCGATGTTCGTAACTTATTGTTTGAACCAGGTACTGCCGGTAGAGGTAATATTAAAGTGGAATGTACCAAGTACATTGGTAAAAATGGTGCTATCAATTTGGACAATGTTCCTGTATTGCGCATTTCAGAAGCTGTATTGAACCGTGCTGAAGCACAAGCTACTGCTGGTTCTACAGTATTGAACCTAGCGGGTGCTTTGGCTGATTTAAAAGTCATCAAAAGCAGAAGGTATACAGATTATGCAGGTTCTGCACAAGAAACTGCTGATGACGCCATGACACAAGCGCAATTGTTGGAAGAGATTTTGCGTCAGCGCAGAATTGAATTTGCTTTTGAAGGACACCGTTTCTTTGACCTGAAACGTTTGGGTAGGGATTTAGTAAAAGGACCACATTATAGCAACGTGGCCTTCACTGATATTCGTATTCTTCCTGCACTTCCACAAAGCGATATTGACGGAAACCCGAATTTGAAACAAAATGCTGGATATTAAAATATAGAAACATGAAAAAAATACTCACATCCTCCATATTGTTGTGCATCCTGTTCCTTACTGGTTGCATTAAGAATGAACTTACCGTGTTTACTAGTTCTGCTGTTGAATTTGATGCAGCTACATGGAATGCCAATGCTGCCGGTCTTACCTATCCAATGATGACCCGCGTACCAACATTTAATGCAGCAACACCAACTAGTCAGCCTACTATAACAAGGACTACTACTTCTGTAACCTTGCGCGTAAATTTGGTAGGTGCCCAAAGCAGCTCAGACATTAATTTTAGCTATATAGTACTAACAGGTGAATCTACTGCCGAAGCGGGTACTCATTTTACACTTCCCTCTGGAATTGGAACCATTCCTGCTAATAGCAGCTTTGGTCTAATAAGGATTGATTTAGTAAATACTGGAGTATCTTCAAGCACTCCAAAAGACTTGGTTTTGCAATTGACTGACAATTCAAGTATTAGAGCTAGCAAAAACTATGCGAAAGTTGGTTTGAGGATTTCTCAACTATAATGTAGCATATTACTATTCTTTTATAGCCGCCCCTCCATTGAGGGGCGGCTTTTTTGTGTAA
>Ga0114978_10000273_pt1 | contig 43757 bp, 35 predicted proteins | sample S_140212_EF_Meta_FD_87027 | JGI IMG/M metagenome (GOLD analysis project Ga0114978, IMG submission 87027) | Freshwater microbial communities from Lake Simoncouche, Canada to study carbon cycling - S_140212_EF_MetaG | ecosystem: Environmental > Aquatic > Freshwater > Lake | place: Lake...
CTGTCAATTTAAGTCTCAGGCAAGGAGACGAGATCGTGTACATCGAGCGCGCTTACAGTGAACGCTCTGGCATGCAAGTCGTCAGAGCGATTGGCGGACGGGCCCCCTTGCACTTGACCTCGGTGGGAAAGCTTTTTTTAGCCGCTGAAGATCCCGTGAAAATGAGAGCGTATGCTCAAAGAACCAAGCTGTTTGGCAACACCACCAACAGCATCACCCACCTTGATGCTTTAGAGCTTGAGTTGTCAAAGGTCAAACAAAGTGGAGTCGCCAGGGACAACGAAGAGTTGGAACTGGGTGTGAGGTGCATGGCTTGTGGAATTTATGACGATGAACATCAATTGGTCGCTGGTTTGTCCATCTCAGCGCCAGCAGATAGACTGGATGCGCAGTGGCTTGCTCACCTTCAAAGTACCGCACTAGAGATCTCAAAGGCTCTTGGCGACGCACAATAAACAAAAACTCTGCAAGTGCGCTTTAAAGCACAGACGTACCGATCAACGTCTGGGACCTCTTAGCTTTGGGGCACGATGAATTTTTGTTGCGCCTCAACCCAATGCCTGACACGCTCAGCGTCAGCAATTCGACTGAGTTTGCCTGCAGAGTCCAAGAACACCATGATCAGCTGACGACCCGCAATTTTGACTTGCATCACCAAACATTGTCCCGCCTCAGAAATATAGCCCGTCTTTTGAAGACCAATTTCCCAATTGGGGTTTTTGACCAAACGATTGGTCGTGTGAAAATTCATCACCCTGGTGCCCACTTCAACGGAGTGACTTGCAGAGGTTGAGTACTCTCTGAGCAAAGCGTCTTGATAGGCATGGCCCACCAAAGTTGCCAAATCTTTCGCACTGGACTGATTTTTACTAGACAAGCCTGTGGGCTCGTAGTAGCTCGTGTCCTTCATGCCCAATTGAAGCGCTTTTTCGTTCATCTTTTGCACAAACCCACCGAGGCCCCCTTCGGGATAGGTGCGGCCCAAGGCGTGTGCCGCTCGGTTCTCACTGGCCATCAAGGCCAAATGAAGCATTTCACCACGGGTCAATGTGGTGCCGACCCTCAGTCTTGAAGAGCTGCCTTTCTCAGTGTCCACATCTTCATCTGTGATGGTGATGGGTTGAGACAAATCCAACTTGTTCTCGCTCACAATCAATCCCGTCATGAGCTTTGTGATGGATGCAATGGGCAAAACAACTTGATCGTTTTTACTCAATAAAACTTCATGCGTTTCTTGATCGATGACGTAGGCAACGCTTGATTTGAGCGACAAGTCATCCGACAATTGATGCAAGCCCGCCAATTGACCAAAAGAGGGTTTGGACGGTATAGACACGCGCTTGACGGCCCTTTTCATTTTAATGGATCTGTGCCTGACGGTGCCATCTTTGTACTTGACCACTGTCACCTTTTGATCATTCGCAGAGGACACTTTCGCCTGAGCCAATCCGCCAAGCAAGCAAAGCACACAAGAGATCCAAATTAGTTTGATCAACACATTTCTCCTAGAGAGGTCAGCCAACTCCGCCAAACACCTTTCAATGATCGACAGGTCGCTTGTAAACTGTACACGCAAATCTTGGGTCAAAGCTTGGAGCTTTTGCACGCTTTCGGTACAAAAGGTCGATACACAACCCATGCGTTTACCTTCAAGATGAGTGCGAGTGTATCAAGAAATAAAAAATCATGCAAGATCAAAGACTTGCATGATTTTTATAAAGTTGCTTAAATAACCACGATCCAAGTTTAGGATTTTATTTGAAAAAACTGAAATTTAGCCAAACTCTCAAGGCTTACTGGGTGTCAAAGCCCAGCGCAAGCAATCGACTCAGTATTTACCCTTGGGCGGCAACGCGATCGGATTTGCTTTGCAGTTTGTTTAAAGCACTCAAATAGGCCTTGCTCGAAGCCACCACAATATCGGGGTCAGATCCAACGCCATTGACCACACGCCCACTGTTTTGCAAACGAACAGTCACCTCCCCTTGCGACTCGGTTGAACCACTGATGGCGTTGACAGAATACAGAACCATCTCGGCCCCGCTTTTGACAAAACTTTCAATGGCTTTGAGTGAGGCGTCTACAGGGCCGTTGCCTTCAGACTCGCTTTTGACCTCTTGACCTTGCACTTTAAAGACAATGCTAGCAAACGGCTTTTCCCCTGTCTCACTTCGTTGAGACAAAGACACAAAGGAGAACTGCTCTTGCCCCTGAGTCACGCTGTCATCACTGACCAAGGCCAAAATGTCTTCATCAAAAATGTCGCTTTTGCGATCAGCCAATTCTTTGAATTTTGAAAACGCGGTATTGATATCCGTCTCACTCTCGAGCTGAACGCCCAAGTCTTGCAGCCTTTGCTTGAACGCATTGCGACCGCTTAACTTGCCCAAGACAATCTTATTGGCACTCCAACCCACGTCCTCTGCTCGCATGATCTCATAGGTGTCGCGAGCTTTTAGAACACCGTCTTGGTGAATACCTGAGGCATGCGCAAACGCGTTCGCGCCCACCACGGCTTTGTTGGGTTGCACCACAAAGCCCGTGGTTTGACTCACCATTTTGCTGGTCGCCACGATGTGCTTGGCATCGATGCCGATCTCCAAACCGTAGTAGTCCTTGCGGGTTTTGACCGCCATCACAATCTCCTCAAGTGAGCAGTTGCCTGCACGCTCGCCCAAGCCATTGATGGTGCACTCCACTTGCCTTGCGCCTCCAATCATCACACCAGCCAAGGAATTGGCCACAGCCATGCCTAAGTCATTGTGACAATGAACGGACCAAATGGCCTTGTCGCTGTTGGGCACGCGTTGGCGTAAATTTTTAATGAACTGGCCGTACAACTCAGGCACCGCATAACCTACCGTGTCAGGCACATTGATCGTCGTTGCCCCTTCGGCAATCACAGCTTCAATGACTCTGCACAAAAAATCCTCGTCGCTTCTGTAGCCATCTTCTGGACTGAACTCAACATCGGCGACCAAATTTTTGGCAAACCGAACCGAGAGTTTTGCTTGTTCGAGCACTTGTTCAGGCGTCATGCGAAGCTTCTTGTCCATGTGAAGCGCCGAGGTTGCAATGAAGGTGTGAATTCTGCCTTGCTGAGCACTCTTAAGAGCCAAAGCAGCTTGACTGATATCTCGATCATTTGCCCTTGAGAGCGAGCAAACAATGGAGTCCTTGATGGTTTTTGCAATGGATTGCACAGCTTCAAAGTCACCATTGGAGCTCGCCGCAAACCCGGCCTCAATCACATCCACCTTCAAGCGCTCAAGTTGACGAGCAATGCGCAACTTCTCGTCTTTGGTCATAGAGGCCCCAGGGGACTGCTCACCATCTCTTAATGTGGTGTCAAAAATGATCAATTTATCGGCCATGAAATACTCCTTAGCAATTAATTTCTTTTGACTTTTCCCAATTCACCCGAGCCGCACAACAAAAAAGCCCGTTGCGACTGCATACGGGCTTTTTTGGGGTTTGAACGCTCGCGTCTAACTCCGCCCGTTAAAGCGCAACAGTAGCAGAGACAGCAATTTATTCATAATGGGAAGTTTAGCACAATTATCTTGAGGGCAAATTGAAAGGATTTTGCAGCGTTGTTTTTTAGCGTTGCGGCTGTTTGGGTTGATCGTCTTTCTCCGGCTCCAAGTCGTGAAGCCCAGACTCTTCGGGTTCATGTGTTGAAGTGCTGATCACGCTTGTTTGTAAGCCGCTGGCCTTTCGCCATGCGTAAATGAGGTAACCAGATAAAGCGTACCCGACAAACAAAGCGAACAAGACGGTGGGCGGATGGATATTGATGACGGCAATGATCAAAGCCAATAAAACAATGGTTGCAAAGGGGACGCTTTGCTTCATTTGGATGTCTTTGAAGCTGTAATAAGGTGCGTTGGTCACCATGCTCAAACCTGCGAATAGACTAAGCGCAAACATCCCCCAAGCAACCGTTGGACCCTCTATACCCGCGTCGTTGATTAGCCAAATAAAACCCGCGATGACCGCCGCGGCAGCTGGGGAGGGCAAGCCCTGAAAAAATCGCTTATCCACCACGCTCGTGTTCACATTGAACCTGGCCAAGCGCAGCGCAGCGCAGGCACAGTACAAAAATGCAGCTATCCAACCCCAGCGACCCAAGCCCTTTAGGGCCCACTCATAAGAGATCAAGGCAGGAGCTGCTCCAAAGGACACCATATCGGCCAAAGAATCCATTTGCTCACCAAACGCACTTTGCGTATTGGTCATGCGAGCAACACGGCCATCTAAGCTGTCCAAAATCATGGCGCAAAAAACACCCATGGTGGCCGCGTCAAAGCGATCGTTCATCGCCATCACGATGGAGTAAAAACCACCAAACAAAGCAGCCAATGTCACCAAATTGGGCAACATATAAATCCCTTTGCGGGGCTTTCTAGCGCTGTGCTTCACCTCAGAGGGCTCAAGGGAATTCATCTGTTTCAATCCTTAAAATACAAGCACTTAAATGCTCAAAGCCCATCAGCTTAATTTAGCCAAAATGGTCATGGTTGCAGAGACTCTATCTCCAGGAGAAACTTTCACGATCGCGTCGATGGGTAAATACACGTCCACTCTAGAGCCGAAACGAATGAACCCATAACGCTGACCTTTTTGAAGCTGATCTCCAACTTGGACATAGCAAAGAATTCTTCTGGCAATCAGGCCTGCAACCTGCACCAAAGTGATGGTTTTGGAGTGACCGGCAAATTCAGCTTCAATGACCATGGCATTGCGCTCATTTTCTGTAGAGGCCTTGTCTAAATCTGCATTGAAAAACTTACCCGGAAAATACTCAATCTTGCTCACGGTGCCGTTCACGCTCACTCGGTTGCTATGAACATTAAACACATTCATGAATACACTGATTAAAATCGCTTCGCGATTGGCGTAAGGATCAAAAGCCCGCTCGACCTTGATGACTCGACCATCTGCGGGAGACAAAACCGCATCCTCTTCAAGGGGAATTTCTCTGGGGGGGTCACGAAAAAACTGGATGACAAAAACACCCATCAGATCAAAGAGCAAACCCCAGGCCCACCCTCCCTGCCAATGGGCCACAAAGGCTGCAATCAAACTCATGGCAATATAAGGCCAACCTTCTCTTGCCAAAATAGGATGTGGATAATTCAAGGCAGCACCTTTGGTAAATCTTGATGACTTTGATTGTAATGGGCTAAGAGAACTTTTTAATTCATTTCAAAAAATGAGTTTTTCTCAAATGAAATCAAACACTTAAGGTAAATTTGAAGCCCTCAAAGGGAACCCCATTGAGCACAAAGCGCAGAAAACTCCCCCCAATGAAGGAATGGGCTGATCGAACACATAAAAAAAAGCCGTCAACTGGCTCAAGATCCAGTTAACGGCGGGTGTGCCCTAAACAAAGGTAGAGGCTTAAAGACGCAAAATCAACATCTTCAAATGCTCACCTATCCTCTCATTGCGGTCACTCAAAAAGTTAAAGGCAAAAAGGCCTATCAAAGCAATAGAAATCCCTAGAGCTGTGGCGTAAAGAGCCGTTCCAATGCCTGCACTGACCCCCGCGGGGTCAGACATGCCGGACTTGGAAAGTGCCAAGAAGGTATCCACAATGCCAAAAATGGTCCCCAAGAGCCCCATCAAGGGCGCTGCGGTCACAATCGTGTCAAGCATCCAAAGTCTATCGCCCAATTCATCTTTTGCGTGGATAAATGCGGCGTCAGCCCTGTCTTGCTGAACAGCTGGAGCAAAGTTTTGAGCCTTATCGTCCAAGAGTTTTTGCACCATTTCAGACACCACATCTTGGCCCAACAAAGACCCCATAGAGCCTCTTTGTGTGTCGATGCTGGCTGTCAAAAGTTTTGCACGCTTGAGATTCATACTGGAGAAGATGATCCTCTCCACACTCACCACGGTTGCAATGATGGCAGAGATGATCATCAGCCCAAATGAGGCTTGGTGTAAAAACTCAGTCATGAACTTTTAGAAGTCTGAGCTAAAAGACATGCTGACAAACCTTGGCGCTCCAACATAGTAGCTTGGAAAACCACCGCCTTGTGAACTTGCTGCCGTTGTGGAGGTGGTGATGCTTGAGCCACTTCCAGAATTGGCAATCAAATAGTTCTTGTTGAACAAGTTACTCACATTCAAACGCACTGTTGGGCTCTTGAAGAAAGCACCATTGTCAAAGCGATAGCCCGCATTCAAGTCAAACACCGTATAGGCATCTAAGAACTCGTCGTTGACCAGTGTGGTGTAACGCTTGCCCGTGTACTTACCAGACAAGGACGCGAGGTAAGGGCCAGAAGCGTATTGCACAGAGGCAGCATACATCCACTGAGGTGTGTCAGGGAACGTGGCGCCAGCAGTGGGCAAGGTGCTTGTTGCCGTTGCGGGGAAGTTGTTAGAGATTGTGCTTTGCGTGTACGTTGCAGAACCAAACACACTCCAACCGTTGACGGGCTTGGTGCCCATTTGCAGCTCTAAACCCTTGATGGTCGAGTCCCCAACGTTGTAGTCCGTGTAAGTGGCCGTGTCAGGATTGAATCCTTGAGCAATTCGATTCTTGAAGTTGACTTGGAACAATGAAACTGATCCTTTGACATCTCCCTCAGTGATACGCAGACCAGCCTCAGTCGCAACCGATGTCTCAGCTTGAATGGAGTTGTTAGCAACAAGTTTATATCCAGTCAAAGCACCATTGGCATACGTTCCACCAGTGACCCAGCCTGCCAAGACAAAGTTAGACGGGGCACGCAAATTTTGTGAAACGTTTGCGTAAGCTTGCAATGAGTCGTCGATTTTGTAACGCGCACCTAAAGACATCAAAGGTTTGGTGAATGTTCTGTCAGTAGAATAATCTGCTCCTAAGCCAGATCCACTTGATGCGTAGTTGGTAAAGTCACGCTTGATGGAAGAAAATCTCACACCAGGAACGACGTCCAAGCGACCCATGGAAATCGTGTCTTGTAAGAACAAGGAGTAAGCAGTGGATACGGTTTTGTAATTTCTACCCTCATACAAACTACCGTCGTTGTATTTCAATAAATTATTTCTTAGCCAAAGGTCAGAAACAGTTCCATTGTTGTCCATGGTGGTCGCAGGCTGAGTTTGACGATGACGAGCTTGCTCCATCCACAATCCAGCCAAAATCTTGTGATCGCCTAGGTCGTAATTGGCTTTGAATGTAATGCCTGGGCGGTTCGTCTCGGTCACACTTCCTCTGTAGATACCGACTATGTCGGTTGTATTGCCATTTTTGTTGATATCTGCAATCCCTGCGCGAAATCCAGTGCTTGATTCGGCAAGCGTTGTCTGCTGAGTACCACCAGTGCCATAACCGTACCAAAAATAGGGCTCTGCACTCAGGGTCAATTTATCATCAACTCGAGTTTGTAAACGTGAGGTGAAGAGATAGTTCTCAAATGGATTCAAAGAGTAGTTGTAGTAAGCCAACTTGGTTCTTGGCGTTGCACCAGCGCTGCTGGTACCAAAATTGGCAGTGGTGTTCTCCGCGCCCGATGCCAGGTGTTGAGGTACCGTGGAGCTGAAATCAAGGTTTTGATTTTGAGCAAACTCCGCTTTGGTCAGAGTCAAAAAATTATTATTTACAGCAAAGTTGTAAAGTAAGTTGGATGTCAATGTTGTGTTATCGGTCAGCTTCCATTCTAAACCAACATCTGTGTGATGGCGATTGGCGCCACCAAGCCCTTTGAATTTATCAACTGCAGCAGCCGAATAGGAAATAAAGGCTTTAAAGGGATGCTCCTTGCCTATTAAACCGGTATCAAGTCGCAAAAAGGAACGCTTAAAGTTCAAGTCCCCCAGTGAGCCGGAAAACTTACCGCCAAATGTGTCCTTGGGTGAGCAACTGACCATGCCAACATTACCCCCTGAGGCGCCAACATGAGGTGCATCGGTATCCACAGATCCTTGTGTAATGAAGACTTCGCACATGTTCTCAATATCAGAATACTCTTGTGGATAGATGGCAAAGTTACCAGAGTCATTGACAGGAGCGCCATTGATGGTGAAACCCATTTGATCACTGTTAAAACCTCTCACCCTTAAATTCCCGCCAAAAAGTCCAGTGGCATCGTAGCTCGATGCATTGACACTGGGCATCAAGTTCAAGACTTGATATGCATTGGCTGTTGGACGCTCTTTGTCAATCGAAGCTTTTGTCACAGTGCTTTTTGTTTTTACACCGTCTTCATCAATCAAAAGCCCATTGCCCAATGCATCACCCTCACCCGTGATTTTGACGGTACCCACATCGGTAGGTGCCTTTTGCGCCATGGCAGATGAAAAATATCCCGTGCTCAAAAGAGCAATGCTCAACAAGGACAGTTGGAAAACACGATTCGACTTCTTCATTTTTTCTCCTAAAAATAATTGAACTTTAAAATCTCAAAAAATAAAACTGTTGCAATCAAACCTTCAATTCATTGAGGCTCAAGGGTGTAATTAAGGGTTGCAGAAAACTTATGGGCATTTTCACCAGCATATGCATCCTCAGGAAAAGCAGGATACGAACCGGTTTTCAAGGTTTTTAAAGCCTCTCCATCCAATAAATTCGAGCCCGATGACGTGATGACACCCACGCCTAGAATCTGCCCGTTTCTGGAAATTTCCAACCAAACACGAACAGCACCCTGTGGTCTGGTGAGTCGCGCCTCTCGACTGGTGGGATAGCGTTTGATCTTCTCCAAATAAGCTCTCAACTGAGCTTCATAAATACTTGCAGTTGAAGGTACAGGTTGAGCAGTTGGAACAGGCGCAGGAGGCGTGATGTGTTGAGGAGCTTGAAGGACTTGAGGTTTTTCTGTGGGCGCTGGGGTCTCAACGTGCTTGGCTTCTTTGGGCGCTTCGGTTGCAAAAGGCGATGTCACCTGCTTTGGCATCACTGGCTCCGCTATTTTTTGGATTTCTTGTTTCTCGATCACCTTCTTAACGGGTTGTTCGAGTGGTTTGATGATTTCAGGCACAGGAGGCGATTCAATGAAAGCCGTCATTTCAACATCAGCGCTTTTTGAAAAATTGATTGCGGAGACTTGAATCAGCAATAAAACCAACAGCCCCAAAAGAAATGCGCTGACAAAAGAGATGGGGTCTCTTTTTTCATAAGTCCATTGAAGCGTCGCATTCATATCTTTTATTTTTTCTTTGACGCAATGGTCATTGAATCAATGCCACTTGACTTGAGCATGTCCATGACATCCACCAAACGCTGTAGTGGAGACTGCTCATCTCCATTGATAATGACTGCGAGGCGGGGACTTGAATTGATCAAGGCGTTTTGACTGGCCTTGGCTACGTTTTGATTTTTAAGACCCAGTAAGGCCGACTTTAAGCTCTCAAGCGAAGCAAAGCTTTGCCCATCAAGCTGGTAAGACCCATCAGCTGATATGCTTAAGATGACACGAATGGGTGGATGCTCCTCTTTGACAGAATTGGAGCTGGGCAAATTCATCTTGATGCCCAAGGCGGGAATCACATTGATGCTAATGAGCACAAAGAAAACCAGTAAAAACATCATCACATCAATCATTGGAATGATTTCAATTCGTGACTTTTTCCTAGCTTGGTAAGGGAATCTGCGCATCAAGCTATTGTGCGAAAACTAAGTTACATTCTTGTGACATCCATGGATTACCCTAGCTAAAATAATTCATTCTTAAAGTCAAAAACACAAAAACCACAAAAATAAATAAAACTTCAATATCAAATTAAATAATTTTTCTCGCAAATAGAAAAAGGCACTCATTTGGTGCCTTTTTAACTGATGAACTGAACAAGGATTAATTCAAAACGATGTCTTTTAAGAGGTGCTTGGAATCGTTTTGTTGCTCAAGAATACCTAGCAGTTGGCATAAGAGTGGATAAACCTCGATGTTCTCGATCAAGCCCAATTCGCCAGATTTGATCCGGTGGCCTGATGCCAAAAAGAGTCCATGCATTTCAGTCAATTGAGGGTCAAACCCATGTTGACCAAGCGGCCCCTTTCGGTAAGGGTTGGCTGTAACGGAGTAACCCATTTTTGACACGCAAACAATCTCTGGAATTCTTGGGTGGGTACCAAACTTAAAGCTTTGCGGTAACTTACCTTTCTCATAACAATCAAGATTGGATTGCTGAGACAGTACATTTAGAACTTGCAATCCATTTTCACCATTGAGTCTGACAGCAGAAGTTGCACCTTGCCACTCCCATTTGGCTTTTGGAAAATCTTTTAGTAATTGACTGACATCGATGGACTTGGCCGCAGGCGTACTGGCCATACCATGGTCAGAAACAAGCACAAAGGTCGTCCTCTCCTTTAATCCCAAGTTTGAAATTGCATCGATTAATGTTCCTATGGTCCGATCGACCTTTGCAACTGCATCCCTCACTTGATCACTGTCTGGTCCAAACTCATGCCCAGCAGAGTCAACATCAGAGAGATAAAGTGTTGCAAGATTGGGTCTTAAAGTCTCTCCTCTGGACAACCAAGACACCAAATATTCAAGCCTTTTTTCGTGTGACATGCCATGCTCATATCGCACCCAGTCGTTGGGGCGACTGCCGTTGATTTCAACCTCAGAACCAGGCCAAAACATAGCAGAGGCTATACCTCCTTGTTGTCTCAAGTTGGTCCAAATGGGAGTGGTTTTCGTCCACCAAAAGGGATTCTCAACGGCCTCTCTTGAACTTAAAGTAAAGAGTTGATCGGTTGCTGGATCGGTCATGGTGTTGTTCACAATTCCATGGTGATCAGGCGTTAGACCCGTCACCAAACTCACAAAGTTTGGAAACGTCAAAGATGGAAATGCAGAAATAGAACCCTTTGCTAGAACGCCAGATTGCGCCAAGGACTTTAATCGAGGTGTCACACCCAGTGTCAAGTAACTTGGTTTAAAGCCATCAATTCCAATGAGAAGCACCAGCGGTTTTGGAGGAGTTTTACTTTGTGCAAAGCTATTTAAAGCCAAAGTGCACATGCAATTAACTAAACAAATAATCAACAAGTGTTGAAGTGAGCGCCGACTAATCAATCTAAATGCCTAAGGTAGAGTGAGATCATTTGAAAAACTGAGGCAATGCAGTGCTCAGTAACGGAAGCCAAGAAATAATAACAGTTCCGATAAAAATAGCAATCAATGCTGGCCAAATGGAGAGGGCCACATCCTTTAAAGGTTGGTTAAATACAGCGGATGCGAAATATATATTCATGCCCGCAGGTGGACATAAAAATCCCATCTCCATATTGGCCAAAAAGATAATGCCAAAATGAATCGGATGAATATCATAAGACAGCGCCAAGGGCAACAACAAGGGCACCAATACAACGATGGCTGCGTAAATTTCCATCAGCGCACCAGCAAAAAATAAAAATACATTAAGCGCAAGCAAGAAAACATATCTATTGCTCGTGATGCCCTGAACCCATTGGATGGCCAGGTCAGGAATTCCCGCATCAATTAAGTAATTGGTCATGCCCAATGCCATGCCAAGGACCAACATGACACCCCCAATAATTTGTGTGCACTTAAGCAATGATTGTTTAAATTGCTCCAAACTTAATTCTTGGTTAAAGACCATTTGAGTGACGATGGCATAAACGGCTGTAATCGCAGCGCTTTCAGTAGGCGTTGCAAACCCACTGACCAGGGAACCTATTGCAACAAATGGCGTCAAAATTTCCCATTTTGCATCCCAACTCGCCTGCTTTAATCTCAACCATGAAAAAGCATAGGCATGCTCTTTTGCTTCAAATTGATTTTCCTTCTTTAGATATCCACCAAATACCAACAATGACAAGACCATGACCAATGCTGGCACAAGACCTGCCAAAAACATATCGTTGATCGGTACGCGAGCAATAATCGCATACATGATCAACGGCACAGAAGGTGCCAATAAAACACCAAGGGCACTCGCACTGGTCACAAGACTAATCCCTCTTTTTTTCGAATATCCAGTGTCACTTAACAGTTGGAGCAACAAGCCTCCAAGCGCCAAAATGGTCACCCCACTGCCTCCAGTAAAGGCCGTGAAAAATGAGCATAAAACGGTTGTCGCAAACACGGTCCCTCTGACACCCGTGCCAAACACAGCCATGAATAACAGCCCTAAACGCTTGGCCGACCCGGTCGATGCAAAAACCAACCCAGCCAGCGTAAATAAGGGCAACGCAGGCAACGATGGGTTGACCGTGATTTGATAATGCGACAAAGCCACAGAGGACAGTGGCAAACCATCTTGCAAAAACAATCCCAAAGCCAAAGCGGCAATGATGGAAAATATAGGTGAACCGCCTAAAAACATAACCACCAAAATCAACAGCATGGGCCATATAGGCGTTGCATTTGATTCAAAAAACTGAAAAAGCAAATAACTAATGACGGTCACGCTTAAAATTGCAACGGCTTTAGATAAAAATAAATTCAAACCCTCAGAAACGATTTGCCAACTCAAGAGCAAGAATCCAATTGGCATGACCAATTGTAAAATCCACAAAGGTATTGAATAAGCCAACATTTGATTGGCCGATCTTTCAGTGCTCACAAAATGCCAACACGCCCAGCACAATAAGCCACAGATTAAACTCGATAAGATTCGTGCAGGAATCTTAAACGAGTTGAACATAACGCCAATACTTGAAAGATGTCCAAAACGATAAGCTGCAATGGCTCCAAACATGGACATCACAAGCCCAAAGTGTTGAACCAAAATTGGAGCGTTTTCAATACCTTTGCCAAGTACTGGACGGGCAAGGATTTCAATCACTGGAATGATTGCCATTAAAATCAAGGCAAGGGATGAAATAATTTCATCCAGTTTGATTTGATTCAATTTCACTTTTGCTTGCCAGCTCTATATGTATTTAAATGTTTGAAAACTTCATCAAACGTTTCTGCTGGGACCATTGCACCTCTAATCCTGGGGTACAAGTTTGCAGCAAGGGTGTTCCACTCTTTCATTTGCTCTGGCGAGGGTTTGTTCACAATCAAACCTCTCTTTTTCATGGCCTCTACTGCCTCTTCAACTTCTAGGCGGGCTTTGATCCTGATTTGATCTCCCGCCTTTTCGCCAGCCGATCGAACCGCTTCTTGGATTGAAGGACTCATCTCATCCCATGCTTTTTTAGTGATCACCAAAGCCCCAACGACCGGTGCCCAATTGATCTCAAGCATGTTGTTGGCTGTGTTGTAGATTTGACTGGCCATTGCAAAATACGGTGTAGAGGGAACCACAGAAATCATGCCAGTTTGTATAGAAGGCAAAATATCTGTCGTCTCCAAAGGAACGGGCGTATAGCCCAAGCTCTTCATGATCTCTTGCTGTTCGGGCTCCCCTCCCCAGGAAAAAAACTTCATCTTTTTATAATCATCTGGCTTAAAAGCCGGCTCCTTTGAAAAGAACCTGACCCAGCCTGCATCTCCCCAAGCCAAGACAACAAATCCCTTTTCAAGAAATTTCTTCTCCATTCCAGGACGCATCTTTTCCCGAACGAAATCAAGCTCTTCCCAGCTTTTAAAAAGCAAGGGCATGGACTGCAATGCACTGATTGACGGTTCAATTTCCTTCAAACCCACCACTGACAAGAGCGCGCCTTGCAGTTGCCCAATTCGCATCCTTCTGGCAAGCTCTGTCTCTCCTCCTTGGCTACCGTCTGCGTAAACGGTGTATTTTGAATTTCCCCCTGCGGCACCTTTCCAAGCCTCTGCTACTTCAATGAGTTGCCTGTAATAAAGAGAGTTCTTGGGTGCCAGTGTCCCCATCCTCAAGGGCTTGTCCGCCGCAAAGCTTGAACTTGCAACAGCAAGAAAAATCCAACATGAAAAAATTCGGACCAATAGGTTTAGACTCATCTTCAACTTTCAAAAAGCTCGTCTGCGTTTTCAAGTAACCATTGTGCACGCAAACGCATGGCCTCATTTTGTAAATTTGGGTATTTTTGAGCAATCTCTTTTGCTTGATTGAGAAGTTTTTCAAACATCCGCCTGTCTTTCATTGCCACAGCAACCTTTTCTGCTTTGGAGACAAAGGGACCTGCATTTTGATCTTTTGAATATTGAATTGCCCAATCGAAATATTGCGTTGCCAATGGCTTTGATCCGTTCGGGTTGGCCCACTCAAAGTTACCCATTAGGCTTGCCAAAGAACCTTGAGAATAGGACGGATCTATTTGCCACGCCAAATGCGCTAAACGAAGGGCAATGGGGAAATCTGCAACCAAGTCTGGCATGTCCTTGGCGGTTGATATCCAACCTCCCAAAGAAGCCGCCGTCCAATAAAGAAGTCCTACATCTGTTGATGGTATGGCTTTAGGGGCCATATTGCCTGAGGCTTTAAGCTTTGCACCAAAACCACTGAACGTCAAATCCAAAGCTTTCATCCCATGATTGAATGCGCGAGCATACATCTTGGAGGCCCTCTCTCTTAAAAGTTCTGCACGCTTATAGTCACTGCCTTCAAGTTTTTCTGCTTCAAATGCAATAAAGGTATATGCATACTGTGTAAAACCACTGCAAACGGCTTGTGCCAACTTTAAATTTGCGGGCGAACGGATCAATAAATTTTCTGTCAACTTTAAATAAAAAGGACTGGCATCCCGAGCTAAAAATAAATCTTGTTCATGGTCATCCTCTGATACGAGGTTCTTTGCCACTTGATCGACTACAAACATGTTGATTGCACAACCAGACGTTGCAAAAAGTACAGTCATTGCCCAGAAAAAAAAGATGATTTTTTTTACAAATGAATTTGACATTTTTGTGTCCATTATTTTGCAAATATATTACCTTTTGTACATTAAAGGTTTGTGACATTTTGAAACTTATATGCTTAAATTTTAAAAAAAACGATCACAACGATCTGTTTAAGCCTTGAGTTTTGAAGTTGCTAAAAATTGCCAAGTCACTAAAAAGTAATAAAAGTAACATTCAAATGAAATATTTGTGATCCACAATTGGAAACATATCTTCATCCATAGGGATTTTTTTCACTCATGAATACAACTTCAAGTCCAACACTCAGCCTAAAAAAATCAAAAGTACTGTTGAATAACGCAGTTTTTGGACATAAATCTAAAACAACGCTGAAAGATAAAATTTTCGCAATGTGGTTCGATCGCTTGGTTTATACACAAATTTGGGAAGACCCTATTGTGGACATGAATGCCTTACAGATCAAAAGCACCGATCACATGCTCACCATTGCCTCTGGCGGGTGCAACGCCTTGTCCTATTTGATTGCAAATCCCGCAAAAATTTCTGTTGTGGATCTCAATCATGCTCACATTGCTTTGAATCACTTGAAAATTGCAGCGCTCAAAACATTGGAGTACCACGAAGACTTCTTTAGATTTTTTGGCATTGCAAAATCAACGAGCAATGTCAGAATCTACAATGCGATCATTTCACCTCAACTGGATCAAGAAAGCCGAGAGTACTGGGAAAGCGGACCGTTTGGATCCAAGAGGATACAAATGTTTGCCAAAGGTTTTTACAAATACGGACTGCTCGGTCAGATCATTGGAATAATTCACATGGGGGCGAAATTACATGGCGTGAAATTGTCTGAACTTTTAGAGCAAAAAACTGTTGAAGATCAAAAGATTTGGTTTGACCAAAAAGTCGCTAAGATTTTCGACTCTAGACTCGTTACTAAAATTTGCAGCAGTCCTTACGCTTTGTACAACCTTGGTATTCCTCCAAGTCAGCACTTGGCTTTGTGTGACAACAAGCCAGAACAAATGTCAGAAATCTTAAAACAAAGAGCTAGACAATTGGCCACTGTTGTACCAATCAAGGACAACTATTTTGCTTGGCAAGCCTATGCAAGAAAATACGATGAGTCGGGTCAAAGTGCGCTTCCGCCATATTTGGTTAAAGAAAATTATGCTTTTTTACGTGACTGCGTTCACAAAATTTCAATTGAGCACAACAACATCAGAGATAAGCTGATCAACCTAGGCCCCCAATCAGTTGATATTGTGAACCTTTTAGATGCTCAAGATTGGATGACACCTCAAGAATTGACTGCCGTATGGACAGCCATCACCCAAGCGGCCAAACCAGGTGCAAGGGTCATCTTCAGAACGGCTGGCTCTCAATCGCCTGTTGATGCTTGTTTGACAGGCCCCCTGGCCGATCAGTGGACAAGAGACCATCAAATCTCTGACTCCTTGGGTCCACAAGATCGCTCAGGAATCTATGGCGCGTTGCATTTGTATAGATTCAACCATTGAAGAAAACAGCCCCCTGGGCTCATTCGCTCCAAGAGTGGATGGTGAATGCGGGCGCAGAACTCCACTGGGAGTCTGGCGCCTTGCCTATCACCATCACTCACAAACAAAAGCCCTTTGCATCTTGCTACATCACTTCTCCAAAAATTGCGTGGTTTGACTACGCTGCAGATGAACTACAAGGTCATTTCTTTTTAAAAGCACTTCTTAAGATCTTTTCGCACTTGGCCAACTCGATTGGCATGAGTGACAACGCAATTGTTGGAAATTTCCCAATCTCAACCAATGTATGGCGTACAGTTGACGACGTTGCTTTATTTCAGACGTGTCAATCTTTTAAACATCAACGTTTAAGTTCTTTTATATTTGTTCGAAATTTGCTGATGTATAAACACCAGCAACTGATTCTCGATCTTAAAAAAATAGGTTTTGTGACCCTGCCAGCACGCGTTGTTTACGAATTCGATCTGCGAATGGGCATGAAAGTAAAACCTTCACATCTCACAAGAGACTTAAGTGCCTTAAAGAAATCCAAACTCAAAGTCTCATCAATGGACTTGATTGATGACCTACAAGCTGAGCGCCTTCAGTCTTTGTATGAACTCATTTACATCAAAAAACACAGTGTCTACAATGCCAATTACACACCCGCATTCTTTAAAGACATGATCAATACCAAATGGATGTCTTGTTTGAATTTGATCAATGAAGAAGGGGAGATAGTAGCCTTTGCTTTGCTGCACCAAATTGGGGACACTTTAACTGTTCCAGCTTTGGGTTATTTTGAAAGCGAGACAAAGGCAGGCATCTATCGACTGTTATTTGCTAGCATCTATCAGTACACTTTAGAGCACCAACTTTTGCTCAATTACAGCTCTGGTGCAGGTGACTTTAAGCGAAAACGTGGCGCTCAAAGCCGACTTGAGTATACTGCTGTCAAAGCGCCCGCCTCTTTTTTAAACTGGAAATCTAGACTGCTTGGTTGGATAGGACAAAAAACAGAGCATTTGACCCACGATGATTTAATTCGGTTGGGCGCTTGAGCGACGGGTGAATTTCAATCGTTTTAAGCGAAGGCCTGCACATGGAAAATTATCAATCTTTGATTGGTATTGTGATCATCTTACTGATCACAATTGGTGTGTCTGAAAACCGCTCACACATTGACTTCATCAGCTTGCTCAAAGGACTGTTGTTTCAATTTGTATTGGCTGTGCTGCTTTTAAAGGTCCCCTTCATCCAAAGTTTTTTGAGCTCCTTGAACGAAAGCGTCCTTCAACTTCAAAAAGCCACCCAAGCAGGCACGTCCCTGGTATTTGGATATTTGGGCGGAGGACCCCTGCCGTTTGAAGAAAAGTCTCCTGGCATGTCCTTTATCTTGGGCTTGCAGGCATTGCCGATGATTTTAATATTCAGTGCATTGTCAGCACTCCTTTATTACTGGCGAGTTTTACCCGTGATCATCGGTTGTTTTGCTTGGTTGCTTGGCAAGATACTGAACGTATCGGGCGCCACATCCTTTGCAAGCATTGCAACCGTTTTTGTGGGCATAGTTGAGGCGCCTCTACTTATCAGGCCTTATTTGGCTGGGCTCTCTAGATCCGAATTGTTTGTTGTCATGAGCACCGGCATGTCAACCATTTCAGGCACCGTGCTGGTGATTTATGCAAGCTTTCTACAAAGCTCAGTCCCCAACGTGGTCACCCACTTGATCATCGCATCCTTGATCAGTGCGCCAGGGGCCATTGTCTTGAGTCTGGTTGCAATACCAAAAATTCCTTTACATGAAAGCCCGTCCTCAGGTTCTGAAGCGCAAGAATTTAAGAACCATGGCTTGAAAACATACATCATGACTTTGATCCAGAGCACGGACAAACACAGAAAATACCAAAGCACCATGGATGCCATCAGTGATGGCACCTTTCAAGGTATGCGTTTGCTGGCAAGTGTCATTGCCATGTTGATTGTTTTGGTGGCCCTGGTGTCCCTTGGCAATAGCATTCTTGAATTTTTACCCTACCTTGACGGCTCTGCTTTAACCATCCAACGCATCATCGGCTGGGTGATGCAGCCCTTCTCATGGACCCTTGGAATTGAGTGGAAGGACACGCAAATTGCAGGGCAACTGATGGGCACCAAGTTGGTTTTGAATGAGTTCATCGCTTATCTAGACCTCTCTCAATTAAATCCCAATGCAATGAGTGAGCACTCAAGAGTTTTAATGACTTATCTGCTTTGTGGTTTTGCCAACTTTGGCAGTCTAGGCATTGTCATTGCAGGAATAGGCTCCATGGCACCTGATCGGCAAAGGGAGATCGTTCAAATGGGAGCAAAGTCCCTGCTGATTGGAACACTTTCGACCTGTTTATCTGGAGCAATGATTGCCGTGCTGCTTTTCATTTAAGACATGGCAGGGTCAATATTTTCTCTATATAAGTGCGATGACGTCATACTGATCAGACTCGGCCTGTCTGGTTCTCTCTATTCATTCAGAAACAATGGCGAAGTCAATACTGACAAGTCTTTTTGAAACGCCCATACACAACGATGCGAGCTCTGACATTCAAGGCTGGAATTGTTTCTGAGTGCTCGCTGGTCGATGTTTGCTGAGTGGCCAATTCCAAACAACTGTCAACCCCGGGTTTATAAATCAGGATGAACGCCAATTGCGATCATTTGCATTGGAATGTCAACTCCTGCAACGCACGACAGACCTACACAACACTTTGCATCTAAATCCAATAGGCCATAAAAAAACCCTCTAGCGAGCTGTCTTTTGCAGCCAGTCAGAGGGTTGGATGTCAAACACTTAAGGGCAATCAGTTTCTGGTTTTGTCGACCAATTTGTTCTTCGCAATCCAAGGCATCATGGCGCGCAATTGTGAGCCCACTTTTTCAATAGAGTGCTCCGCAGTCAGTCTGCGACGAGCGGTCATGCTGGGGTAGTTTGTACGCCCTTCCAGAATAAAGCTCTTTGCGTACTCACCCGTTTGAATTCTCTTGAGTGCGTTGCGCATCGCGGCACGTGACTCTTCATTGATCACTTCCGGACCCGTCACATACTCACCGTACTCGGCATTGTTGGAGATGGAGTAATTCATATTGGCAATTCCGCCCTCATAAATCAAGTCAACGATCAACTTCAATTCATGTAAACATTCGAAATAAGCCATCTCTGGTGCATAACCCGCTTCAACCAAGGTCTCATAGCCCATTTTAATGAGTTCAACAGCACCACCACACAACACAGCTTGCTCACCAAACAAATCGGTTTCAGTTTCTTCTTTGAAGTCAGTCTCAATGATGCCCGCTTTGCCACCACCATTGGCCATGGCATAACTCAAAGCCAAGTCACGCGCTTTACCGGTGTGGTCTTGATGAACAGCCACCAAATGAGGAACACCGCCCCCTTGCGTGTAGGTCGAACGAACGGTGTGTCCAGGCGCTTTAGGCGCCACCATCCACACGTCCAAATCTTCACGTGGATTGACTTGGTTATAGTGAATATTGAATCCGTGTGCGAACGCCAAAGAGGCACCCTTTTTGATATTGGGCTCAACTTCTTTTTCGTAAACGCTTGCGATTTGTTCATCGGGCAACAAAATCATCACCACATCGGCCGCTTTTACGGCGGCAGCGACTTCCATCACGGTCAAATTGGCCTTGCCAACCTTGTCCCAACTCGCGCCACCTTTTCTTAAACCCACCACAACCTTGACACCGCTGTCGTTCAAGTTTTGTGCATGGGCATGCCCTTGTGAACCGTAACCAATGATGGCAACTGTTTTGCCTTTGATTAAACTTAAATCACAATCTTTATCGTAATAGACCTTCATATTTTCTCCTGTAGATAGGGGTCGTTGTTAATTCAAACTCTTAAGATCCGCTCACCTCTGCCAATACCACATGGACCGGTTCGAACGGTCTCAAGAATTGCGGTACTTTCAACGGCTTGCAAAAATGCATCGTTCTTGGCTTGGTCGCCCGTCAGCTCAAGGGTATAGCTCTTGTCTGTCACATCGATGATGCGACCGCGAAAGATATCGGCCATTCTCTTCATCTCTTCACGTTCTTTTCCAACGGCGCGAACTTTGACAAGCATCAATTCTCGCTCCGTATAGGGGCCCTCCGTCAAATCAACGACCTTGACCACTTCAATCAAGCGGTTCAAGTGCTTGGTGATTTGCTCAATGACATCATCCGAACCCGCAGTTTGCAGTGTCATCCTAGACAAGCTTGGGTCCTCGGTGGGAGCAACCGTCAACGACTCAATGTTGTAACCTCGAGCTGAGAACAATCCCACCACGCGCGATAAAGCGCCAGGCTCATTTTCTAAAAGTACAGATATGATGTGTTTCAAAATGGCTTCCTCTTTTTGAGGCCCTCGCCGATGAATGGATTATTCTTGGGCTTGGCGGTCAATAGATTCAACAAAAAAATAAATCAGTCCTCATGCCTCAAAGAGACATGAATCAAAGATCCTCGCTCCCTAAAAGCATCTCGGTGATGCCCTTGCCGGCTTGCACCATGGGAAAAACATTCTCCGTGGGGTCGGTTCTAAAGTCCATAAAAACGGTCCTGTCTTTGAGCGCTCTGGCCTCTCTCAAAGCAGGCTCCACGTCTTCGTGACGCTCAATGAGCATGCCCACGTGACCATAGGCTTGCGCCAACTTCACAAAATCCGGCAACGCATCCATGTAACTGTGACTATAACGACCTGAGTACTCAATTTCTTGCCACTGACGCACCATGCCCAGGTAGCGGTTGTTCAGCGCCACGACTTTAATGGGGGTGTTGTACTGCAAACAAGTTGAGAGCTCTTGAATACACATTTGTACCGAGCCTTCGCCTGTCACGCAAAAGACCTCCGACTCCGGTTTGGCCAACTTGATCCCCATGGCATAGGGAATGCCCACGCCCATCGTGCCTAAACCACCTGAATTGATCCAACGTCTTGGTTCGTCAAAACGGTAGTATTGAGCGGCCCACATTTGGTGTTGACCCACATCAGAGGTCACGTAGGCATCAGAATTTTTGGTCATCTCCCACAGTGTTTCAACCACATATTGGGGTTTGATCACGGAGGTGTTTTTGCGGTCGTATTTCAAACAGTCCCTTGATCGCAACAACTCCAAAGTCTCCCACCAAGCGGCCAATGCAGTGCCGTCAGATTTATGACCGCTCTCGCGAATCATTCCAATCATTTCTGTCAAAACTTCCTTGATATCGCCAACGATGGGGATATCAACTTTCACGCGTTTAGAAATGCTTGAAGGATCGATATCGATGTGAATGATTTTTCTCTCGTTTTGAGCGAAATGCTTGGGGTTGCCAATCACTCGGTCATCAAAGCGAGCGCCCACAGCGAGGAGCACATCACAGTTTTGCATCGCGTTGTTGGCTTCAATCGTGCCGTGCATGCCCAGCATGCCTAAAAACTTTCTGTCCGAGGCCGGGTAGGCGCCCAATCCCATGAGCGTGCTGGTACAAGGCACGCCCAGCATGTCCACCAAGGTTCTCAACTCATGAGACGCCTCACTCATCAAAACGCCCCCACCCGTATAGATAAAGGGGCGCTTGGCGTTTTGTAAAAGCTGAAGGGCTTTTTTAATTTGACCGGAGTGACCTTTTTTAACCGGGATGTAGGAGCGCATCTCAATGCTCTCGTGGTACCCATGGTACATGGTCTTATTGAACGAGACATCCTTTGGGATGTCCACCACCACAGGCCCAGGGCGGCCTGTTCTGGCAATGTGAAACGCTTTTTTCATGGTCACGGCCAAGTCTTTGACGTCTTTGACCAAAAAATTGTGCTTCACAATGGGCCGAGTAATTCCGACGGTGTCACATTCTTGGAATGCATCCAAACCGATGGCGTGTGTGGGTACTTGGCCCGTGATCACCACCAATGGAATGCTGTCCATGTAAGCGGTTGCAATACCAGTGACTGCGTTGGTCACTCCTGGGCCAGAAGTCACCAAGGCAACGCCCACATCGCCTGTTGCTCTTGCATAACCATCAGCCGCATGCACTGCCGCTTGCTCATGGCGCACCAGCACGTGTTGAATCGTGTCTTGTTTGTACAGTGCGTCGTAGATGTATAAAACAGCCCCACCAGGGTATCCCCAGACGTACTTAACGCCTTCGGCCTGTAAGGCTTTGACCATCACTTCAGAGCCCATCAGCTCGACTGGAGACGCGTTGTATGCGTGAAGTGGATTTGCAGCAACGCCAGTGGGTTGCGATTGATTGGAATCCATTTTTGAACCTTAGTGAATTTCTGACTGAAAAACCTTGGGTGCCTCTTCGTGCATTCTTGTGAAATCACGTCAAGACTTAAGACCTGTAGCCATAAACGTTGATACGTCAAACCCAGACCCGTTTTTTTATGTGCCGAATGAACACAGCCTATGATTATCTCATTTTTTTCATTAGAGTGAAATACTTAGCGACGTTTTGTTATAAATATGGTTTAATAATTATTGAAAATACATTGCGAACCTTGCTTAAAGAGCAGCATTTGGACTCAGCCCCGCCTTGGCCACAGAAAAAGAACTCTCCGACTTTCTAAAAAGCGTTGAAAAACGAGCTTTTAAGCGCTCTGTCTACCACGTGAGAGACGAGGAGGCTGCACTTGATATTGTCCAAGACAGCATGATGAAATTGGCGGAGCACTATGCAGACAAGCCCGCCAACGAACTCCCCATGCTGTTTCAAAGGATTTTGTCCAATACCACCTTGGATTGGTTCAGGCGGCAAAAAACAAAAAACGCCCTTTTCTCCAATTTCAACGATTTTGAATCTGAGTCCGGCTCCGATGAGATGGATTTTTTGGACATCAAGGTGCCTGAACACGACACAATGATGGGTGAAAGTGCTGAACAGAATTTTTCTCACACCCAAAATGTCCTAGAAATCGAGGAAGAGATAAAAAAACTCCCTGCACGTCAACGAGAAGCCTTCCTGCTGCGTTATTGGGAAGAGCTTGACGTTTCTGAAACCGCTTCGGCAATGGGATGTTCAGAGGGAAGTGTAAAAACACATTGCTCAAGAGCCATTCAAGCACTACATTTAGCACTAAGCGCCAAAGGACTTAAACCATGACCCATGGATTAGAACAATCATTCAGCTCGCAAGACATCTTCGCCAGACGAATTGTGAACGAACTGGACGCCTCTTTGGAGGACGTCCCTCACCATGTGAGCGAAAGACTCAGAGCCGCTAGGGTGCGTGCGCTGACTCTTCGCAAGCAAAAGGCCCCTGTCCCGGTCTACAGCGCGAGCATTCACATCCAAAATGGAGTCGCCACCCTAGGTGCAGGGCCTGGTACAGGGCAATTGTGGGAAAAAATGGTCTCTTTTCTCCCCCTTTTGGTGCTTTTGCTGGGTCTCATGTTCATTTACGAACATCAAAATGACTTTAGGGCACGTGAGCTCGCCGATGTTGATCAAGCTTTGTTGCTTGATGATCTCCCCCCTGATGCCTATACAGATCCAGGCTTTTTGAAATTTTTAAGTGTTCCAAGGGAATCCATTGAAGGCCCGCAATAGCAATGAGTTTGAGCCTTTTTATTTGGAAAGCTTTATGCCCTCATTTTGAGACTCTGACGCTCTCAAAATGCTTTGCTTTGCAATTAAAAAGAGCAGGCTACATTGCTTTTCGAGAAATTAATTCTTTTATATTACTTTTTCTCCTAACTATAGGTTTGCATTGGCCACTTGCAGTTCAAGCACAAGCCCAAGCCCCAAGTCCCGAAGCGCCCTCAACTGAAGCACCTGGTCTTGTCACCATACCCAGCAACTCAATTGGCAAAACGCCAAGCTCTTCTTCAGAAAATACCCCCTCAGACAAGGTGCAAAGTAGCAAGGCACCTGTGTCCAATGCCACTTCCTCGACGGCTTACCCCAAATGGTCAGATCTGAATGCCAAGCAAAAATTGGCGCTGCTCCCTTTGGTTGAATTGTGGCCAAAAATGAGCGAGACACAAAAGAGAAAATGGCTGTCGCTGTCTGCTAACTTTTCCGAGTTGACTGCAAGTGACCAAGAAAAACTTCAAGCCAGAATGACACAATGGAGCCTTTTAAGCCCACAACAAAGAGCTCAAGCTCGCGTGATCTTTGCTCAAGTTCAACAATTTCAAGGCGATGAGCGACTCAACAAGTGGCAAGAATACCAAGCTTTGGATCCTGCCAAAAAGAATGAACTCGCTCAAAACTTAAATATCATGCCCAACAGCGCAGCCATCTCACCCAAGCCCAAAGCCGTTGGCTCTAACAATACAACCTTGTACAAACCAGCTACCGAACCCAGCCACATCCGGCTGCAAGTCGATCAAATAGCGTCTCAAACGCTTTTACCCCCTAAGCGCAGCAGTCCTGCACCCTGACTGCAGCGCCTACAAGCAGCACATGGCTGGCAAGTACAAAGAAGACACTGACGCTTCGTTTTTAGTTCTCCAAGCCCCCACTTTTTCATGACCCCTCAAAAAACTCCTTCTATCCTTAAGCGAATGGCTTGCTTTATCTATGAGGGAATTTTAATTTTTGGCGTGGTTTTTGTATCAGGTTTACTTTTTATCATCGTTCTTGACGCTTTGATGCCTAGCGCCGCCACAGACACGGTCTCAAAATCATTGGCCTATCGCTCCATCTTTCAAGCTTTCATATTTTGCGTTTTAACGAGCTACTTTATCTACTTTTGGAGACGTGGCCAAACGCTGGCCATGAAAACTTGGCGCATTGAGTTGCTTGACCTCAATGGACAACACTTGAGCACTCGCATGGCCCTCAAACGCTGGGTATGCTCTTGGGTTTGGTTCATTCCCCCGTTGATGGCACTCGTGCCTTTTTCATTGAGCATGCCCGAGCGTGCAGTCTTGTGTCTGGGGTGGATATCGGTTTGGGCCACCTTGGCCCGCTTTCAACAGTGTCAACAGTTTTGGCACGATGTATGGTCACAGACTCAATTGGTTGAGCATCATCCCAAAGAGTCTTGAGAGCTTCACACAAGCATCATACATTTGTCATACATCTGGGTAAAAATTAAGAGATGAAAGAAACTGACAACTTCAACCCACAAAAAAAACGCCGAGGGTTTAGCCGTGTTTACCATGCCCTTGGGTTTTCACTGGCAGGATTAAAAGCGGGTTGGTATGAGCCCGCGTTTCGGCAAGAAGCCTGGGTATTCGTTGCCTTGTTGCCCTGTGCGTTTTGGCTGGGCTCCAATTGGCTTGAGGTGTGCTTTCTCATTGGCACGCTCATTTTGGTAATGGTGGTGGAACTCTTAAATACAGCCATCGAGTCAGCCATCGATCGACACGGCGCTGACTGGCACGCACTCTCTAAAAGGGCCAAAGATCTAGGCTCTGCTGCGGTCTTGTTGAGTTTAATTTTTTGTATAGCCGCTTGGTCTTGCGCCCTTTGGCAACACATTGGCCCATGGACAAGCTAGCAAGCCCCAATCTATGGGCTTTTGGCAAAGCCAATCAAACTGCGTTGCTGTCAAGTTCTCCGGTTCGAATGCGAACAACTTTTTCAACGGACGTGACGAAGATCTTTCCATCTCCAATTTTGCCCGTGTGAGCGGCCTTGATGATGGCATCCAAGCAACGATCAACATCGTCCGTGTTCACCACGACCTCGATTTTGATTTTGGGTAAAAAATCAACCACATACTCCGCTCCGCGGTACAACTCGGTATGACCCTTTTGACGACCAAAACCTTTGACCTCGGTCACCGTCAAACCCGTCACGCCGCACTCAGCAAGGGCTTCTCTCACCTCTTCGAGTTTAAAAGGCTTGATGATGGCAGTAATTTGTTTCAAAAGATTTCTCCTGTATTTTCTTACACCCCAATTATGCACGGAACTTACTGGTTATGGGATAACGCCAGTCTTTGCCAAAACTTCGGTGGGTCACCCTAAGGCCAATGGGCGCTTGGCGCCTCTTGTATTCGTTGACTCGAATCAATCGAGTAACCAAGTCAACATACTCTTTAGAAAAACCCTTGTCGATGATTTCTTGCGCACTGTGGTCTTGCTCCATGTACAGAGAAAGTATCGCATCCAAAATATCATAGGGCGGCAAACTGTCTTGATCGGTTTGATCCGCCCGCAACTCAGCACTTGGCGGACGGGTGATGATGCGCTCAGGGATGGGGTTGGAAACCGTGTTGAACGGGTTGTGCTCATTTCTCCACCTGGCCAAGCGAAACACCATGGTTTTGGCCACGTCTTTGATGACCGCAAAACCCCCCGCCATGTCGCCATACAGTGTGCAATAGCCCGTGGCCATTTCGCTCTTGTTGCCCGTCGTGAGCACAATGGCACCCATCTTATTGGACAAAGCCATCAACAAAGTCCCGCGAATACGGGCTTGGATGTTTTCCTCCGTTGCGTCTTCCGCTCTTCCTTCAAACAAAGCGGCCAAAGTGGCCTTAAAGGCATCAAACTCAGGCACGATGCTCAACTCGGAGTACTTCACTCCGACCCGTATGGCCATCTCTGAGGCGTCCGCCAAACTGATAGAGGCCGTGTAGGGAGAGGGCATCATGACCGCGTGGATGCGATCGCGCCCCAAAGCGTCCAACGCAATGGCCAAAACAAGGGCCGAGTCTATGCCACCGGAGAGACCCAGCAGCACCGATGGAAAACCATTTTTTTGAACGTAATCTTTCACCCCCATGACCAAAGCTCGCCACAAGTCCTCCTCTAGACTGGCCCTGGGTGCAATGTCCCCCTTTAATGCAAAATCTTGCAAGGGATTCAAACTGATTTGAAACAAGGACTCTTCAAAATAAGGCGCTCTGGCCACAACTTCACCCAAATGGCTCAAGGCAAAGGAGCCCCCTTCAAAGACCACCTCATCTTGCGCACCCACCATGTGCGCGTAGACCAAGGGCAAGCCCGTTTGGAGCACTCTCGCCTTCATCGCCTCTTCTCGCTCTTGGCCTTTCCCCGAATGAAAAGGCGACGCATTCAACACCAAAAGCACTTCAGCACCTTGGTCTCTGGTGTCCAAGGCGGGGACCTCAAACCAAGCATCTTCACAAATGAGCAGCCCCATTTTGATACCCAAAACCTCGAAAACACAGACCTGTCGGCCAGGCGAGAAGTACCGCCGCTCGTCAAATACTTGGTAATTGGGCAACTCTCGCTTATCGTAAGAGGCGATCAATTGGCCTTCACTCAAGACACTGGCTCGGTTGTGCCTCTCACTCCATGAAACTGAGCGACCGCTTCGCCCAGAACCACTTGGATGACCCACCACCACATGAAGGTCTTTTAAATGGGCCAGGCCCATTCTCACCTGATCTAAGGCATCATCGCAGGCTTGGATAAATGAAGGTCTGAGCAACAAATCTTCGGCCGGATAGCCACAAATGGCCAATTCAGGGGTCAATAAAAGGCGACTGCCCATTTGGTATGCTTGGGTAGCGGCGTCGATGATCCTTTGAGCATTGCCTGCCATGTCTCCAACAACGACATTCACTTGTGCAATAGAAATTTTAAGAGTCATATAAAAATACGGTTATGAATGAATCCAATTATGTCATTGAGGTGCATGATTCGATGCAGAGCATCGAAAAAACCCAATGGAATGGACTTTTATTGTCTGATTCTGTCCCCACGCCCTTTTTGCGTTATGAATACTTGAATGCCATGCACGAAAGTGCAAGTGCAATCAGCAAAACAGGCTGGACCTGCAAATTCATCACCCTAAGCTCTGAGGGAGAGCTTTTTGCAGCCTGCCCCCTTTATTTGAAGACACATTCTTATGGAGAATATGTCTTTGACTGGGCTTGGGCGCAAGCTTACGAGCGCCATGGACTGCATTACTATCCCAAAGCCCTCATCGCCCCCCCTTTTAGCCCCGTACCTGGCACGCGTTTGCTTGCAAAATCCCAGGCTCTTAAAACACCGCTTCTCAAAGCCGTCTTGGATCAATGCTTATCTTGGGGCGTATCCTCACTTCACATGCTGTATGCAAGCCCACAAGATATGCACGCTGCTCAAGAGTGCCACATGCTTGAGCGCCACACTGTTCAGTTTCATTGGCAAAATACAGATTCTGAGGGTAAACCTTTTGAACATTTCGATGCTTTCTTACTCTCAATGAATCAAGAGAAGCGAAAAAAGATCAAACAAGAACGAAAAAAAGTATCCCAAGCCGAGGTGTCCTTCAAGACCTTTGAGGGCACTCAAATCAAGGACGAAGAGTGGGATTTCTTTTACCGCTGCTACCAACAAACTTATTTAGAACACGGAAACGCACCATATTTAACCCCTTCATTTTTCGATCTCATGAAAAAGGAAATGACGGAAAATTGGGTGATGTTCATTGCCTATCGGCAAGGCAATCCCATTGCTTGCAGTTTGGTGGCCATTCAAAGGGGTGAAGACCAAAAGACCATGGTCGCTTATGGTCGCTATTGGGGCGCCTTAGAGCGAGTCGACTGTCTACACTTTGAAGCCTGTTATTACCAGCCCATTGTTTGGTGCATTGAAAAAGGTGTTGAGCGGTTTGAAGGTGGTGCTCAAGGAGAGCATAAGATGGCTCGAGCTCTTTTACCGGTCATGACTCAAAGTGCTCATTGGCTAGCCCACCCTTCGTTTGCAAAAGCAGTTGATGAGTTTTTAATTCAAGAGGGGCAAAATGTAAATCAGTATGTAGAGCACCTTGAGCAACGAAGTCCCTATAAATTTGCCCCCAAAAGCAAATAGCTCAATAGTTCTCTGGCACGATCATCCCTTGGGGCATGGCGTGGCGAATGTAGTCAGGATTTCTAACACGATCGGGCATGACAATTTCCGGTGGATTGACTTCCGTGTACTTCACTTGAGACAACAAGTGACTGATGCAATTGAGTCGGGCTTTTTTCTTGTCCACCGCTTGAACAACCCACCAAGGTGCTTCCAAGATATGCGTTCTTTCAATCATCGTCTCTTTCGCTCGTGTGTAATCTTCCCAGCGACGACGACTCTCTAAATCCATGGGACTGAGCTTCCACTGTTTCAAAGGATCATGGATGCGACCTAAAAACCTTGCATACTGCTCATCATCTGTAATAGAGAACCAATATTTGATGATTTGAATACCGCTTCTTGTTAGCATTTTTTCAAACTCAGGCGCGGATTTAAAAAACTCCTCGTATTCTTCGTCTGAGCAAAAACCCATGACTCTTTCCACGCCTGCACGGTTGTACCAGCTTCTATCAAATAAGACGATTTCGCCTGCAGCCGGCAAATGGGAAACATAGCGCTGAAAGTACCATTGAGTTCTTTCACGATCATTGGGAGCAGGCAGGGCCGCTACTCTGCATATGCGAGGATTTAAGCGCTGCGTAATTCGCTTGATGACGCCACCCTTGCCCGCAGCATCTCTGCCTTCAAAAATAATAACCATTCTGTGCTTGTTCGCAACCACCCAGTCTTGCAGCTTGACCAATTCGCCTTGTAGCTTGATCAATTCACGAAAATAAAAGCGCCTAAATTCAATGGCTTTAGAAGAATAGTTTTCGGGATTTCCAAAACCCACATCCTCAAATTCATTTTCTAGCTCTTCATCCAGGCTATCCATAATATCGTCTCTTAAGCGCAGTATCTGTGTGGCATCAAGGTTTTGCTGCTTGGACATGATAGGAAATTAAATAATAAATAATTATTTAGCATAAACGGCGCAGATGACATTTTCATGACAGCAACAGCAAGTATTTCATCCCCTTCTACAGCTCTGGCTCCGCGCTTGAAAAGGCCGGTCGCCCTGATGGCATAAACTTAAGCAGCGAAATGAAAACCCTAGGCAAGGACATTCCAAAGGAATGGAAAAAAATCAACACATATACACGTAATGTGTGCTCTGATTTTGTTGACTGAATGGTGAAATAAGCTTGCAGCCTAGAGCGCGCCGTGGTTTGCTCTTGCCTATCAATGCCACCTTGGCAATAAATAAGTTGACCATAGTGAATGCCCTTTCATGTCCCTCAGATCAACATTCAAATGAGCTGTTTTTGCATCGATTTGTATGTCTCCAAAAAACTGAAGACCCTCCGCCGGACAAAGATTGACGCGGCCTTGCTCGGGATGCTTTTGAAACTTCACTTCAATGCCAAAGGTATTGTCTGTTTTGTTGGGTCCAAAAGTACCAGAGCTCAAAGGGCCTGACATGAACTCCCAAAATGGATCAAAATCTTTAAAAATGGCAGATTTCGGATTGTAGTAGTGCGCGGCTGTATAGTGGGTATCGGCGGTGATCCAAACGGTATTTCTGATCTTTTGATTTTTAATGAAAGACAAAAGTTCAGCAATTTCAAGCTCTCGGCCCAATGCTGGGCCATCGCCATTAGCTACCGCCTCAAAAGAAGGTCTTCCCTCTTTGTCAAAACCATCTTCGACCTGAAGACCAATTGGCATATCAGCAGCGATAATTTTCCAAACAGCTTTAGAGGACTTGAGCCCTCTCTTTAGCCATTCAAGTTGCCTCGCACCTAAGTACTGAGAGTCTGCGTTGGATGTTTCTTGCCGATTAAAGCTGTTACCACCTCTGTAGCTTCTCATATCAATCACAAACACATCCAACAAGGGGCCTTGAGATAATTTACGATATATTCTTTGCTCTTCAGTTTGTGTGTTCCAGCGCATTGGAGCGTACTCAAGAAAGGCTTTTCTAGCCCTTGCAGTCAAAAGAGAAACACTTTTCTCTTTGTACCTTTGATCATTTGCAATGTACTTGGAAACCGAATAATTATTCAGCACCTCATGGTCATCCCATTGCCAAATTTGAGAAACTTCGCTATTGAATCGACGAACGTTGTGATCCATCATGTTGTAGCGAAAGTTTCCCCTAAATTCATTCAAAGTTTCCGCAACTTTTGATTTTTCTTCAGTCACGATGTTTTTCCAAATCATACCCTTCAGGGGCCCCTGCGTGATCAAAACTTCAGATTTAATGGGGCCATCGGCATAGATATTGTCACCACTGTGTATAAAAAAATCCGGGTTAAGAGATCGCATCACCTCATAAGTGGTCATGCCCCCTTGCTCTGGGTTGATCCCCCAGCCTTGACCGGCAGTGTCCCCAGACCAAAGGAAACGAATTGATTTTTTTGATCTGTGTGGCGTTCGGAAATGTCCTTGCACATCCCCACTCATCGCGCCACTTCTCAAATCCTCAAATCTGACTCTATAAAAAATATCTTCACCCGATGGCAATGGGTTTAAATCGATTCGCGCAGTAAAGTCTGTGTCCTCAAGAGCATATGGAGCCGCAATTGTTCTTGGGTTTGTAAATTTTTCTACAGTATCCCATTCAACCCACATCTTGGATTCCCGGTCAGTACGAGCCCAAACCATGCTTGAGTTATAAGTTGTGTCACCGCTTTGAACCCCATGCAGCAATTGCGGTCGAAGCCGCTCGCTTGTAACGAGCGCAGGAGCTTGTGCGTGGCTCAAAATGCTTGCAATTGAGCTGATACTACCTACCACTGCAGGTGCAGCAGTTTGTAAAAAGTATCGACGTGAGTGTTTAAACGCTGACTTCATAAAGAGCCTATACAAAAATACCAATCTTCCTGATCACTTTAAACCAAGGTGATTTCAGAAATATTTCAAAAACATCCATTCATCAAATTCATACCCCAAAATTCGTCACCTAATATTCATCAAAGTTACATTAAAAAGCAATACAAAACATCCATAGTTATATATACCTTAAATTGGAGAATGTATGAAAGTCACAGTTATTGGAACAGGTTATGTAGGTTTGGTAACTGGCGCTTGTCTGGCAGAGTTGGGGAATGACGTTGTTTGTTATGACATCAATCCAGAAAAAATTAAACAATTAATGGCTGGAATCAGTCCGATTTATGAAGATGGCTTAGAGAGTATCATTAAAAAGAATTTGTCAGCCAATAGACTTAAATTCAGTACAAATATGATTGAATCTGTTCACCACGGAAAAATTATCTATATTGCAGTAGGCACACCCACTACACAAAGTGGTGCGGCAGATTTATCTCAAGTTCAGGTTTCTGCAAAAAACATTGGCAAATGGATCAATGAATACAAAGTGGTCGTCAATAAATCGACCGTACCCGTTGGTACAGCAGAAATGGTAAAAGATATCATTCAAAATGAAATTAATTTGATTGAAAAAAATCATCCCCAAGAAATAAATTTTAGTGTTATTTCGAATCCGGAATTTTTAAAGGAAGGCTGCGCCGTGGATGATTTTATGCGGCCTGATCGCATTATTTTAGGCATTGATGAGGCAGTTCACAGCGAAAAAGCGAAAGAGTTGATGAGTCGACTTTATGCGCCCTTTAATCGGCATCACGAGAGAACATTGGTGATGAATGCGCGGTCGGCGGAATTTACCAAATATGCATCCAATGCCATGCTAGCCACTCGAATATCTTTCATGAATGAATTGGCAAATTTAGCTGAAAAAGTTCAAGTTGACATAGAGTCAGTAAGAAAAGGAATGGGTTCAGATCCAAGAATTGGATACAGCTTTTTGTATGCTGGTGTGGGCTATGGGGGATCTTGTTTTCCAAAAGACATTAAGGCGCTTCAAAATACAGCCAACACCCATGGATTGTCACTTGAAATTTTGAAGTCTGTAGAGCTTGTAAATGATCATCAAAAGCTCATCATGCCTCAAAAAATTATTCGTCGCTTTGGCTCCAACCTGAGCGCAATCACAATTGCAATATGGGGCTTGGCGTTTAAACCCAATACGGATGACGTGCGCGAAGCACCAAGTTTAATAATGATTAAAAAATTACTTGAACATGGTGCCTCTCTAAAGGTTTACGATCCAATCGCTTTGAATGCAGCTAAAAAGGCCATCTTAACGCAGAGTGGTTTAGATTTTCAAATGATTGAAAAAATACAATTTATTGATCATCAATACGATGTGTTGAAAAATGCAGATGCACTGCTCATCGCAACAGAGTGGAAAGAGTTCAAAAGTCCAGACTTCCATCTGATTAGACAAAATTTGAAATCTCCCGTCATTTTTGATGGCCGCAATCTCTTTGAACCGACTTCAATTGAGCAAAGAAATTTTGAATACCATGGAGTTGGAAGACTCAACGACACTGCAAATAAATATTCTTCAAATAAGGCCGAATCACTTTCTCAATAACATGGCCTTAAAAAACTCTTAACTTTTTGAGATTTTTTGCAATGAGCTTAGAAATTGTTGGCTTGCAATTTCCCATGTGAAATAAGTAGAATGCAAGTAAACGTCGCGTCGGTTCATCACCATAGCCTCTAGACAAGCTTGCCTTAAATCTTGATTCAGTGAACCAGAAACCTTGTCTTTAACCACATCGATTGGACCTGGAACAGGGTAGGCTGCGACTGGCGTTCCGCAAGACATTGACTCAAGCATGACCAAACCAAATGTATCTGTTAGGCTTGGGAAAACAAAAACGCTAGCAGCTCGGTACAAGCTGGCAAGAGACAGTCCATCCAATACACCAAACCACCTGACTCCCTTGTAGGTCCTCTCCAATCTTGCCCTCTCTGGCCCATCGCCTGCCACCCATTTTTCACCGGGCAAATCTAGTTTTAAAAAAGCATCCACGTTCTTCTCAACCGCCAAACGCCCGATGTGCAAAAATATGGGCGCTCCTGTCGAACTTGGATGCTTGGCTCCATTGGGCGTAAAAATATCTTTATCTACACCTCGTGTCCATAATTTTGGACTTTTAAAGCCCTTGGAGCGTAAATCCTCAACAATAGCAGGTGTTGGAGTTAAATTTGAAACAGCTGCATTGTGAAATTTCCTCAATATGCTGTATGTCCAAGATGTAGGAACTTTAAATCTTGCATTCACATATTCAGGAAATCTACTGTGATACGCAGTGGTGAATGGCCATTTTTTTTGCATGGCGACACGGCGAGCAATCCACCCAAGAGGGCCCTCAGTCGCTATATGCAAACTGTCAGGGCTTAAATCTTCAATCATGCTCCTTACTTTGCTTGTTGAAGCAAGAGCCAAAGAAATTTCTGGATAGGTTGGACAGGGAAAGGATTTAAAGTCTAGCGGGGTTAAAAAAACAACTTCATGACCTAATTTCACCAACTCCCTTTGTGTCATCTTGAGTGTTCGAACCACCCCGTTGACTTGAGGCTCCCACGCATCAGTGACGATCAAAATTTTCATTTATTGTTCCGTTTCGGTTGTTATAACGTTTTGATTGAAAAAAATTATCAATAATATAATTAAAACTATGAAAATTCCAAAAAAACTCAATAACTGATTTAAAGACAATCCCATTGCCAAAAGAAAACTGTAGGCAAGCGACAGCAACAATACGCTGGTGTTTTCACAAAAGTTTTGAACGGCGATAGATTGCCCAGGAAATAAAATCTCCTTTCCCCTGTGTTGCAATAAAGCATTGAAAGGCACCACCAAAAGTGCGCAAACCAAACCTACTAACGCCATGAGAAAAGAGGCAACCCACATGTCATTGACCAAGGTCATTGCAAGCATCATCAAACCAATGATAATGCCCAATTTTGTCAACTTTATGGCACCTGATACATTGATGGTTGAAGCCGCTATCACTGCCCCTATAACCATCCCCAGGGCACCGCTAATTTGAAAATAGGAGGCCTGTGACAATGAAAAGCCCAGCTTTTCTTGAGCCCAGACCAAGATCAGCAACTGCATCGTGGCTCCCACGCCCCAAAATAAAGTGGTCACACAAAGCGACACTCTGCCAGAATCATCTCTCCAAAATAAGATCAAGCTTTGCTGAAATTCTTTCAAAAGATCTGAACTTGAATGTTGGTCTTTAGGCTTTAAAAATCCACTGATGGGCAAATAAAGTGTCAAAACACTTGCAAACGCCAACAGCATCAACAACACAGAAATTGACAGTTGCAAGCTGCTGTGCGTGAGTAAGAGGTCCTCCATTTTGAGGGAAACTGAGCTGCCCCTGACGAAATCACTCACCAAATAGCCACCCACCAAGAAACCAAATATAGAAGCTAAAACAGTGCTGACTTCAAGCCAAGCATTCGCTTTGACCAACTTGCTCAAGTCCACCATCTCTGTGGCCAGCCCATATTTAGCTGGTGAATAAACGGATGCACCAAGACCAGCAATCAACAAGCAAATAAAGGGATGTATGTTAAAAAGTAGGAACAAGCAAGCAACTATTTTTAAAATCGTAGCGCCCAACATCACGCGTCGTTTAGGACTGATATCGGAGATATGTCCAACAAAGGGCGCAAATAAAACATAGGCGACCGTAAAAACAACTTTTAAGATGGGTATCCACCAATTGGGAAATGATTGCTCCTGTAGCTGAGCAATCACAACAATGATCAATGCATTGTCAGCAATGCCAACAATGAACTGGGTGATCAAAAGTATAAAAAATTGATGGCTCAAACCGATTCATTTCTCTTTTAATGTAAAGAGAACTAGAACACACCAAAATGACAACTCAATGACTAAAGAACGACAATCAGATTCTTTTCTTACTTCAATTGAAACTCAATCAAATGAACTCAAGCATTGATTTGATTGGCTTGAAATGCCACATCAAAAACCTTGGATTTACCAACATAAAACCGATCAATTCGCCACTCTTTCAATAGGGATATAGCAATGTCAAACTCCTGCTGATCAAGCTTGTACAGGTCTTGAATTGGATTGCCGTCCTCCGACTCCAGCATCAAAATCAATTTTGTATAAATTTTGGATTGCATGGTTGTTGGATCGTCTTTGATGCTGTTTTTTAACTTCTTGATTGCTCGCATTTTTTTCCCTTTCAAACAGTTTTGATCTACAAACTGCTAAGTTGAGCTCTGTTACTGGGGTTACTGGGCATTGACTTTAACATGATTCAAGTTCGATTCTATTAAAAATAGCCTCTTTTCACCTCATTAGACTTATTTTTTTAAAAGAAATTAGGCTGAAATATTCCAGTGCTTAAATACGAAAATAGTATTTTAGTTTTCACCCAAAAATGGACATCGCAACAAACACGATCCAATATCATGAAATGATTGAAGGCTCATTTAGAAGGCGAATTGCCTATGAAGAGCACGGCAATCTTTTTTCTAGCCATATCTTCCTTTTACTTCCCGGATTGCTAGAAAGTCGCTTGAGCTTTAAACTATTGTGTCAGCATCTAAGCGGCTCCTTTGATTGTAGGATCATCACATTTGACTACTGTGGCCGAGGGGCCTCCGATGCGCTCAAAAGGGCTGAGGACTACAAAATGTCAACCTACCTTTTGGATACTGAAGATCTTCTCAGAAGTTATATTTTAAAGAGCCACCGTAACCCTGCACATACGCTTTATTTGGTCGGCAGCAGCATGGGGGGCATTCTTGCAATGCACTTGATTAAAAAAATGGGGCCCACAATACACGGCCTTATTTTGAATGACATTGGCTTGGTCTTGAATTGGTTATCTTTATTTCAACTCTATAAAAAAATCAATATTCCTTTTGCCTCTAAAAACAATGCGTCAATTGCGACTTCGTTGAATGTTCACGAATCCGTTTTAGAAAGGGTCAAATCTCCAACCCACTTTGACATTGAATATGAATATGATTTCATGGGTATGCACTTCACATCTTTGCTTGAGGCATACACTGGCTCAGTAAGTCTAATCCACCATACGCAAAGTGTCTTATGCCCTTTGTTTGTGGCAAATAAATCTAAAAAAATCTTTCCCTCGCTCAATTTGCTAAGCTACCCGGGTGCGGACCATCCAGTTGCGTGGACACTTGATATTTGCAAAGACGTCTCGCGCGAACTCAGCCTCAGGGTCAAACCCAAAATCAGACCGCTACTCTTGTCTTACGAGATGCAACAAAGTAAAAACTTGAGTCTCCAAGATATTAAAAAAAAATTGTTGGGTCAAGGAACCGTTTTAGGTGCCTTCCATCCATCTCCAACAAAGGACTTAAATAATCTGAAGCAATTCATTGATACGTCTAAGAATTATTTAAAGACTGAAATTGCGTCTCACCCTAAACCTAGAGACGATCAATTGACTCTTTTGTGCTGGCTCAAGGGTCTATTTAAGAAAATCCCAACAAGCCTGGAAAAGGACTTTAGTGGCTAAAAATTAAGGCGATTTGATCAAGTAGGTTGAACGTATTACGCAGCAGTTTTATGCACCGATACACCAGGGCATGACACCAGGGATTGAACAAACGGCGTGTAGCTTTAAAGCGTGTTCTTATTTACTTGGCTTTTTTATAATTGTTCATACCTTCAAGCACCTCAGCTCTTGCCGCATCTGGACCGTCCCAGCCAATGATTTTGACCCATTTACCAATTTCCAAATCTTTGTAATGCTCAAAAAAGTGAGCAATGGTTTTAAGACGCAAGGGATTCAAATCCTCAGGCTTTTGCCACTGGGTGTAAATGGATAAGATTTTATCGGTGGGCACAGCCAACACTTTTCCATCAAGACCCGCCTCGTCCTCCATCTTTAAAATACCGATGGGCCGGCAAGTCACCACCACTCCAGGGATCAAAGGAACAGGTGTGATCACCAACACGTCCACTGGGTCCCCATCTCCACTGATGGTCTGAGGCACATAACCGTAATTGGTTGGATAGTGCATGGACGTGCTCATGAAGCGATCCACAAAAATGGCACCAGACTCCTTGTCCACTTCATACTTTACAGGATCGGCATTCATGGGAATTTCAATGATGACGTTGAAAAAGTTGGGCGCCTCTTTACCAGGAGTGACGTTATCTAAAGACATGGTTGTTCGTTTCTCAAATGAAATTAAACTCAGGATTAACCCCTATTTTAAGCTCTTCTTAGGGCAAATCTTCTTCGAGGCGCTTCATATATCACTTACATTTACAAATGAATCTCGCTTTTGTTTGGTTTACAAATCTTTTTAGACTCGGAAGATCCAATGACTGCTTGATACAATCAGCTTTTTTATTCGAAAGCTTGCAATGGGCAAGCGATTCAAGAAAAAAAATTCGACACACACAGAGGAGAAATTATGTCAGCCAACTCAGCGCTACTTTTCGCGCTAGCTTGTGGGATCATTGCCGTTATTTACGGCTTTTGGGCCCGCTCATCAATTCTGGCCATGGACCCGGGCAATGCTCGGATGCAAGAAATTGCAGCCGCCATCGAACAAGGTGCAGCCGCTTATCTTGCTCGCCAGTACAGAACCATCGCCATGGTGGGCGTGATCTTGACGATCTTGATTGGTCTCTTTTTAAACACCACGACGGCCTTGGGCTTTGTCGTTGGTGCAGTGCTTTCGGGTGCCTGTGGCTTTATTGGCATGAACGTCTCGGTCAAAGCCAACGTGAGAACAGCGCAAGCCGCAACCGGTGGCATTGGCCCCGCCTTGGATGTTGCATTCAAAGGAGGCGCCATCACCGGCATGCTGGTCGTTGGATTGGGCTTGCTGGGCGTGGGCGGCTTTTATTGGTTTTTAGTGGGTACTGGCACCTTGTCTGCTGACAAGCATCTCTCTGATCTTTTAGATCCCCTGATTGGATTGGCCTTTGGCTCATCCCTCATCTCCATCTTCGCTAGACTGGGAGGCGGCATTTTCACCAAAGGTGCAGACGTGGGTGCTGACTTGGTGGGCAAAGTCGAGGCCGGCATTCCTGAGGACGATCCTCGCAATCCTGCGGTGATCGCTGACAATGTGGGCGACAATGTGGGCGACTGCGCAGGCATGGCAGCCGATCTCTTTGAAACCTACGCCGTCACCCTGATTGCAACCATGCTCTTAGGTGCTTTGGTCGTGACCGCTGCACCCACGCAAGCGGTTCTTTACCCCTTGGTCTTGGGTGGCGTGTCCATCATCGCCTCGATCATTGGGTGCTTTTTCGTCAAAGCCTCTCCAGGCATGAAAAACGTCATGCCTGCTTTGTACAAGGGCTTGATTGTGGCGGGGGTTTTAAGCTTGATCGCTTTCGCATTTGTGACCTGGAACATGATGCCTGACGATGCCATCAAAGCCAGCGGCTCTCGCATGGCCTTGTTTGGTTCATGCGTGGTCGGTCTGTTGCTGACAGCCGCCTTGGTTTGGATCACAGAGTATTACACTGGAACCGACTATGCACCCGTCAAGCATGTCGCACAAGCGTCTACCACTGGACATGCCACCAACATCATTGCCGGCATTGGTGTGTCGATGAAATCAACCGCTTACCCTGTCTTGTCTGTTTGTTTGGCCATCTTGGCCGCTCACGCATTGGCAGGGCTTTATGGCGTGGCCATTGCAGCCACCGCCATGCTCAGCATGGCAGGCATCATCGTGGCACTAGACGCTTATGGCCCGATCACTGACAACGCGGGCGGCATTGCTGAGATGGCTGAATTGCCCTCTAGCGTTCGCGATGTCACCGATCCATTGGACGCTGTGGGCAACACCACCAAGGCCGTGACCAAAGGCTATGCCATTGGTTCGGCGGGTCTTGCAGCATTGGTGCTCTTTGCAGACTACACCCATAAGCTTGAAAAAGCAGGTCAAGACATCACCTTTGATTTATCAGATCCGTTGGTGATCGTGGGCCTCTTCATTGGTGGCATGATTCCTTATCTCTTTGGTGCGATGGCCATGGAAGCGGTCGGTCGCTCTGCAAGCGCTGTGGTCGAAGAGGTTCGCCGCCAATTTCGAGAGATCAAGGGCATCATGGAAGGCACGGCCAAGCCTGAATACGGCCGTGCAGTGGACCTGCTCACCACAGCGGCGATCAAAGAGATGATGATCCCCTCTTTACTTCCTGTGGTGGTCCCCATTTTGGTGGGCTTGATCTTGGGCCCCAAAGCCTTGGGTGGCTTGCTGATGGGCACCATTGTCACGGGCTTGTTTGTCGCCATTTCCATGTGCACAGGGGGTGGCGCATGGGACAACGCTAAAAAATACATCGAAGACGGTCACCATGGTGGAAAGGGAAGTGATGCACATAAAGCCGCCGTGACAGGCGACACAGTGGGCGACCCCTACAAGGACACGGCAGGCCCTGCAGTGAATCCCTTGATCAAAATCATCAACATCGTGGCGCTTTTGCTCGTGCCCTTGTTGCCCATTACACACGCACCATCAGCTGTGGGGGCTCATGCGAGCTCACCGCCTGCTGTGGTGGCCCCAGCTACGGCCACGCCTGCAACTGAGACTGTACCAAGCCCTGCAGCGCCAGCCACCCAAGCACCTGCTACTAAATAAAGCTGAGGCTTGGGGTCGAACAAAAGGGAGGTCCAATGGACCTTCCTTTTTTTTGAGGGATGTAACTCTCGCGCTGCCAAACCCCAGGCTTATTTGACTTTCCACCTAAACTCCTATTATTGGTGCAAAATAGACCTCTATGTCTCAACGAATCATTCCCCTGCATGACGAACGCACGAGCTCGCCCAAGCTTTCTTTGCCGGGGGAGGCCGTGCAGGCGAGCGGACTTCTAAGAGACCTGCATCATCGCCCTTTGCGCGACTTGCGCATCAGTGTCACTGATCGTTGTAACTTTCGCTGTCAGTACTGCATGCCCAAAGAGGTCTTTGATAGCCATTACAAATACCTGCCCCACTCAGATTTGCTCAACTTTGAAGAGATTGCTCGGTTATCGCAACTTTTTGTCAATCACGGGGTCAAGAAACTTCGCTTGACTGGCGGGGAGCCTTTACTTAGAAAAAACATCGAAGTTTTGATTGCTCAATTGGCACAGATCAAAACGCCAGACGCAAGCCCCTTGGACCTGACCCTCACCACCAACGGGTCCTTGCTCACCAAAAAGGCACAGGCCCTCAAGCAAGCAGGCTTAAACCGCATCACCGTGAGCCTGGATGCGATGAGTGATGATGTATTTAAAATCATGAACGACGTGGACTATCCCGTAGAGGATGTCCTCCAAGGTATTCAAAGTGCTCAAGACGTGGGCCTAGGACGAGATGCCTTGGGGCACTTCAGTGGACTCAAAATCAACATGGTCGTCAAACGAGGCACCAACGACCAAGAAATTTTACCCATGCTCAGGCACTTTTATGGCAAAGGGATGTCTTTAAGGTTCATTGAGTACATGGATGTGGGGTCTACCAATGGCTGGCAAATGCAAGAGGTGCTGCCCTCGCATGAATTGATTGAACGCGTTGGCAAGGAATTTGACTTGCAAGCTCTGCCCTCACACTCAAAAGGAGAAACCGCCCAACGCTATGGCTTTAAAAATCAATGGGGTCAAATTGATCCGGCGTTGGGAGAAATTGGAGTGATCAGCAGTGTCACGCAAGCCTTTTGCGCAGACTGCAACCGAGCCAGACTCTCCACAGAGGGAAAGTTATTTTTATGTCTCTTTGCCAACAAGGGGTACGACCTCAAAAGCTTGTTGCGAAGCAACGCAAGTGATGAAGACATCACCTCTGCCATTGGGCACATTTGGGGTCTTCGAGATGACCGTTACTCAGAGTTGCGCGCTAAAGGACAAGGGCTCCTTCTTGATCAGGGGCAGACCGTCAACGCCATCAAACGCGTTGAGATGAGCTATATCGGTGGTTAGCTTGACAGGCCCAAAGACATCCATCCAAGCCAAAGACATCAGCGCCATTGTTTTATGTGGTGGCCAAGGCTCTCGAATGGGAGGGCTTGACAAAGGCTTGCAAACCTTTCGTGGTCAAAGTTTGGCGCAAGGCATCGTCCATCTTTTGCGCCCCCAGGTCTTTCGAGTGATGATCAATGCAAATCGAAATTTAGCCGCTTACCAGACGTTTTGCCAAGAGGTATGGCCTGACCCTGAGGGTGAGTTGATGGGGCCCTTGGCAGGTTTTTTAGTGGGCCTCACGCATTGCCAAACCCCCTACTTGATGACCACGCCTTGCGACACGCCCATGATACCGAGCGACTTATGTCTGCGCATGAGGCAAGCCCTCTCCAACTCAAACGCCCAGGTCGCCATGGTCAGGACCTTGCAAGCAAATCCAAGCAGCGGCACCATGAAGCTTAAAACCCAACCGGTGCTTTGCATGATGAACATCCAAGTGCGCGCTCATTTGATGAACTATTTAAATCAAGGCGGTCGCAAAGTTGAGACTTGGGCCCAAGAATTGAACCCAGTTTGGGTCGACTATGACCAAGAAGGGGATGACCCCATGGCTTTTTGCAACCTCAATACCTTGAATGAACTCAAAGCGCTGGAACCATTGAAAACCCAAGCAACCCCTTCACTGTGCGACGCATCAAGTTAATCCATTTGCTCATTCATTTGCCATGAAAACGCTGCAAAGCCTGGCTCAAAACATGAAGGGATTGAACCCTCAAGCCATGCCCGTAGGGCAAGCCAACCTCTTGATCGAGCAATGTGTGAAAGCACTTCATCCATACGCCTCTAAAGAGTCCCAGCGCATCAAGCTTGAAGAGGCGTTTGGGCGCACTTTGGCAATCGACATCACCTCCCCCATCCAAGTCCCCGCCCACAACAATTCGGCCATGGATGGATTTGCCTTTCGAATGCCACAAACCTTAAAACCCGGGCAAACGTCGATGCGTTTTAAGATGGTGGGAGAGAGTTTTGCGGGCAAGCCCTTTCTCGGCCCCGTGGCTTTTGATGAGTGCATCAAAATCATGACCGGTGCATTGCTTCCCCCTGAACTTGACACGGTGGCCCCCCAAGAAGCCGTGCCGATTGAATCCTTTGGCCAAGTCCAAAACACCTTGTCTGTGGGCCAAAGCGTAGAAATCGAATTGGCTCATTTCAAAGCAGGCGACAATCGCCGACTTGCTGGCGAAGACATTCAACAAGGCTCCCTTGTATTTGAGGCAGGAGAGCGTCTTCATGCAGCCTGCATGGGTTTGATTGCAAGCCTTGGTTTTTCGCACGTACAGGTCAAACCCCTCTTAAAGGTCGCCCTATTCTCAACGGGTGATGAACTTCAAAAGCCTGGTGAAACCTTAAAGCCCGGCATGATCTTTGATTCCAATCGCTACACCCTAAAGGGCCTCTTGCAAGGCTTAGGTTGTGAGGTCATTGACTTAGGGGTTGCAGCAGACCAACCCCAGGCGCTCAAGCAAATGCTTTTGCAAGCAGCAAGACTTGCCGATGTCATCATTGCAAGCGGCGGCATGAGCGATGGAGATGCAGACCACACCAAGGACTTGATGCAAGAAATTGGAGAGGTCCTCTTTTGGAAAATAGCCATGCGCCCAGGACGTCCCTTGGCCCTTGGAAGAATTGGCAGCAGTTTGCTCTTTGGACTGCCTGGCAACCCAGTGGCGGTGATGGTGACGTTTCTAAGCATGGTCAGACCCGCCTTGCTGCAAATGATGGGACTCAAGCATGACAAGGCCTTTGCGATCAGCACTGTAAATGCCATTTGCGAAGAACCCATCAGAAAAAAATCTGGGCGCACTGAGTTTCAACGTGGCAAGAGTCGACTAAGCGACACTGGACAATGGTGTGTCCGTCTGAGTGGCAACCAAGGCTCGGGCATACTCAGCTCCATGGTGCAGGGGGACTGCTTGATTGTTTTGGAGCACGAGCGAGGGGACATCCGAGCCAATGAATCGGTCACCATCTGGCCTTTGGCTCAC
>Ga0114978_10000275_pt1 | contig 43642 bp, 38 predicted proteins | sample S_140212_EF_Meta_FD_87027 | JGI IMG/M metagenome (GOLD analysis project Ga0114978, IMG submission 87027) | Freshwater microbial communities from Lake Simoncouche, Canada to study carbon cycling - S_140212_EF_MetaG | ecosystem: Environmental > Aquatic > Freshwater > Lake | place: Lake...
AATATATTGAAGTGTTTTATAACCGGCAACGAAGACATTCCTATCTGGGCTATATAAGCCCAGTAGAATATGAGAGAAGATTTGCCTCTCACTAAATCAATCCGTTATTTTGGGGGAACCTCACGCAGCGAATTGGAAAGTGAGCCAGAAGTTCCGTGTGCGGCATGCAGTATCTCCGTTTTGCGACCTTTAGCCTTCGTGGTTAATGCCTCGGCTTTAAAACACCTCTCGAGGTTTTCTGGGAGAAGCTGCACTCTTTAACGAGTTAAGAAAATACAATGAATTCGTAAAGTTATTCACGACTCCCAAAATCCCCACGCTGCAACAAGGTTTTGGTGCCGATAATAGGAGTCGAACCTACGACCTTCTCATTACGAATGAGCTGCTCTACCAACTGAGCTATATCGGCGTGATGAATAAGGGCTAATTCTAGCCGAAAGACTGGGTGGATTGTCTGCTGTAGCGAAATTGTTTTACAGCAATAGCCAAGATAAAGCCGAGTCAGTGCCCGCGCCTTTTCCTGTTATTTTTTGCCTAGCCATTGCACGCCAAACAAATCCCGGCGGCGATCATTGCTATTACGCACAGAGCCGGTTTGTTTTAGTTGCTGCAATTTTGTGAAATCAAGATCTGCAACCAGTGTACATTCTACATTTGGAGTAGCTTCGTTGATGATGGCATCGTGCGGAAAGCCGATGTCCGACGGTGAAAAAATTGCCGACTGGGCATACTGCAATTCTACATTTTCCATAACAGGTGTACTGCCGGTACTGCCCGCTATCACCACATAACATTCATTTTCGATAGCCCGAGCTTGCGCGCACAGCCTGATTCTTAAATATCCATTCTTGTTATCTGTCCAAAACGGCACCAGCAGCAGTTGAATATTTTGTTCAGCCAAAAGGCGTGCCAATTCCGGAAATTCCACATCGTAACAAACCAACATACCTATTCTGCCAAAGTCGGTATCGTAAGCAGTAAGTGAATTGCCACCCACAATGCCCCAATCACGTTTTTCGGCGGGTGTTGGATGTAATTTATATTGGGAGTCAACCCTTCCATTGCGATGGCAGAAATAAGCTACATTGTGAATAGCCTTGTTTTCAAAATGCGGCAACGAACCTGCCAAAATATTTACTTTGTGGGCAACCGCCATACGCGATATGGCAGCAATAATTTTAGGAGTAAGCAGTGCAAGATCACGCATCGACAAGATCGGGGTTAATGCTGGAGTCAAACCCGTGAGTGGGGCAGAAAAAAATTCGGGAAAAACTACTAGATCACATTTATAGCCAGCCAGGGTACGGACATAGGCTTCAACATAGTTAAGGAAATCGTTCAAGGAAATAAAATGGCGCATCTGCCATTGCACAACACCTACTCTGGCACCTGGCTTGCTGTTGGCGACTGGTGTGGCTGTAGTTGTGGTTGTGGGTGTGGGTGTAGCTGATGAAGCGCTAGTTTTTTTGGGTTTACTGATTGCCATTGTGGCTTGACCTGAATGCTGAAGGGTACAAAGTAGATTCTACGGCAATTCAGGGCAGAACTTAATACTAATCAGGTCAGAACTTAATACTAATTAACTGAAACGATATAATAATTTACTGAATCAGGCAAAGTTCTAAGAGTCATAGCGTGTCTAGGGTAGGGTTTGTTGTATTATTGATTTTTGGCTAAAATCTTGTCGCTAGGCTAAAAATACTTGCAATTAAGCCTTTCATCTTTAGTCAGTGGTCACTATTTCATTCATGTCACATTCATCGTCAACACCATCCAACTCCCCACCCACATCAACTCATGCAACTCCAGTCTGGAACCGAGATACTCCCTATCTCGCCACCTTATCTCATCAATATCGCTTAACTGCGGCTGGGTCCCCTAAAGATGTACGACATGTGGAAATTGATCTTGGTAACTCAGGACTTAGGTATCAGCCTGGCGATACCCTTGCCATCTGGGTTAAAAATGATCCCTCCCTGGTGGAGGAAATTTGCAAATTGTGCAGGCTGTTAGCTACTGAGCTTGTCAACGTTGAAGGCAGAACATTAACACTGGCTGAGGCGCTGTTAAGTTGTTTTGAGCTCACCCAAATCTTTCCGGGATTTATCAAGCATTACGCTCAACTTTGTCCTGATCCTAAGTTGGCGGTTATCTCTAATGATGTAAATAATTTACGTAGTTATTTACCACACCGACAAATAGTAGATGTATTACAACAGTTTCCTGCTGATGTAAGTGCCGAGCAGCTATTGTCTTGTTTGCGCAGACTTACCCCCCGCCAATATTCAATTGCCTCCTCGCAAAAAATACATCCTAACTTAGTAGCTCTCACGGTAAACATCGTGCGGTATGAGACTGATGCACATGAACGCAAGGGGGCCGGTTCCGCTTATTTGGGATGGCGTGTACAACCCGGAGAATCACTACCCGTTTTTGTAGTACCCAATGACCATTTCAAATTACCAGAAGACACTACCAAACCTATCATCATGATTGGTCCTGGCACAGGCATTGCACCCTTTCGCGCTTTTTTACAGGAACGAGATGCTACTGGCAGCACAGGTTTAAATTGGCTTTTTTTCGGCAACCCCACTAAAAAAATGGATTTTTTGTATGAACAAGAGTGTTTGGACTACCAACGCAGTGGTCTACTAACACGTCTCGATCTGGCGTTCTCTAGAGATCAGGACAGCAAAATTTATGTTCAGCATCGCATGCTCGAGCAAGCCGTAACTTTATTCGAATGGATGCAACAAGGCGCGCATATTTATGTGTGCGGAGATGCCAAACACATGGCCGAAGACGTACAAAAAGTACTGCTGCAAATTATTGAGCAACAAGGCAACATGGACATCAACAACGCCCGCCAATATTTGGTAAAAATGCGACAAGAAAAAAAATATCTACGCGATGTGTACTAATTTTTTATAAATTACTTTTCCTGCAAAAAATAATTTTGACTAACGATTGATATTTAATAACCAACAATTGCAATATACGATTTTTTTGGAGTTAACATGGAAAGAATAATTGAATCACTAATGATCAGAGCGCGTTGGTTGCTGGCTCCGGTTTATCTGGGTTTAAGTTTTGCGTTGCTCGCGCTGGCCATAAAGTTTTTTTCAGGAAGTGATCCATCTGTTTGCGGATCTTATAACGTCAAGCGAATCCGATGTGGTTCTTATCGTGTTGTCATTGATTGACATTTCGCTGGTGGGCGGCTTGCTGGTGATGATCATGCTCAGCGGTTACGAAAATTTTGTGTCTAAACTAGATAATAAAGCAGACAGCACTGAGCTGGCTGGGGCAAATGGATCCCTCCTCACTTAAGATGAAAGTAGCTGCCAGTATTGTTGCTATTTCTTCTATCCATTTGCTGCGTGTGTTTATGAACATCAATAATGTCAATCCCGACCTATTGAAGTGGTATGTAATCATACATCTCACTTTTCTAGTGTCTGCTTTCAGCATGGGATCACTGGATAAAATCACTAAGAACCTGCATTAATCAGTCCCCGTTATTTTTTATCCATCATATTGTAGCGACCAAACCGGAAAGCTCTGGCACTGAGTTCGATTTCTTTCAAAAAAATTAGCAACCCCGAAATCAAACATAACAAAGCAATCATGAACAGCACTGCAATCATGGTTTCCAACGCCAAAGTAAACAAAGTATCGAGAAATAAAATAACGATGACCAGACAAACAAACAAGGCGCTCATCGTGCATAAGAGAATTGCACGGTGAATATGGCGCGCACGACGCGCTAACAGTTTTTGTTCACTATCAATATCTGCATACTGCTCAGAACCTTCTTGCAAATCCATGTCATTCAAGCGTCGACCCCGGTCAATGACACGACCCAATCGCAGTGACAACACATTTAAAGCACCGCTGATGCTGGCGAGCAAAAATACGGGAGCCACCGACAACTCGATGACATTTGATATGTCGGCAGCCTGAAATAGACTTTCCATTTTTAGTCCTTTTGCAAAAGATGGTTTAAAGGTTTAAAAAATCTACTCTTCAGCTCTGACTAACAACTTACTCTCCATGCAACCTTTAATAATTTAACAATTTTTTACTTAACGGTAGCGACGCCGTTAATGCACGGCTAAAGCTGACCCCAAAGCGCATCTTTTAAGGCATTAAATGCGCATTTTAGGCAGCATATACCGGTGTAGGACCTACGTAGCTAGTTCAGCAACAAAGCTATTAATGGTGATGTCCACCAGCGCCATGCACATGCCCGTGCGACAACTCTACTTCTGAAGCCTCACGCACCTCAACAACTTCTACCGTAAAACTCAGAGTTTTACCTGCCATAGGATGATTGATGTCTACTGTGGCCATGGTGTGTCCAAGTTTTAATATAGTGACCTGTTGATGACCTTGTTCAGAAGCAATGACTGCTTGCATACCCACCTGCCATTTTTTAGCACCTTGCAATTGGCTGATAGGTACTCGTATTTCATTGTCGGGATGTAGTTCACCAAAGGCTTGGTCGGGTGGCAGTGTAATATCAAATTTATCTCCTACACTTTTCCCCACTAGGGCTGTTTCTAGTCCTTTGAGCAGTGAATCATGCCCATGTAAGTAAGTCATGGGATCGGCGCCCACTGATGTTTCCATTTGCACCCCATTTTCGTCTTTTAATGTGTAATGAAAACGGGCAACGCAATTTGTGGTAATTTGCATAAAACTGGCTCTTTGGGGTTCTAAAGTAGCTGAATTGTCCCAGAAATTCGGATCAGGTGACAGCCTGCAAATTCATTCAGTGCAGCTTAAGGAACCCAAGGATAATATTGTAAAATGTTACCTGACCCACTTCCACGTATCTGGAGATCACCATCAGCCCCCTTGTTATTTTGTTAATTATTCTTTTTTGCTTGTTGCAATTGCCATTGGTATTAAAACTGCGTAAGCAAACCCTACAATTGCAGGAACAACAAAATTATTTCAATGCCCAGGTTGAAAAAAATCAGCTTTTACAAGCATCGCAGGACGACGCTGCACAAGCATTGAAAACAGCTGAGCGCAAGGGTGACGAAGATAGATTACGTACCGCCCTACTCTCTTCCGTATCCCATGACTTAAAAACCCCCCTGGTTACTATGTTGGGAGCCGCAACATCCTTGCGCGATTTACGCTCTGATCTGAGTACTAGTGATAAAGCCGAGTTACTGGATTTAATTATCGGTGAATCCCAACGCCTAGAAAGTTATATCCAGAATCTGCTCGATATGACCCGACTGGGTCACGGTCAATTATCTTTAAGTCGCGGCTGGGTCTCAGTAGCAGAGATTTATCATGTAGTGGCAAAACGCTTTGACCGACTTTTTCCTAACCATCTATTGCACTTTCAACAAGTAGGAGAATTAAATGCTTTGTATGTGCATGCAGCTTTAATTGAACAGGCCCTATTTAATGTAATCGACAATGCACTCAAGGCCAGCGGTGCCGACAAGGAAATTTTGGTTACTACAAGCTGTATTGAACCTACGATGTATATTCAAATTTCTGATCATGGACCGGGCTTGCCAAGCTCGGAATGGGAAGCGGTGTTCGATCAGTTCTACACGTTCAGCCTTGGCGATTGTTACGAAAAAGGCACCGGACTTGGACTGTCTATTTGTCGCAGTATTATGCGGGTACACGGGGGCGAGGCACGAATAATTGCAGCTCCAGACGGTTACCGGCATTGCGTGCAATTGAGTTTGCCAGCTGGATCCGTACCAGCCCAAACAGATCAAAATTTTATTACAACAAGTAGTCTGCAATAAAAATGTAAGGCACTACAATATTGCTAGTTACTGATTTTAAAAGAGCTTAACTATATGACCAAAATTCTTGTGATAGATGATGAACCGCAAATACAGAAATTTTTGCGTATCAGTTTGAGTTCGCAACATTACGATGTCATCAGTGCCGATAATGGACGCAACGGTATTCAACAAGCATTGGAAAGCCATCCCGACTTGATTATTCTCGACCTAGGGCTGCCAGATATGGATGGCAAACATGTATTACAAAGCATTATTGGGGAAACCCGAATACCGGTGATGGTGTTGTCCGTACGCTCACATGAAAGTGAAAAAGTAGCCTGTCTAAATATGGGCGCTCACGACTATGTAGTAAAACCTTTTAGTGTTAATGAACTGCTAGCACGTGTGCGCCGCATTCTGGAAATTACAGGTTCTTTGAATAAACCCCTCGAACTTGTTTTTGATGATGGCGTGCTGCGGGTTGAAGAAATTAATCGTAAGGTACAACTGCACAGTGAAGCCATCGCTCTTACCCGCAAGGAATGGGCAGTGCTTTTGCAACTTATGCACTCTTCTGCGCGCCTAGTGACACAGGCTAGTTTGCTGCAACAAATCTGGGGGAAGACCCACATGGATGACTCACAATACCTGCGTAATGTAATTCAAAAATTGCGTCAAAAACTAAACGATAACGCAGCGAAACCGCGTTACATCGAAACGGAACCGGGTGTTGGGTATCGCTTTATTCCTGCAATCGATACTCATTAAGGGACTTCCCAAAATTTTTTTTACTTGGGAGCTTTGTCGGTTACACGTTCAAGTCCTCATTTGTCGGCTTGTAAACTATGGTTCTGAGCGCAGCACTACCTCTCGCAAGCAAAGATCCTAAAATTCCTTAGATGCCCAATAACGCCATGCAAACACCTATTCAAATTACTCCAGTCGCTTTCATAAAGAGTCCTTACAAACAAAAGTTTTCCATACCCCGTCAACCTAATTTGGTACGTGAAGCCATAGGTGAAATTCATTTTGAACCCACTTTTTCTGATCATAACTGTCTGCGAGAAATCGAACAGTTTAGTCACCTATGGTTATTGTTCCAGTTTCATGAAACCGCTGAACAAGGCTGGACTCCCACTGTTACACCACCGCGTTTGGGTGGCACTACTCGTGTTGGTGTTTTTGCCTCACGTTCGACTTTTCGTCCTAACGCTATTGGAATGTCGGCAGTCGAATTTGTAGACGTTGTGCAAAGCGGTGTGTCTTTGATTTTACGGGTGCGTGGCATCGACTTGCTGGATGGCACTCCAATTCTTGATATAAAACCTTATATTCCGTATGCCGACTGTGTAATGGCCTCGACAGGTGGTTACGCACCTGCCGCCCCCCAAAATTCTTTGCAGGTGAATTTCTCAATGGTTGCGCGTACCCAATTGAAAACATTCAATACACGTTATCCTGATCTGGAACTTTTCATCACCCATGTGCTGCAACAGGATCCGCGCCCGGCTCAACATGTAAAATCAGAAAAAAACCGTGAATTCGGTATGTTTTTGTATGACTTGAATATACGGTGGCGCATTGCAGACCAGACCTGTGAGGTGTTGTTGATCGAAGCTGTAGATAAATGAAATGTGTTTAAAGCTAGCTGTCTAATTAACAATTTACAAATTTCATCTATGCACTTGGACACCACAATCACACTTACCGTCTACTTTTTAATTATGTCCACGCATTAACCTTCAAAATCATATTTCCTCAACAATTATAAGGAATTATGCGCTGTGATATATTGACTTCAATTTTTTGACACTGCACAACGCAGTCTCAATGATGAATAACATAACGATATAAAAAAATTCCATCCTAGGGGGATCCGTTGAAAGCTCTTAAACTCAATAAATTAGCTTCGATCATAGTGTTAACAGCACTCATGTCTGCCATTGGCAGCATTGCCCAAGCGCAGCCTCAACGGCGTGTTACCGAAAGCCAGCCCGCGCCACGCAATGAAGAAGGCCGGGTAATATTAGGATCGATACCAGGACAAGTAGGAATGTGGTCCGGCTTTGGTACCCGCCCTATGTTGAGTGTTTTCGATGTTATGCCAGAAGGATCCATCATTGCTTACACTCCCTACGACGAAGTTTTAAAAACTCCCAACCGTTTTCCCAAAATAAAACTCAGTGAAATACCCTATCAACCATGGGCCAAAGCCTTGTTCGCCGCCCGTTCTCGTACCCGCTTCGAACCTTATACACGCTGCAAACCCTCGGCTGGCGCGCGCGAAGTTGCAACCGCGTATGGCACCCAAATTGTCGAGTTTCCCGAGATGGATAAGATCTACATATTCCCTACTGGCGGGCCACGCCATTTCCGTACCATATTCATGGATGGCCGGCCGCACCCAACCGATTTGAAGCCTACTTATCACGGACATTCTATCGGTCATTGGGAAGCCGATACGCTAGTGGTAGATAGTGTCGGTTTTAATGAAAAAATGTGGTTCGATGCCGAAGGGTCACCCCATACTGACCAATTACATTTGATTGAACGTTTTTCCCGCCCATCGCTCGAGCAACTGAAATACGAAATCACAGTCGATGATCCCGGTGCTTATACTAAAACCTGGAGCAGTGGATTTTTTATGAACTGGGACCAAGAAGAGACTTTTGAGTTTGTGTGCCAGGATCAGAATCTAGCCTTCGACTTGATGCTCGGCACCGAGTATGAAGTGATGGATCGTAGTCAGCCCATCTTTCCGTAACTTTGCAATAAACACGATCAAATGCCGAGCCTAACTTCGTTGCATACCAATCATGGAGCTACCCGCATGTTGTTTACCAACCATCCCTTGTTACGCGGTGTTTATTTAAACCTCGTCGTATTTATTTTAATGCTTGGTTCTAGCCTGACCTTGGCACATCACGGCATCGCTACCAAATTTGATCCAGCCAAAACGCTTACTGTAAAAGGCCGTGTCGCGCGCGTCGACTGGTCCTTTCCGCATGTGCATATTTTCCTGCTGGTAACAGATGGCACGGTGGAATTGCCTTGGTATATAGAACTTGAAAGCCCATCTCTGCTGGAAGCTAGTGGCTGGCAGGCAGACGCAATCAACATCGGCGATGTGATCTCGGTAAGCGGTAACCCCGCACGTGATGACAGCAGACAAATCTGGGGGGATAGCATAACGGCGACCAGCACTGGCTCCGCTGTATTCACCATGACTACCCCCTCTTTACTGTCAACAATTGCAACAGTAGATACCAAAGCAACTCCACGCTGGCCTACAGGCCAACCGCGACTGGGCGCAGAACCCGGCGAAGAAGGCTATTGGGTACCTACACTAAACGTCTTGCAAGAAACTGGAGTTGCAGTCGATATGGCCGCCAACGGTCAATTGCTCAACCTTAATGACGCTGCCAAAGTTGCACCGTTGCAGGATTGGGCTTTGCGTTTGTACGAAAAACGCCAACAAGATTTTTTACGCAGCGACCCAACATATCTCGGCTGCCGCCCACCATCGGGGCCACGTAAGTTTTTAGAACCCTATGGCATTCAACTGCTGGAAGACCAACCGCTAGATCGCATATTTGTAATCGCCGGGGGCGGTAACCACGATTGGCAATTAATCTATACCGATGGTCGCGCCCTCGACGGAGGCTTTCAACTAGACGACGGCAACCTGCTTTATTACGGCCGTAACGTCGGCGCTTGGGAAGGTGACACCTTCGTGATTGAGTCAGAAGGCTACAACGAAAAATTTTGGCTGCCTGGTGGTTTGCCCCACACAGAACAGATGCATGTCACCGAACGGCTCACCAGAACCGATTTCTCGACCTTAAATTACGAAATCACCATCAATGATCCTGGCGCTTATACACGCAACTGGAGCAGCAGTTGGACCTTGAAGTGGTTGGCCGGACAGGATCCACCAGAACATTACTGTCAAGACAATCGTTTATAGCCCTGCTTCCAATCTGTCGATCACCTAAAAGCAAGGCCCATTACATTGTGCAGTACTCACTAGCTTATTAGTGTGTACTCAATGCCAGTTTGCATGAGCCCGACTAGCCCGATATTGTTGGTGTTGTAATCGGTATCCGCAGCTAAAACAACCAAGTCTCCGGGCATCTTGCCGTCTGCCAACATTTTGATGTAAGGCGCTTTGTTTGCGCTGGTGGCAGGAACTCCAATTATATTTAGCCAAAGTAAAGACACAATTGCATCAGGCGTGATTGCACCTACAGCACGCAAAGCCTCTGCACCGAGGTCGGAGTAGCTCACATTTCTATCAAGATAGCTAAGACCAATGCCAACATAGGTGGGATTAGTCAATGCTGCTTTACCGAACACTGCACCAATGATTTTAGCCGTGATACCTGCATTACCATCAAGATCAAGATCAATAGCAATCGTCTTGTCTGAGAACTTCAAACGCTCAACGCCGGTGAGCAAATCGGAACCATCGTTGTTTGTTGTTTTGTCGCTAACAGTAAATGTTGTCTTGTTGCTTGAGGTTATATAGTTGCCGCGCGCTCCAGTAAACTGAGCCGTGTCTATGCCAGTGCCACCATTCAACTGATCATCGCCGGACCCGCCGAGCAGAGTGTCGTTACCCGCCCAGCCCTCGATCAAATCGTTACCTGCTCCGCCCTTGATAACGTTAGCAACGTCATTCCCATAGAGTTTGTCAGCAAATGAAGAACCCATTAGGTTCTCTATCTTGGTGCTGATATTTACGGTGATTTGGCCGGGCAGTGTTATTTGTTCTGCAGCTTTTGTATCTTTGTATCCCCACATGCCTTCTTCAAGGTAGATTGTGACAGCACTGGTGCCCCTGGAAGCATCGATAGTATCGTTGCCATTGCCATCCCAAATGAAATTTGGTTGGTTCGAGTCGTAATAATATGTGTCATCTCCGGCTCTGCTCTTAGGATTTACACCGTAAAGATATTGCAGAGCGGCTATGTCTAGAGGGCTGTATTCTAATTTCATTTCAGCAGATGTGATTTCATAAGACATGAAAGTCCATTTTCCATTCTCCTCTTGACCAGTTAAGTATGGCCCGACGGCTACTCCTCCTCCGCCTCCTTCGTGATCAAATGGATGCTTTAAACCAAGAGCATGGCCAGTTTCGTGCATCAAAGTGTTAGAACCACGAGTACTTGCTGCTAAAGTTGTGTTGCCAGAAGCATCATTTAGAAAAACATCACTCCCTTTATATCCAGTTTGAGGGTCACTCGCATGCCCAGAGGTTGTGGCTTGAATCATTGCATAGGCTAATGTATTGCTTTGATATGGATTGTCTGTTTGTACGAAATTAACATTTATTACACTACTGATGTAAGTGAGCGCGCTTGATACATTTGATTTCTGAGTTTGAGTAAATGACCTATAGCCTAGTGCATTTTGAGTATCGGTGTCATATGAAGGTATTGCTGTGGGAAATGTGTAAAAAAAGGTTCGTGTTGAACCTAACAAACCAAGGTAATTATTTCCATTAGACGCATCATTAATCAACGCCGCAATCCAATAAGGCAGTGTCCGAGCCCCATCTGTATAAATTACCTCTTCTATGGTGCTTGGAATTTTGACAAAACTTACAGAAACATAGGATTTATCGATGCCGCCTGAGTCGACAGTGTAGTCAAAAATATTGTCTATATAATAAGTGTCGTTGCCTTGACCACCATTGAGCGAGTCCTGTCCTTTCCCACCCATCAGCGTATCGTTACCATCACCACCTTCCAGCACATCATTACCATCACCGCCCGATAATATGTCATTCCCTGGACCACCATTTAAGACATCATTTTGTGGAGTGCCTAGTAAGTTATCATCTTTGTTTGTTCCATTTATAGTTGGCATTTTTAATCCAAAAAAAATTGTTAGCTTTTAAAAATTACTGATGAAGGGAAGAATACAAAACCCAATCCGATTTATTCAACTCGGACTTGCAAACCCAAGCTCAACTTTGCAGCTTACCACGATAAAAGTTGCCGTTTGGGGACATTTACTGGGCGGTTAGATCCAAGTTTATTGTCTTTTTTTCTAGCCTTGCCCCAGTAAAGCGGGTTGAAATTAACCTAAATTGACCTTTTTTCGCATAGAATGCGCGCCTTCTTTCTGTCAGTAGCAACTAGCCCACCTTATGATTTCAACTGCAAACCTCACAATTCAGTTTGGGGCCAAGCCTCTTTTTGAAAACGTTTCTGTCAAATTCAACAACAGCAATCGCTACGGTTTGATTGGTGCAAATGGCTGCGGCAAAACCACCTTGATGAAAATTCTGGGAGGTGAGCTCAAGCCAACCTCGGGACAGGTGATGCTCGAACCGTTTGTACGTTTAGGCAAATTGCGTCAGGACCAGTTCGCCTTCGAGGAGTTTTCGGTTTTGGATACCGTGATCATGGGTCACGAAGAACTATGGCAGGTAAAAGCCGAACGCGAAAGACTCTATGCACTGCCCGAGATGTCTGAAGATGACGGTATGCAGGTAGCAGAACTGGAAGTGCGTTTTGCAGAACTAGATGGCTATACCGCCGAATCCCGCGCCGGTGAAATGTTACTGGGCTTGGAAATTCCTTTGCATCAACACGCAGGGCCTATGAGCAATATAGCCCCGGGCTGGAAACTGCGGGTATTGTTGGCCCAAGCTTTGTTCTCTGCACCTGAAGTACTGCTGCTAGACGAACCTACTAACAACCTCGACATTGACACCATCCGCTGGCTGGAAAACGTACTGCAAGCATCACTTAGCACCATCATCATCATTTCGCATGATCGGCATTTTCTGAACAAGGTGTGCACCCACATTGCCGACATGGATTACGGCGAACTTAGGGTATATCCCGGCAATTATGATGACTACATGATCGCGTCGACGCAGTCGCGGGAAAAACTGTTAAGCGATAACGCGAAGAAGAAAGAACAGATTGCCGATCTGCAGAGTTTCGTTAGCCGCTTTTCTGCTAATGCCTCCAAAGCCAAACAAGCGACATCGCGCGCCAAGCAGATCGACAAAATTCAACTCGAGGATGTAAAACCGTCAAGCCGTGTGAGCCCATTCATACGTTTCAAACAAAATAAAAAATTACATCGCCAAGCCGTGACAGCAGACAACATTAGCAAAACATTTGATCGCACGTTATTTAAAAAACTTAGCATTCAGATCGAAGCAGGCGAGCGTGTTGCCATTATCGGATCCAATGGCGCGGGTAAGACCACCTTGCTGCGCTGCTTGCTGGGCGTGTTAGAAGTCGATAGCGGCAAAGTGAAACTGGCCGAACAGGCCGAGCCCGGCTATTACGCGCAAGACCACCAAGCCGATTTTGCCGATGACGTTACACTGTTTGACTGGATGAAACAGTGGACTAATGGCGACAACCAACTGGTGCGTGGATCGCTGGGACGCATGTTGTTTTCGGGTGATGACTCGACCAAATCAGTAAAAGTGATTTCGGGAGGTGAACGCGGTCGTATGCTGTTTGGCAAATTCAGCCTGATCAACCCAAACGTACTGTTCCTAGATGAGCCCACTAACCATCTGGACATGGAATCTATCGAGGCGTTGAACCTAGCTCTAGAAAATTTTCCAGGCACACAAATTTTTGTCAGTCATGACCGCGAATTTGTTTCTTCACTCGCCACCCGCATCATCGACATGAAGAGCACTGGCATCGTCGATTTCAAAGGCAACTACGAAGATTATTTGCGTAGCCAAGGCATCTTCTAGAACGATAAAAGAGATCGATGGGAATAACAAAGGGGATAAAATTACTTTGCCCCTTTGTTTTTGATTGTTTAATTTTGATTCTTTGATTTTAATTCTTTGATTTTAATTGCCAGCTTAATCGGGCAATTTAAATACATACAAAGCGTTACCATGGTTCGGATAACGAATCTGCGGCGTCAAAATTGACGGCACGATGCGCGGACTGCCGCCCCCCAACCCCGTAGACACTGCAATATATTGTTCTCCTGCCACACTGAAACTGACGGGATAACCCTGCACCGAAGTACCTAGGCGGGTTTGCCAGAGGATAGCGCCGTTGCGTACATCCATGGCGCGAAACATCCGATCCATGTCACCCACAAATAGCAAGTTGCCTGCCGTAGTCAACACGCTGGTCAGAAAGGATGCAGGTTGCTCAAATGACCATACTTCTTCCAATGTACGAACATCGAAGGCACCGAGCTTGCCAATCAAATTTTCTTTGCCTGGCATGGCAGACCAACGTCGATTGGCCGCAGCACCACCGCCGCCATCGACCATCTCCACCGTTTGAGCGCGCATTTCGACACAGCTCTGACTGAGCGGAATAACAATCACACCTGCGCCAGGGTGATAGCTCATGGACTGCCAGTTATGACCGCCAGCAGTGGACGGACAGCCCTGCAACCATTCGCCAATACGTTGTTCGGCAATGTCATTACGGTAGGTGGGTTTGCCGGTTTCTTTATCGAAACCAGTAAAAACATTCTGAAAAATAGTTTCCTTGTGACCAAGATACTGGCCAGTGGTGCGGTTGAGCTTCCATAAAATACCGTGTTTTCCGCTGGAAAAGACAAGTTTCTCGCCGTCCACATCAATCAGCATTCGCTCGAACACTTCATCCATGTCGAAGGCTTCGCCGGGCACATGCTGGTAGTACCAGCGTAACTCACCTGTATCGGCATCAAGAGCAAGCGTTGAATTTGAATACAATGCTGCATCAAACACCGTAAGACCACGACTGACAGGCATCCATGGTTTTGGTTGAGAAACACCTATAAAAACAGTATTGGTTTCTACGTCAAAACTCGGGGTTATCCAGGTATCGGTGCCAGAACGCAGCAAATTATCCAGAGTGCCCCATGTATCACCACCCGGTGTGCCTGCACTTGCCACTGTTTCAAATTTCCACAGAAATGAACCATCGTTGGCATCATAAGCACTGACAAAACATTTCTGCTGCCGGTAAGCGGTACACGAAGTCAGGCCAGTAAATATTTTGCCATTACCAACTATGGGCCCGCTTGAATTGCTGAAATCATCACCAATAAGTGTGTCCCACATCAACTCACCCGTTACGGCATTAAGGGCAACGATATGGCCGCCCGGTGTATTGACGATGAGTTTATCGTCGTAAATGGCAGTCCCACGCATTGCACCTAGCCGCCCACCGAGGCTTTGTTCCCAAATCAGCTCGCCGGTGTCTGCTGTCAGTGCTTGAACTTTATTGCCCGGATTAAAGATGAACATGATGCCGTTGTAGACCAGTGGCGACAATTGGTTGGTGGCCTCGCCACCCAATGACCACACCCACGCCAACTGCATACCTTTGACATTGTCGGTGGTGATTTCATCGAGTGGGCTATAGCTGTGGGCTTGATGATTACCCCGGATCATCATCCAGTTGGCGGGATCAGGATTGTTAAGCATGGCATCGGTAACCGGCACGAAATCGGGTACAGAACCAGCTACCGTTACGCCAGTTGGACCTTCAGCAGCAGGGGGCACTGGAGGCCCCGCCGCAGGCGTATCCACAACTGCGGCAGTAATGCTGTTGATTTGCTGCAAAGAAGTAGCAGTTAAGGCAACCGTACCTGTCACACCCCCATTGCTAGACAAAATATAAGCCAGAAGATTGACATAGGTTTCCTCGGACAAGCCACCCGGTTTGGTGGGCGGCATGGCGGTGCGCATGGAATCAAATAATGAGGCAACAGTTTGCTCACTCCAACTGCTCATAAAACGTGGCCCACGCAAGGGAGCAATCGGTCCTGCGCCAGCCAAATCGGGCTGATGACATCCTATTGAACAATTAAGTTGATAGGCTGTCTGGCCTGCGGCTACCTGAGCTTCGGTAAAAGCTGGTGTAACACTTTGGACTGCTGGCTCAACATCTTGTGCGTACATGAAACTACTTAAAACTAGTGTTAAACATCCTGCTATAGCTGAATTATTTCTCATTATTATTCTCCGTGACCAATCGCTATCAATAATTGTTGTTTACTCATAAAGGGAACTTGGGGAAGGTTACGAATCGGTATGAACTGTGTATGCAAGTCCTAGCCTATCCAATTCATCCACTAGATGCACCAAAAACGGGTGTGGACCGTTCCTGTCTGCGCCAAGCTGCGGAGATATCCATGGCTGGCCCAAACGACCTTTCCATCCAGGGGCGGTAAATTTCATTCGTTTAATGTCGGTAGCACCCATCGCGATGGGTGTCGCTATATGCAATTTTTTGTAGTTGTTGATGATGGTTTGTGAATACTGTAACTGTTAATTTATTATAGTTGTGTTGCATATCAATTCCCTATTGGTTCGGCCATATTTACCAATTGAAAGAATCGCAAACTATCTAAATTATTTACACTAATCATTTGCTTGATGCTCTGATGACGAGAAAAACACCTGCCAGAATTATCCCAGCGCCAATTAGTATGTGCGTAGTGATTGCTTCGTCTGCAATCAACCAGCCAAGCAAAATTGCTATGGCAGGGTTTACAAAAGCATAGGTCGACACACTGGCTGCACTGGCGTTTTGTAATAACCACACGTAGGTCGAGATCGCAACCATGGAGCCAAACACCATCAAATAAAAGAAACTAACGATAGATACGCTCGACACTCCTGCGAGTTCAAATTCAAATGGTTCACCCAACACTACCGATACAATCAATAAACTTATGCCACCCCCAATCATCTGCACGGCGGCAGACATAAATATGGACGCGGGCTGGATTATCTTTTTGGAATAAATAGAACCGATTGCCCAGCACAAAGATGCCAGCACAACCATCAACGCGCCTGGCAAATGGATAGTACTACCTACCAACCGGGTAGGATCAATCAACAATACAGTACCCACTATCCCCAAGCATATACCCAGCAATGCCATGCGTGATGGAGCAGCTCCATTGGCCCAATGCCAATCCAGCATGATGAGCCACAAGGGTAATGTACTGACCAACAACGCAGCCAGGCCAGAATTTATATATTGCTCGGCCCACACCACTAAGCCATTGCCACCTAAAAACATAAAGGTACCAATTACACTGAGATGTAACCATTGCTTACCGTCTGGATTCGTACTCCCGCGCAGACGCATAAAACAATACATCAAAAAACCAGCGCCAAAAAATCGAGTTCCGGCCATTAGAAAAGGCGGCATGGTTTCGATGGCATAACGAATGGCGAGGTAGGTAGAACCCCAGATAAAATAAATCAAGAAAAATGCAAGCAGCAGTTGTCCGCGCGCAACAGTTTTAACATCAGGCATGATAGTAGTTACTGGCTAGAAGGGTACTGCATTATCCCTGAGCAATTTTTATTCAAGGAGAGATTTCTGGATAACCGCTGAATAACTTGTCATCTTGACCTGCTGCTAATGCAGATTTGGATTGCTGGCTTATAAGCAAGATCGCTAGAGATGACTTAATACGTCTCACAGCTCAGACTCGCAGTAAGCCTTGGCAATGCATTGGAAGGAACCCAAAGAAGTGTGTTTACGAGAATTTGAAACTGCCTTAGGTTAATAACCTAAAACAGTTTCAGAGCGAATCTAAGAATTAAAATTACGGTACTTTCGTTACGGTACTTTCGTTACGGTACTTTCGTTACGGTACTTTCGTTACGGTACTTTCGTTACGGTACTTTCGTTACGGTACTTTCGTTACGGTACTATCGGGCTGGCTCGACTGACTGTAGAGCCTTCCTGACCTACCATCAGTTCGTGGGCGTAATTGGCTTGTTGGCAGGAATATTCGAACAGCTCCTGACCGGGATTCCAACGCAGATTAAAGCCGCCTTCCCATTGCGCTGTGTAAGCACCGGGATCATCCACTGTGACACGGTACTGGATGCTGTTACCGTTCAAACGATCGAAACGCTCAATGGTGTGTAACTGATCAGTATGGGGCAAACCACGACGATCCATCCAGAAATCTTCGTTAAAGCCTACGGTATCGACTACAAAAGTGTCCCCTTCCCACCACCCAATAGAGTGCCCGTAATTGCTTGGCACCACTTCTGCGGGGTGAGCACGTCCATCCATGTAGATGGTGCGATAAGTATGCGGACCGCCTATGTCAAAGATAAACATTTTATCGAGTGCTTTTAATTCCACAAATTCCACGCCATAAGGTGTCAGGAATTGACGAGCAACGCCTGAAGCCTTGCAGCGGGCATGGGGTTCAAGCTCATGAATCTGCCGTGCATCGAAAAGGGATTTTGCCCACGGTTTCATGGGCATTGTTTCTGGGTTTGCAATCGGGTCATTAATGCTAAACACAGGAGTCCAGACTCCTTTATCCTGCGGCGTAGCACCACCAAGCAGTACACGTCCGTCCGGATTAAGCGGGGCTGGACCAGGAGGTGGCGCATTGGCACCTGGGGGCTGAGCTAGGGCAGCATGCTGCACCAAACCAGCCATAAGTGCCGCCGTTGCAACTGCACAGGCAAGAGGGAGTAAACGCATATCAGTTGTTGCCTTGATTTTGGCTTGAATCCGCATCCAGGGTAGCACCTGGACGACCACCAGTTTCAGTCATGGTGACGGTTCTGGCATTGAGGCGTGAACTGCCATTACGGGCCAGGAAACCGTCAACTGAAATTTCAGTGCCAATTTCTAAGGTATCGCGACGCCAGCCGTTGCGCTGTAAACCATGGGGTGGGCCTAATTCGGCGCCCCAATTGGTCACTTCACCAGTCGCCGCATCTTTGACGTTAACGTAAATCCAGACGTGTGGGTTGGTCCATTCCACTTTGGTTACGATTCCCGTTACGCTTTTTGGTTTGTCGGAATCAAATTCAGCAGTGAATGAATGATGGGCTAATACGTTACCAGCCAACAGCAATAGTCCGGCAGCGACACTACGTTTAAAGATTTTGGTTTGCATGGTATCTCTCCAGTTGACTAACAATTTAACAAATAACAATTATTGACGGTTGTTTTGACAAAAGTGAATCGGTAGATCTTCTCCACTTACCCATTGAAAATTCCAGCTTGCAGTCCAAGCCCGGGTATAGGCTCCAGCATCGTTGATGGTGACTTGATACTGCAAAGTATCTGCATTTGTACGAGTAAAACGTTCTTCTAGTTCAAGCTGGTCGCTGTGGGGCAAACCACCATTGGTAAACCAGAAGTCTTCATTAAAACCTTTGGTATTGAGCACCAGAGTTTTATCTTCCCAATGTGCTAGCGAACGACCGTAATACAGGGGGTTATCATCATCTCCCCCTACTAGGCCGGTTTGTTCCCTACCATCCATATAGATGATTTTGTAATTATGGTTTCCGCTACCAATAAGCTCGAAAATTCGGGTGTTTTCTTTATCTTCCAATAATTGAAAGCCAAGATTGGACTGGAATTGACGTACACCACCCGGCGCTTTGCAGTTGATGAACATGGGATCATCCTGCAGTTTACGCTGCTGACGATTTTTGTAGACACCCAGTGCCCATGGTTGCAGCGGTGCAACTAAGGATGCATCGGCAAGATTAGTAAGGATGCCGTCATTATTCATGTCGACATTCACACCATCTTCCACCAACACGGTTTCACTTGGAAATCCCCAATAGCCATCCGTACCGCCCGTGATGGAACCAAGGGCCACACTGCCATCGGGCCACGTTGGTGTTGGTCGTGGTGAAAGAGCAACGGCAGGTCGGCTTTCAGTCACGGTATATACCTGGCGACCAGTGCCCATCTGGGTAACAGTTTCACCCCAAATTTGACGAGTGCCATTGCGTGCTTGAATGCCTTGTACTTGTAACTGGTCACCGGGTTGCACAGTGCTGTTAGACCAGCCATTCAAACGCAGGATAATTGGACTTTCAAGTTCAATTGCCCAGTTCTCTACAACATTTCCGGTGGTTACATTCATGAATACGTGAGTATGAGGATTGCGCCAATCTACTGCAGTAACAACACCAGTGAGGGTTGCAGCATTGGCCGTGTCAAACTTAGCTTCGATTGGATGATGAGCACTTACATTAGCAGCTGCCAAAGCCAACAGCGAGCCTGTGAAATGAACAACCTTATGGTTCAGCACACCGAATTTTTTCATGGTTTACTGCCTGACTATTTCAAATTTACCCGTGTTGCTGCCATTACTCCAAGTACCAACAATGACGCGATTGGGCAATTCAAGACGTTCAAATTTTCCTGCAATTTTATAAGTACCTGCTTCGATTGTAATTGACCAATCATCTGGATTGAGGGTAGCCGAGCTCACGGCTAGGTTATCGGTACCCGGGTTGATCACACCGCTGATTTTTTCGCCATCCCAGTTAAGCACCAACAACACGTTGTCACCTAAGGCTGCGTTGCCCTCCCATACTCCGATCCAAGAACCTTTAATAGGATGGCCTTCTTGGGCAACTGCAGTCGACACTAAGGTCATAGAAAACGCTATCGCCAAAACCACACCTACTATTTTTTTAATCGCTTGTAACATGCTTGCACCCTCACCTAAGAATTAGACATGACACAGCCTAGCACCAGCCTAGGTCTCATACAATCTCCCCTCCAGCTTAAATATTGCATTAAATATGAAACTAGAGCCCCCTATACACGACAATAATTACCGCAAATGTACTACGTGCTAAAACTGCCTAGAAATATGTAATGGCTCAACTAGAACCATGGTGCCATGATGACAGGAGTCATCTGAAGTCTTCCTCAATAATTAAAGTGACGACGGTAAGGTAGATATATTCATAAGTATTCCATATCTATATCTATCTGCGACTATATCCACTTTTATATAGAGCACTTTTACAATTGAAAATAAATAAAGACATGTACCAAAGAGCACCTCGTCTTTACCTAGCCGATAGGATATCTTTCAATTTTTGACTGCTATGGATAGATCAATGCATAAATTTATAGTCTCTTTTTTTATTCTACTTAGCGCTCTCAACCCCTTGCTTGCTCAGGCGCAGTGGCCAGAATATCCAAGCTCCAATGTGCCGCGCACTGCAACTGGTGATCCAGACTACGACGCACCAACACCCAGGACAGCAGATGGCAAACCCGACTTTTCAGGACTTTGGGAATTATGGGGACGCTCAGCGCCAAACCGAATCTTTAGAGCGGCAAATCCTGTTCCAGAAGGAACTGATCCCGCAGACGCCGCGCCAGTACGTGAACCTGGTGTACCCCCTACAGCGACGTTTTTCGATCTGGGGTCTAATATCGACGGCGGCCTACCCTACCTGCCTTGGGCTAAAGAATTGCGTGACCAGCGTGTTGCCGACGGCATGAAAGACAACCCTGATGCCAATTGTTTGCCAATGGGGCTAATGCAACTACATATGCATCCACAGCCACGCAAAATTATTCAGCAACCTGAACTTATCGTAATGATGTGGGAAGGCAATTCCGGCCTGCGCCAGATTTTTATGGATGGCCGCCCTTTACCCGATAACAACCCACAACCTTGGTGGTATGGCTACTCTATAGGTCATTGGGAAGGAGACACCTTGGTAGTGGAAACCACAGGATTTCGTGATGATGTTTGGCTCGATGTGAATGGCAGCCCCCTGACTTCAAAAGGCAAACTTACCGAACGTTATACACGCGTCAATTACGGCCACATGATTGTTGATGTCACAATTGAAGATGCAACTGCATATACCGAACCGTTCACAGTGCGTATTGAACATGGGCTTATGCTCGATACCGACCTGATAGAATTTATCTGTAATGAAAACGAACAATCCACAGAATATTTTGACCCATAAGGAGCAATGCATGAAAAAAAGTATTTTGTACTACGCTGTTGCCGTGGTTGCTCTTGGCACTTTGCCGTTAGCGACATTTGCCCATCATGCTTTTACAGCAGAATATGATCGTAATCAGCCGATAGAAATTAAGGGCAAAATTTCCAAAGTGGAATGGATGAATCCGCACGCACGTATTTATGTGGATGTAATTGAAGCTGATGGCACTGTAGTGAATTGGAACCTGGAGATGGGCAGTCCAAATGGCCTAATGCGCCAAGGCTGGCACCGCGATTCATTGATACCAGGTGATGAGGTTACAGTTACTGGCTGGCGTGCACGCAATAATCCCCATGTGGGCAATATAGACGATGTGATCTTGCCGGATGGCACCAAAGTCTTTGCAGATTCATCAGCCAATAATAATTAACTTGTAATTTACTGCAGGGCTCTCATTGGCAAAGCTGTTGAGAGCTCAACAACTCTGACCAGTGGGCTCCAGTGACAATACAAAAATGAGCGGTGTTGCACCCAGACTTTTAATAACCCCTTTCACCTGCACTTTGGAACCTGCTGTTGCTTTTAGTGTAGATGAGTTGGGCAGAAATTCCAGATTGCTAAGACTGTAGGACAAATCTCCCAAAGGCATCTCAGCAGATTTTTGCAATTCTCTAATGTCTGTCACATCAGCTTCTCGCACCCGCGCAGGCTGATTGGCGTTCTTTATTATGAGATTGTCATCCTCCTGTACTAGACAACCCACTACCCTGCCCAGAGCGGTTGAAGGCAGGGGTGCAGGGCCATCAAGGCCCACCAGAAAAGTAGTGTTGATATCTATACGAGTTAGTTCTTTGTTACCTGCAGGCAAATCGTTCTGCTGAAGAATGTAAGCCAATATGTCCACGTATTGTGCTTCTTTCAAACTGCCTGGTGTAACGTCGCGTCCCTTAGGCATACGGGTTTGCATGTAATCGAAAAGACTGGCTAGATAATCTTCGCGCCATGCATCCATAAACCAAGAACTAACCAGAGGCGGTTCCAATCCTTCACCTTGCAGATTACTCAAATGGCAATCGGAACAAAAACGCTTATAGGTATTTTTGCCCCGCATGGCTTGCGCCTCGGAGTAAACCCCGTCGAGCACAGTAACAAGCGGAGTTTCAGCACGACTGAAGTTGTAATTGCCCAGCAGCAAGAGCGCTAAAAAAACGTTTGCCGCCTCACGCCTGAAATACATTCGTCTTACTGGCAACATACTTTTATTCACAAGGTGCGCCAGTTGCTGCCAGAGACAATACATTAATGGTAGCAGTGTCGGCAGTTTGAACTTTTAACACTCCCTTAGCCTGCACAAGCTGACCCACAAGTGTTCCTTGTGCGAGTTTATCTGTATTAAGTAAAGTGTGATGCCTAGTTGTGCGTGGCACTGCCGCAGCTTGCGCCAACTCTTCAGTAGTGGTTTCGTCAGCCGTACGAACTCTGATCAAGCTAGAGCTTTGCACTAGTTGCACGCTGTCCCCAGCTATTTGCAAACACCCAATAACTTTAACCAACGCACTAGCAGGTAATGGTTGCGGACCATTGGAACCAACCAACAATATTTCGCTCAACCCGTCTACAGCCAAATTAGAATTGCCAACAGGAAAACCATTTTCTTGTAAAAGAAAAGCGACGGTTTCGAGATAAGAGGCAGCGGGCAAAGTACCCGCATCATCTGCAGGCATATTGGCGCTAATGAAATCGTAGAGAAAACTCAAAGGCGCTTCACGCCAGCGATCAACAAAATCAGGACCAAACAACGGCAGGGCGTCAGGTTCGCCGCCCTCGTGACAATCGGCACAGATGGTATTGTAGTGATTGGCACCACGCTGCGCCTGAGACTTGCTGTACACACTATCAAGAACGGTTTGCGCCTGCACAAGAGCACTTAGAGCAAACAACAAAAACATGGAAAGACAGAAACTACACGTACGAAATTTCATAAGTAATAGACTACTTTTGCTGAGCATTGGGGTTCTTCATTAGTATGAAAATATTACCAGTGCTAGGGGGTCGTTAAAACAAGTGGCTGATAAAGGAAGTGGCTGTTACTGCGGTTGTTAATCTGTGCAACCGCAGAGCAATTTGCTATTAAAATTATTTTTGGGCGACTCGACCACCAATGGTGCCGGCCAGTCTTTCCAGCGGCAGCCCACGTTCGGTCATCAGTTTCTCGACTAGTACTACGGCTTCAGCATTATAAATAGCCGATTCCATTCCGGTTTGAAAGCCATCGGCCCAATCCAGAACTGTGTTGCCCGCCAAAGTACCTTCACCCTGAAACTGGCCTTTGCGATTACTGTGCGACGTGAGATCAGCACCGTTATCTACCAGCATCTGAATTGCCTGGACAAAGTTTTTATGAGCAGCACCATGAATAGCCTGTACCAAATCTTCATTTCTAGCGTTAATGTCGATGCCGGCATCAATCAAAATTTGCATGGCTTCTAACGACTCTTCAACACTACCAACGTCTTTCATGAATCCCTTTGTGTATCCTACTCCAGCCAAACCCATCAGCGCAGTAGTACCGTCGGTGGTGGCGATCAAAGGATCAGCTCCATGCGCCAGCAGCAACTTCATCACCTTTAAATCGCCACACACGGCTGCGCGAAGAAAAGCGGTACCACCAGCTTCTGACAACCATGTGGAACGGATGGAATTATGGACTTCTGTGTCAGCATTTAAACGTGCGTTAACATTGGCACCCTTAGCAAGCAGTTGCTCTATCACACCGTACATACCGTCCAAGTCAATCACTGGGTTAGGCATGGTGCCTTTTTCCAGTGAACGCATCTTGACAGCCATGTAGAGCGGATTCCAACCTTTGTCATTAGCCAGACTTACATCAGCACCGTTGTCTATTAATAGGTTGGCTATTGCAACATCGGCATTTTGTACCGCAGTTAGCAGTGCAGTATGACCACCAGCTGCTTGCTGATTGACTAAAGCCTTTGCAGCGAGAAGTACTTTTACCGTGTCGATGCCACCTTCCCGTGTGGCTAACATCAGGGCAGTAAGTCCACCTTCCGGTGTTGCCGGCCCACGCCGACCTTCAGCGACAGTAGTACGCGTTCGAGCATTAAGTTTAGCGCCACGTTCAACCAGTAGCTGCACCACACCCGCATGATTTTGTTCAGATGCCCACAATAAGGCAGTTGCACCCCGGTAAGTATCGATGGCTTCCATCTCAGCACCGGCATCCAGTAGAACTTTTACACTTTCAACATCGCCTGAACGAGCCGCCAGCATCAGCGGAGTCTCACCGCTCTGTAACACAGTTGCTTTGGCGTCACTGCCAGCCTCAAGCAAAAGTAAAATCATTGCAGAATTACCGTTGCCTGCAGCCAGTGCAATTGGCGTTGCTCCCAGTCTTGAAGCTGCCTCAACATCTGCTCCTGCATCGATCAGAGCACGAGCGATTTCTAAATTGTCCCAGTACACAGCCCAATGCAGGGCAGTGCTGCCATCAGTTTGCGCTTCAAGTACATCTGCTTTTTCATTTAGGTAAAGTGCTACCGCAGCAAAGTCGCGTTTTTCAGCAGCATCCGCCACAACACTTGCAGCAAAAGTCGAATAACTGATCACAGGCAGCAGCAGGGCCAGGGCTATACTCAGGGTTGTCTTGTGCATGACTTGATCCTTATTTCCTAAACTCAAAAAATTCTTAACATAAACAGACCGATTTAGCCGATTGACAAAGAAGTAGCACGTGTACTGTCACCAATACTTTCGTTATCAATGCCATACATATGCAAAATTGACAGCAAGAAATTGGACGTTGGACCAGTGTCGATAAGGTTTAACTTGCTTGGATTGTGCCTACCGGCTGCGCCACCAACCAACAACTGACCTACATTTACATGGCTGTGCTGATTAGCATTGCCCATGTTGCTGGTCCACAAGGCCAGGGTGTTTTCAAATAGATTACTCTCACCATCAGGCGAATTTTTCAATTGCTCTAGGAAGGCTGCAAATGTTTGCATGTGATAACGATTGATTTTGGCCCAATCTTCGCGGCGTTTGGGATCTTCACCATGGTGCGAAGACGAATGGTTGGCCGTAGTCACACCAGACTCAGGGTAAGTAGTACCACTTTCATCACGGCAAAACATTAACGCAGAAACACGAGTAATATCTGCTTGGAAAGCCAATACCTGCATGTCCCACATAAGTTTGATGTGTTCATGTATGGATTGGGGCGGACCAAAAGGCAACGCAATATCGGGAGCACTACTGGAGCGTCCAGCAGCAATCTGCAATCGGCGCTCTACTTCACGTACATTTTCCAGATAGTCATCCAATCGTACACGATCATTACCCGGCAAGGTCTTTTTCAAGCCGGCCACTTTGTTAGTTACAGCATCTAGCACGCTGGCATTGGCCAAACGACGTGACTGCCTTTCTTCAGGGGTAGCACCATCACCAAACAAACGTTCAAATACCACCAGTGGATTTACTTCGTGTGGTAATGGTTTGTTGGGTGCTGACCAAGAAATAGAATTCGAATAAGCGCAGCTGTAACCCCAACCACATACACCAGTATTGGAACCCGGATCTTCTATGCCCAATTGAATGGACGGCAATAAAGTTTCCTGCCCGTATTTTTGAGCAATATATTGATCGACACTGATGCCACACTGTATATCAGGGCCGCCGGTTTTTCTGGGCGACGCACCTGTCATGGAAGCTGCGGCACGTGCATGATCACCTCCACTGGTACCTTGCGGAGGCATAGAAGAAGTAGCATCCAAACCTGCACAGATGGTTAACTTATCCTGAAAAGGTGCTAGCGGTGCATGTACAAAACCCAACCCAATATTACGACCTTCCGTTGGAGCAATATCTGGACGACCATCTGCCCAGTAAGTTGGAGACCAACCGTGGGAAGAAAAAATACCGACAAAGCGTGGTACTGGATTAGCGGCAGTTTGTGCCAATGCAGTGTGTGCAGGAACCATTGAGTCCAGAAATGGCAGAGCAATTGTGGCTCCTACTCCGCGTAACACAGTGCGTCTGGATAAGTATTTTTTGGTTATAAACAAGGGCAATCTCCACTTACTGTTAGTATTGTTAATTTTTGTATCGGTTAATTATTGGGCACTATCATTATTTAAATTTATTCAGCAACCTATTGAGCAACGGCAATACTATCAGCGACCCGTTGATTCATCTGGAACGGCTGACTTTCCACCACACCCATCACCAAATCCGAAAACTTATAATTGTCAGCGGCAGCACCACGCATAATATTACGCACCACTGGCATATCGTAATACTCCACACCTCTACCTAGACCATAGGTGAGCAAGCGCTCTGTCATGGTTTGTACAAATTGCGGGGAGTAATGCAACAAGGCTGTTCGTAATTCGGAAGGGCCATTAAATTCCTGACCATCCACCAGCTGGCCCGAAACATCTAGTTGCTGACCAAATTCAGTAGTACGGTAACGACCGATACGATCAAAGCTGTCGAGTGCAAAGCCAATCGGATCCATCATCTGGTGGCACGACATACAAGCAGGATTATTCCGATGTTGTTCCATACGAGCACGCATGGTTTGCGGGCCACTGCCTGGCTGATCACTGGCTTCCAGCGCGGGCACATTGGGGGGGGGATCGGGGGGTTGTACACCAAGTAGATTGATCATTACCCATTTGCCTCGCAACACAGGGGAAGTGCGGTCAGCTACAGCACTGACAGTCAACACACTGCCTTTACCAAGCAAGCCTCTGCGCATGTCAAATTCTGGACCAAGCTCAACCCGGCGGAACTGACTACCGTAAATGTTAGGAATGCCGTAATGTTTAGCCAGACGTTCGTTGACGAATGTGTAAGAAGCATCCAGTAAATCAATCACGCTGCGATCCTCGCGCATGACGCTTTCAAATAACATTTCAGTTTCGATGCGAAAGGCCTGACGCAAATTATCATCAAAATCAGGGAATAAATCTGCTACCGGCGAAGCGGACTGCAAATTACGCAACTGCAACCATTGTCCAGCAAAATTACTGACCATTGCGTACGAACGTGAATCAGCAAGCATTCGATCTACTTGTTCTTGCAAGGTGGCATCTGTGCGCAGAGTACCAGCATTAGCTATATTAAGCAGTTCCTCATCAGGTGGACTGCTCCACAAGAAAAAGGACAAACGTGAAGCCAACTCAAGATCGCTGACGGCGTAAAACTCACCACTGCCAAGCGCTTCAACTGGTACAGCTTCGGAACGGTAGATAAACTCTGGATCAGCAAGAATAAATTGGAGAGCGCGCTCGATGCCTGTTTCAAAATCACCTTCAGTCCGCCCTTCTGCAAAGAAGTTAAGCAATAAAGCTTCATCATCAGCATTTACAGGACGCCGGTAGGCTTTGGCTGCAAGGGCAGTCAGAATTTCAGTAGCGCAAGCTACTTCCAAGTCGACAGAGGCTGGTTTGCAGGTAAAAATTTTGTCACGACTTTCAGTTTGTTCAGGTCTTATACCATCGAAAGGGCCGGTAATTGCCATAGCATTTACATGTACTGCGGCAGAAAAACCTACCACGTCCTGAGTCAAGGTTGTACGTTCAAAATGGCGGTTAAAATCGTTGCTGGGCATGTGCGTGCGTGACACAAAGGCCAAACCAACTTCGCGCGTTCCGGCTTTGACAGGAACCCTGACGACAAATCTTTCATCGGTCATATTGCGGGGATTTTCGTCTGCCACATTCCAAACCTTGATTAATTCACCGTCAATAGTCAGCTCCAGTTGTTCACCTTCGCCATCACCAAACATACCACCTGCGTTGGAGCGTACGGGTGTCCAGTTGAAAACATATTCACCGTCGGCAGGAAAAAAATGTTCCACCAACAAACCACCACGCGATCCAAAAGGTAAACCCTCTTCGTGCCGCATTTGTGAATAATCGGGAGGGGCATGGTATTCCTTACTGGAGGTTTCCATTTCATGCCCCAAGGCCATGCGGCTAATCGAGGCTGCTGCTGCAACATATGCTTCTATCAAAGCAGGTGACGAACCTAGCGAACCAGCCATGTTGTCAAAACCATAACTGGTGTCATCGACTGGCAATAAAGTAGCGGGGTTAATTTTTAGGGCCAATAAAGCGCTGATGGCATTGGCATATTCCTGCCGGTTCATACGGTGAATGCCGGGCGCCATCAGCACTGGATCTGCTTGCCATGCGGCATCCAACTTGGTGACAAGACCCGCGACCAACTTTGCATGTTCTGCGGCTGTGGGACGCGGTTTTCCTGGCGGAGGCATAACACCAGCACTCAATTTACGAATTATTTTTTCGCCGGTCTGAGCCTGTTCTGCGATTGCGGAAAAGTCGAAGGTTTCCAGATCGAGGCCACCGCTGAAATCATCAAAGTTGTGACATTCGGTACAATAAGTTTTTACCAACCCCTGCAGCTCTTGGTCTGTAGCAACAGCGGTTTGGGCCACAACGGGAACACCTGCCTGCAGGGCAACGAGTCCTAAACCGAAGAAAAAAGTCGTACGAAAATTGGTGGATCGAAGGTGTGCTTGTTTAATCTGCATGGTACTGCTTTACCCCTTACTGCAGGTTGAAATCATTCATGGTCAGCGGTTAAAAATGGAGGATTAGCGTCGCTAAAAACCACCCATGTGTACGCTTCTGCATCTAATCAAATTAAAAAGGAAGAAAAAAGAAAAACACCTATATTAGAAGGAATAAATAAGAACAAACGAACACTTGAAACAAGGTCAGTTGGTACGAATTTGCCAGTTTTCAACCAGATGTTGCGCAGTACGCCAAGCCAGAGCCTGCAAGGTTTGGGTTGGATTGCGCGCGCCAGCCGACCCCATCACAGAACCGCCGATTATCCCCAAGTTAGGGATGTCGTGCACAAATCCGAAAGCATCCACAACGCTGGTATCTGGGCTCAGCCCCATTCGAGTACCGCCGTGCGCGTGAGTCGATAAGGCCGGGCCAGAGCCGCCTTGCCCGCCACTGACTTCTACCGCACCTGCCGCCCGAAACCATTCAACCATCTTGCCCGCGGCATGGGCTGCTGCAAGCGGTTCATTTTGTTTGGGACCTGAAGTAATCCGCAGTACCGGGTCGCCAAAGGGATCAGTTATAAAAGGATCTAGATCAGCGTAGGTGTTGGTATAAGGTAGTGTATTGGTTTGCACATAGGCTGAAGCCCAGCGGCCAGCATTTTCGCGAATGAAACTTTTCCATTCACTGCCCCAACGTTTACCGACCCTGCCATATGTATTCATGCCGGCGGCACCAATCGGATGCTTTTCGGTATAGGCATGCAAACTGGCACCACCGATAAATCCCAAACCGGCATGATCAAAATTGTCATCTGCCCAGTCATCCACCATCACGCCTTGGGCAATGGCGCCGTACCAAATATTGAGATCAAAGGGGAATAACGCAGACACCCCAACTCCAGCCTGGGCATCCCAGTGGCCAAAATAATGCTGCCCAAGCTGACCACGATTATTTCCCAAACCGGCTGGATGTTGCGCTGAACGCGACAACAGCAACATACGAATGTTTTCGTAGGTATAACAGCCGAGCAACACTGCCTGTGCGGGTTGAAAAAATTCTTCACCGTTGCGGATATAACTTACGCCAGTAACCTTACCTGTGTTGTCGCACTCAATTCTGCGTACAGTAGCGTTATCAACCACGGTCAAATTGCCAGTAGCCTGAGCCTTAGGAATGGTGGTGACATCAGTGGAACTTTTGGCGCGGATATGACAACCGCCACGATCACAATAGCCGTGAAAAGCACAGCCGGGTCGACCGTCGTAAGCCTGCGAGTTTATCGCCGCCGGACCGCGATAGGGATGAAAACCAATGGCCTTTGCAGAGTTCAACATTAGATCAAGATAATCGCAGGATCGCAGTGGGGGCATAGGGTATTCGCGCTGGCGCGAGCCTTCAAAAATATTACCCAGGGGATCTATCTGGCCCTGAATATTGCCTGCTTTGCCGCTGACACCTACTTCGTACTCGATGTTATCGTAGAACGGTTCCAGATCGGCATAAGACAAAGGCCAGTCTTCAACCGTACTGCCTGCTGGTAAATAATCTGCACCATAACGCGCAATAGTGGAACTGCGAATTTGGAAATCCCAGGGATTTAGCCGCCAACTCTGGGCATGGTAGTGAATAGAAGTGCCACCGACCGCGTTCATCATTGGATGACGTGCGCCTTGGCGCGCTACTTGCTCTGGGGTATTACGAAAACTGGGAATTTCTTTGCTTACCTTGTTGCCCGTTGTGACAAGTGAACGAACATTGTTATGGATTTCGTCTGCTTTGTAGTCCTGGGTAGGATTCATCCAGGTGCCAGCTTCTAGACCGATAACATGCAGCCCAGCACGGGTAAGAGGCAACACAGCCACACCACCAGCAGCACCGAGTCCAACCACCACTACATCAGTTTCAGGCAGATTAGTGGCCATCGTGTGCTTCTCCGTAGGCAGAGGTATGCAATGCGGGCAAACGTCCCCCCATCTTCTGCATGTCTGTAGAACTACCCAACACGGCACCCGGATAACCTATTAAATCCCAGCCGGCATAATTGGCGTTACCGCCGTAATAAGGATCGCTGAACATACCTTCGAGAGTTAGCCGGTAGAGGCGATTAAAAAGGGCTTGGGCGGTGGTGAAAGTTTCAAGCGTACCTGCTTCCATTAAAACCAGCAGTTCGTCTTGATCTGTTGCAGACAGTTGAGCAAAAGTTTGACCGAAACGCGCACTGGCGACACCATCTAACTGCTGTAAACCTTCGGTAATCAAGGTGATATCACCTTGATTCCATTCCATGAGACTGCGGTTGATATAACGGGCCACGCCAGCATCGCCAGCACCAGGGCCACTAGCATCAGTAGGAATAATACGATTGATAAAGGCAATGAGGATGCTTTCTGTCTGCTCATCTAGAACTGTAGGAACTACGGCAACTTGCGCAATAGGAGGTGCACAGGACGCGGTAACCAAAGGCAACATACCGACAGACCCTGCCGCAAGACCGCTGTGTAATATCTCACGTCGACTGAATTTTGCCTGCCCAGTACTAGCAATCAGATCGCCATCAGGCTGCCAATTTTTATTATTGTTTGTCACTGTTTCCTCGCACCCAGAACCTGGGAGTTACTAACGCTACGGTGTGTTTTTACCATCATCAAAGACTAATGCCAATCTACGATTTACCATCGACCCTGCCAACAGGCTAAACAGCTGTAATCGTTCGACGCTTTGTAGGGTATTCTTGCTGCTTACAAGCAGAAACTTTGGAGTAACCCAGTTTGAAAATTGTAAATTCCAATCCTGCATTGGGTCGCGGTGGCCGCTTGGCTCAGGAGCACGCGTGAACACATCCCTGTGGCTCTCATCGACTTCCATGCCGATGAAGTCTCCTGAGCCAAGCGGCCACCGCGACCTGTCCAGTTCGATGCTAGTTCAAAAAGGACCACTACCAAAGTCTCACTTGGTTTAAATTATGAAGACTGCATTTCTATTACGAACACTGCTATTGGCTTGTGTACTTTGCACCAGCAACCTTGCCTTTGCTTGGGGTGCCATCGGCCATCGAGTGATTGGCGAAATTGCCAAACACCATCTGACTCCCGTTGCCAGCGCAGCAATAGATGAAATTCTGCAAAGTGAAGATATTGCTCTTGCAACCACTTGGGCGGACGAAATGCGATCTAACAACGATAACCCTGTGTTCTGGGGAAGTCGTTACACAAACAACTGGCACTACCTAAATGTTGGCAAAGATCTCGATTACCAAAGCTCCACTAAAAGTAAACGCGGAGATGCCTATACTGCGCTGCAAACTTTTACCGCCATATTGCGTGAAGAAACTGTACCAGCAGGTGTTGTCAAAGATGGACTGGAATTTTATTTCGGTGATCTGGAGCACAATCAGCAAGCCGTAAAACTTTTCGCACTTAAATTTACCCTGCATATTCTGGGTGATCTGCAACAACCCTTACACAGTGGTCTTGCCGCCGATAATGGTGGCAATGCAATTAAGGTATTGTGGTTTGGTAAGCCCACTAATTTGCATACCGTTTGGGATAGCCGTTTGGTAGATCAACAGGATATTGGCTCTAGCGAATTGGCCAGCAAGTTAGAGAACAGAATAAACAATATGTCTAAAAGAGAAATTCAGGTATTGGCATCCACAGAACCGCTAAGTTGGATCGATGAAGCTCAAGTTTTACTGAAAAGCGTTTATGACGTTGAAAAGTACCACAGTGATTTCAGCAACGACTATGTATTGGAATTTGTCCCGATCACCGAAACTCAGCTTATTAAAGGCGGCCTGCGCACTGCATATTATCTGAATACTGTTTTTGCGAAATAAAGCGTAACAGTAAGCAGCTTATCTTGCAGACCACTGCTGCATGAGTGGAGAAGCAGACCTCATCATTAGCGTTGCCGATGAGAGCCTCAGGGATGGATTCGCGCGTGCTGCTGCTTTACTCAGGCAGTAGGGTCGCATGCTAAATTAATTTTTTATTCTGTAATTTCAAAGGCCAACAGTACATTACCAGGCCGACCCACAAACCCAGAGTTACCAGACAACATATACACCATTCGTCCTGCTACCACGGGGCCAGCTCCATCAAAAGAAGCGCCATTCGCCACTACACCATTGATAGTGTCAAAGGTCTGGTTAGCATCGAAGGTCCACAATATTTCTCCTGTTTGGGCTGCGTAAGCACGCATTCCTCCATCTTGGGAGCCGGAAAATACCGCCCCAGGAATGGCAGTTACTGCAGCCGATTGTGTCGAACCACAACCCGGGCCCTCAGTACACAACAAGGCCGACGGCGGTGTGAACCAAAGTTGCGCCCCCGTATCCACATTGATGCCATGTACACCACCACTTTGAGCCAAGCGATAACCACCAACTGCAACAAAGGCAACACCATCTGCTACTGCTGCGCCCCATACACCACCAACTGGACTGCCATCACCGGCTTTGTATTGCCATACTACTTCCCCTTTTTTAGCAGGATCGAGCGCATAAGCCATGCCGGATTTTTGTGGAATGACCAGCAACTGTTTACCTGATGCACCAGTAGTTAAAATTGGTGAAGCAGAAAAATCAAAATCGGGACCGATGGCATCGGGGCAATTAGAATTAGGGGTAGCGGGATTACAACCTCCTATCCAGGCATCGTCTGGTGTTAATTGTTTTGACCACACCAAAGCACCGGTATCCATCGCTAGTGCAATGACAGAATCAGCTGTTGGTGGTGTTGGATCGGCATAGGCGTTACCCGTTGCGGCATAGATCAGTCCGCGCTTAGCATCAATGGTCGGAGCACTCCAAATGCCCACCCCTGCCGGACCAAACAAGGCAGCACCATTAGCACTGGTGCCACGTGGCCTTGGTTCATCTACTGTATAAGACTTCCAGATTACGGTTCCGGTCTGTGCATCCAACGCAGTAATACTGCCGCGAAAAGTACAGCAAGAATAATCCGGATTGGAGGCGGTGTTTTCTTCGCTCACACCGGTTATCGGTACATATAAACGACCTTCATGCAAAGTCACAGAACCAGTACCACGCACAGCAGGATGACTGTCTACGCGTTGCACCCACAGCTGTTCTCCGGTTTGGGCATTCACGGCATAAGCATTAGCCATAATGTCGATGAAATACACCGCATAACCAGCACTGCCATCAGCCAAAGTTACCGCGCCAACTGTTAAAGCACTGCGAATCCCGGCGCGCGGCAAGAAACTCCAGTAAGTACAGCCGCTGCTTGCATCTAAGGCATACAAAGCCCCGGCCCTATTTCCTACAAACAAACGCCCTGCTACTACCGCAGGCTGACCACGCGGCTGACTTTCACCGGGCAGTCCATAAGCCCATTTGAGTTTTAGTTTAGGCAGATCGTTGGCACTAACACCACCGGCCGCGGCATAACGACTATTGCTGGTATCAGAACCCCAACCATTCCAGCTTGGACTTAGCGCAGGATCAGTCATGGGTGGATTGTTGGCACAAATGTTGGCGCTAATCCGTAAGGGCAAATCGATCACATCCCGGTTGGTGATAAACTTTGCGAGTGCGCGCAAATCAAGGTCTGATAATCCGGTTACCTGTAAGCGCATTTCGCCATCAGTTACAGCTGCATAAACTGAATTTGGGGCAAACAAAGCCATGTCTGCCCGGCTAGGCACATGAACGTTAACAAGCGGATCGGGGTTTTCATGACAAGAAGCACACCTTGCAGTAAACAGCGCTGCTCCATCCTGAGCAAAAGCATCCTGAGCAAAAGCGCACTGCACTGTTGCTAGCAAGGTTAATAAAATTAACTTGAATGTGAATTGCATGAAGACCCCTCTGCGCATTTTTGCAACTTACAAACTATTTAACGCGCGACCGCAGCGGCATACACCCGAATAACACCAACATCTGACCAACCACCAGCGCCATGATCTGCACCAGGCTGTAAATCAGTGAATCCAATTTCATCGACTTTACTTAAGTCAATGGTAGGCATAAGGTTGCCACGAGTTACACCGGTCTCAGTATTGAACACAATCCAGCGTACATCTTGGATACGGAATTCCTGATACAAAAAGTCAGTTGTCTGACCCAGTTCGACATCACCAATATACGTGCTGCCATCGGCCAGTTTGATAAACGGATGAATTTTGTGGAAACCTGAAGTTTTGCTCTGCACCATGACGCGGGCAGAACCAGTGAGGTCGGCGAAAGAGCCCTTGTGTTTCAAGGCAAAAGTGCAGCCGGCACCACACAGGCCAGACCACGTGTGTGTTGGATTAGTGTCGTTACCGTCAAAACCGGTTACCTTCAATTGATCACTGGCAGGACCGTATAGTTTCAGTTCCAGATTGGCATTTTTTACATGACCCTGTACCAGCCCATTTTCACCTCCGGCTGGAAGTTGTTGCCACACCTCTTCAAAAAACAACCCGGCGCGTGGTGCTGGTGGCCCCGGTGGTGGACCACCTTCGGCAGCAGCCGCGAATATATTGAATGACGTAACGGAAAGTAGTGTCAAAAATGCTATTTTATTGAGTGTGGATATCATGGATGCCCCTGTAGATGATTATATTTATCGTTAATGAATCTGGATTTGACTCAGGCTTGTTACAACTTTAAAACAATATTAGATTTTGCATTAGATGCCAAAACTTACCCGATGATAGTCGCTAACAAAAATATCAACAATGAATAAATATGACTGGCAACCCGTAGTGTGGATAGAATGCGCACAGACCCTTCAGAACAATAAAAAATATCACTGGGGAAATATGTATCAATTTTTAAAAAATATTTGTTTAAAACAAAAGCAGCTAGGTTTACAGCATATGCTGCAAATGGCTGGATTAGCGGTTATCACGACAGCGCTACCCTTCCCTTTGCTCGCCCAGCCAGTATCTAATTTCATCCCTGTTACGCAAGCCATGCTTGAAGATCCCGACCCAGCCGACTGGCTGATGTTCAGTCGTACTTTTGATGCCCAGCGGTATAGCCCGCTCGATCAAATTGATAAAACCAATGTCAAACAATTAACTATGGCATGGTCACGTGGCATGAATCAGGGCCGCGTAGAAAGTATCCCTCTGGTTTATAACGGCATTATGTATGTACTAGCTCCAGGCGCACAGATTCTAGCGCTCGACGCTACCACCGGCGATACAGTTTGGGCTTATCAACGGCAAATCCCGGCTAACGAGCGTGCTGCGGCCCGTAGCAAAACACTTGCCATATATGCAGACATGATCTATCACACCGCACCCGATGGCATGGTAATAGCCCTCGATGCGCGCACGGGTGAATTACGATGGGAAACGGAAGTAGTAGGCGGTGGCAGCCATATCTCTGGCTTGATCGTGACCAATGGTGTCGTTATTTCTTCGCGTGGATGTGGTGAAACACGAGAAAGTTGTTTTATTGCAGGGCACGATGCCTTAAACGGCAAGGAACTTTGGCGTTTCCACACCATTCCTGCCATGGGAGAACCCGGCAGTGAAAGTTGGGGTATTTCACCCCTGCATGATGAAATGCGCGCCGCTGCCTGGGGCTTGCCTGGATCCTACGACCCAGCCACCAATACAGTGTTGTGGGGTATTGCCAATCCCTCTCCGTATAACCGGCAAGATCGTCATGGTGGTGATTACCGCAATACCTCACTAACATCGCCAGCCGATTTGTACAGCGATTCCACGGTCGCGCTCAATCCACAAACAGGTGAACTCCGATGGTATTTTCAGCATCTGCCCGGCGATGATTGGGACGAGGACTACACCAACGAACGTACTTTGATCGATACGCCAATCAATCCAGATCCAGCAGCGGCAAAATGGATTAATGAAAGTGCGCGTGGCCAAAATCGGAAAGTGTCTGTGATGATTGGCGAGGGTGGCGGTATATTTGTGATCGATCGTACCAACGGTGAATTTTTGTGGGCTTCCCCCTTCCCCTTCGATACTCCCGAATTCCTCATCTCACACATCGATCAAGACGGCACTGTGCATATCAATGAAGATGCAATAATCAAAGAACCGGGTGGGCGCAATTTAGTGTGTTTTTTCAATACGCGTAGTTATTGGCCTACTGCTTATAGTCCACGTACCAATTCCGTTTATACGTCCTGGTATGACGCCTGTCTGGACTATCAATCTGAAAAAGGGGATGAACCTCGTAACCGTCAGCAAGTATTCCGAGCAGGTGCTGACCCAGAACACTTTACGGGCATGGCAAAAGTAAATATAGAAACTGGTGTTGTTACATACTTTAATCAAGGGAAACACCCTTCCATTGGCGCAACCTTAGCGACCGCCGGCGGGGTGATTTTCAATGGCGATGTAAACCGCCGCTTGCGCGCCTTCGACGATGAAACCGGAGCAACCCTATGGGAAAGCATAGTGGGAGGTACAGTTGCATCGAGCACAATTTCATACGCCGTGGATGGCCGGCAATATATTGCAGTTATGACAGGCGAAAATATGATTGTTCCACAAATGGCCGGGCTCAGCGGCTCAGAGCTCGTGACCGGTGATAACACAATTTACGTATTCGCATTACCAGCACAATAAAGCATAATGGGTCGCTTGCTGCAGTCGTAGTAGTTGTAGTAGTTCTAGGCAGAGTAATCGGTTTTTTGGAGGGGGAAAGCATGAAAAATATAACAACTAAATTATTAAGCTCTATAGCGCTGGCAAGCACAATATTTGCATTGCCAACCGTGTATGCACATCATTCACTGGTGGGAGAATTCGATACTACAGTAACCAAGGAAATACGAGGAACCCTTACCAAACTCGAATGGTTCAATCCTCATATTTGGTTTTATCTGGATGTCACCGCTGCTAGTGGTGCAATTGAAAAATGGCAATGTGAGATGGGATCTCCCAATCAACTTATACGTGCTGGGTGGAAAAAAGAAGATCTGCCCGTTGGCACTGTTATTCGTGCAAATGCCAATCCGGCCCGAGATGGATCCCTAACCTGTTCTACCCGCAGCATTACTTTAGATGACGGCACTCCGGTTTTTTCACGAGGTGCGGGTATTTAGTTTGAGATCTGGCAGTAGAACCGATCACTCTTGAATAAATAGAAGCTACAATCGGCTCTACTAAAAACTCTACATTCAATAATATGAGGAAGTACCATGTACAAATTCTCAGTCACAAAAAGCAAAATATCTTTTCTGCTGATAAGCTTCTTGCTAACGCAAGCACCTGCGCAAGCCCACCATTCCATCACTGGCGAATTTGACACCGAAGTTTCTTTTGAATTACGCGGCACTATAACCAAACTGGACTGGGCTAATCCTCACCTGTGGTATTACCTGGATGTAATAACTGAAACCGGCTCCATTGAAAAATGGCAATGTACAACCGGTCTAAATCCTAATCGCTTAATACGTGCTGGCTGGAAAAAAACAGACTTGCCGATGGGAAGCATCATTCGAACGCAGCGTTCTAACCCTGCCCGTGATAAGTCCAACACTTGCATTGTGGGTGGCATAACGCTGGATGACGGCACGCCGATATTCAGTGGCACCAAAACCTGAGCCCAGTACAAAACTAAAAACACACTATAAAAATATGAGCACCGACTTGAGGGAGAAAATACTGATGAAATTTTCACTGACCAAAATGACTACCTGTTTTCTGTTGGCAGGATTTGCCACCCAGCTGCTGGCACAAGATGTCCCACGCCTTCCTAATGGCAAACCAGACATGAACGGCATCTGGGCCCGCCCTTATGTTTCTGATATGGGCGCAGCCGGTAATGGCCGTACGCAAACAGGCCCTGGCGAACTACCTTTCACTGATGCGGGACGCCGTAATTTCGAGAACTACAATCCGTCGACGGGTGATTACACGGGTTCGTGTATGCCCTTCGGTTTGATGCGGGCCATGAACTCACCCGACCCAATCCAGTTGATGCAAACGCAAACCCATTTTTCTTACTTATACGAACAAAACACCTGGTTCAAAGTCATCAATCTGGACGGCGCAGATCACTCTCCAGGTATCCCTACTTGGTTCGGTTCTACCATCGCTACCTGGGAAGGCGACACTCTGATTTTGACTACCAGTGAATTCAACGGTAAAACCCGTCTCGACACCATCGGTCATCCTCATAGTGACCAACTCACCGTCACCGAAAAACTAACGCGTCGCGATGCCACCACAATGGATTATGAAGTCACCATTGACGATCCTATTTATTATTCTGCGCCTTGGACTAACAAACGCGTTTTCACCCTGCAAAGTGATTTTGAACTGATCGAATATTCCTGCGAAGAAAACAACAAAAGTTTGTGGGAAGGCCGCATAGTGCCACCCAATTACGACAACTGGCATACCTACGAAACTGCAGAATAAGAGCTACTTGTTAGCGAAAAACCCGCCTTCAAGCGGGTTTTTTGTTTCATCTTTGTACAGAACTAATCCAGTTTACTGCCCAATTCAAATGAATTAGCGTATTCCTAGACAACCCATCCGCCTGATCTCACGTCCACAAAAATTGTTGCGGTATACTCTGCGTAACTCATAAGGAAAAGCCTATGCCAGCCACTATAAACACAACCAAAGTAGCAGAGAGAGTGACTGTACGGCGCTCCACAATAACTTGCAACCCGCTGCTATTGCTGATCATTTTTCTTGCCAGCCTACCAATCACCATGGCGCTGAACGCTCAAACCTTGGGCCGTGTGGAACAAGTGACCGTGCATGCAAACTCCCTCGAAGGCAATCTGAACGGCGATAGCGCTGACCGCTCTGTGTTTGTATATCTGCCGCCGAGTTACGACAGCAACCCAGACAAACGTTACCCCGTGGTTATTCTTTTACATGGTTATGGATTACGCGCTGAACGTTGGATGACTCTGTTCAATATCGAAGCTGGACTTAATACAGCGATGACTGGCAATGGTGGCGGAGTTGGCACTGGTGCGCGGGCGCAGGAAATGATTGTGGTAAATCCGGATTGTTATAACTTTTTCGACGGCTGTTTCTATTCTAGTTCGGTTGCCAATGGCGACTGGGAAACATTCATAGCCGACGAACTGGTGGCCTACATCGACACCAACTACCGCACGATCGCGCAGCGCGAAAGTCGTGGATTGGGCGGCCATTCGATGGGCGGTTACGGCACACTGCGTATCGGCATGAAACGGCCTGATGTTTTTTCAGTACTCTACCCACTATCGGCGGCGGCAATGTTCGAAGCAGGCGCACCCGACACAGGCCTGGCTGCTGCTGAAGTCTTGACCACGCGTGAAGCTATTGCTGCGTTGCGCTATCCAAACAAAAGCACAATGGCACGCGCCGCGGCCTGGTCCTCTAATCCACAGAATCCGCCCTTATATGTTGATCTGCCTGTAACAGGTGGTGTTGAGCATCCTGCCATCCAAGCTCTTTGGCTTGCCAATTCCATCCTGCCCTTGTTAGGTCAGTACACACACAACCTGCGCCGCTATACGGCAATCCAGTTTGATGTTGGCCTAGCCGATGGCTTGTTAGTGCAGAACCAGCAGCTCGATGCAGCGATGACGCAGGCTGCCATTCCCCACACCTTCGTTACTTACGAAGGCGACCACAATAACAAAATCGCAGAGCGCATCGAGACTGCCGTGATACCGTTTTTCAGCACACATTTGAAATTTGAATGAAGATCACCGTCGTCATTCTGGTATACACACAGAGATATTTAGTGCTGATCTAAAAAATCGAAGATCTCTTTGGCAAAGGTGAGATAAGCCGTCAAATGTACTCCACCTGGCACCAGATGGAATTCCGCTTCTACACCGTGATCCTGTAACTCTTTTGTTACACGCTCGGATGCTGCTGCAGTGTTTTGATCGTCCATGTCGCCATGCAACATCATTACCGCCACTTTCCCCTGTAGATTTTCGAACGGATAATCGGCAGTAACGATAGGGCCTGAACTCACCACTATGGCGCTGATCATGTCTGGATATTTGGCAGCAAGATGCATTGCCGCCGAGCCTGAAGGATTCTGCCCGTGTACAAACACTCTGGTTGTATCTGCATTGTATTCAGCTGCTACTAAAGCCAACACATTCAGTACATCTTGTTCTGCACGCAGATTTTCTTCTGCAGTCCAGCCATCTGCTGGCACCGACGGACCGGCAGGACGATCCACTGGATAAGGGCTGCCGTAATAAGGTTGTCGATAACCGCGATATCCCAATGGGGAAATGACGATATAGCCGCGTTCCCGCGCCAAGCGCACTAAGTCATTATTATCCCGATGATTGTTGTTAATGCTGGTTCCTGCACGGAGCGTGATAAGGATTGGCAGTTGTTGGGTAGGTGTCCAGTTTTCCGGCACAAACAATCGGTAAGGTATCGGCTCACCAGTTACCGGGAATTCGTACACCCGGTATTGCTCGCCAGTATGCTGATACATTGGTGCATTAGGAATGGGCACCGGTGCAACCGCACTTTGTTGGCCAGGCAAAGTTGGTAACTGTGCCTCGGCACTAAGAACAGTAAACAGTGCAGCAAAAAGCAAACCCAGCAACAGCAGTTTCGATTTCAACATAAGTAGCACTCCTGCAAGTGTCGATTAAATTTAACTAACTTGAATTTGTAACTGCAAAAACACAATTCCCGCACGGAGGCGGGAATTAGCAAATTTGTTACTGGTTCGGCCTATTTTAGTCATCCAGAAATTTTTGTGCAGTTACCAGATCACACGTTTCATTAGAGGGCTGCATTTCTGGACGATATAACCAGGTTCCTGTCCATTCCACCGGTGCAGCCAAATATTGTGCATCTTCCATAACACCAGAATACACCATGCCTTTGCCATCAGCACTCAATGCAAAATTTTCCACCAGATGTTTACTGGTACTGTTGGGTAGAGAGGTAGAAAGCCCGATTGGGTTCACGGCAAAATTAGTGGTATCCACCACCAGTGTTGTGCCTTCCCAATGGCCTGTGGAATGACCATGCAAAGAAGTTTCGGTTGCCGCGGGATGCGCGCGGCCATCCAAATAGATAGTACGAATCGAATCCAGCCAATCGATATGCATCACCACTGTGTCAGCCTGCACATCGATTACATTAGCAACCGGATAAAACATCACACCAGGTTCGCCAATAGGGATGCAATCTTTTTGGGGAGTTGGAACAGGATTTGCCGATGCCGCTGCCAATGCTGCAGTGCCTGCTTCGGTTAACTTCCAATCCCTAGCAGTCCCCATAAAAGCAAAGAAAGAGGTGCGTGGTGAAAACCAGGTGCCTGCGATGGTGGTTGCGGTTTCAGCACTTTCTACATACGAACTTTTCGACGAAATGTTCAGCGGCAGATAAGTGCCTGCTGCGGTATATAACTCACGACCCAAAAACATGGTGGCAGGATTACGCTTGCTAGGATTGCCCAATATGTTTACTAAGTCGCCCACTTTTATGGCATCACGATCAAAACCCAACGGTCCAATTACCGAACCTGCACCGGCTTCTACTTCGGTGATAACTGTGGTGCCGTCCTCCAGCGTTCTGGACAAACTCATGTAGACATGGGGATTACGAAAACTGTATTGGGTCACTGTGCCTGTGATGGTGGTTTCTGTTTGAGTATCAAAAGCTGCTGCGCTGTGATGAGCCAAAGCAGAGGTACTGCTTACCAAGGTAATTGCACACGCTAATAAAGTCGGGCTGAATTTTTTCATAAATCGTTACTCTGTTGAACAGGATTTATAGGGTAACCGTATCTAAAACTAATTGTTTAGATTATTTTTATTGAAGTGAATGGTCGGATTCTCCCACCCGCCTCTTACTTGTTCAAGGTGTAATTAAGACTGTTGTTTGATTGGTCTATTTCATGCCTAGAGCCAGTTTGGGTAAATTTTTCCCGATCAGGTAGAGGGTGAGTAAGCGACGAACTTCATTGGCAGGGATGCCAATGAGAGCTACACGGATGTATTTACGCGGTTCGTCGCTTACTCACGCTCTACCTTCCCTTTGATCGGTATCGTACGTCGAACCTGCAACAACTAGCCTTGAACCAACAAGAGTATGTTTAAGAGAATGTGATTTGTTGTACCAGTGCAATCTCTTTGTTAGGCTCTGGTCCGTACTGGCAATTTTGGATTAAAACAACAACCACGGTATTTTTTAGCGTTTTTCAATAAAGAGGGTAGCACCATGAAACTTTACGGCAATATTTCTTTGTTATTAGCTACAGGTATTACACTTTGTGCGTGTTCGCAAGAATCTTCCACTGGCGTAACCGATCCCTCTGCTGCCTCAGCACCTACAGCATTGGGTCAGGCGGTGTCCTCTGCTGTAGACGATATTACCGGCGTGGTGACTAGTGCCAACGGCCCCGAAGCTGGTGTTTGGGTTATTGCAGAAACCCTGGACCTGCCAACTCCTTATGCAAAAATAGTAGTCACCAACGACAATGGTCAATATTTAATTCCTGATTTACCTGCAGCTAATTACACCGTATTCGTCCGCGGTTATGGACTGGTCGATTCAGAAAAAGTGGCAGGCACTCCTGGCATAACACTTGATCTAAGCGCAGTAGTCGCTCCCGATGCAGCATCAGCTGCCGAATATTATCCAGCCGGCTACTGGCTCTCCATGCT
>Ga0114978_10000276_pt1 | contig 43534 bp, 46 predicted proteins | sample S_140212_EF_Meta_FD_87027 | JGI IMG/M metagenome (GOLD analysis project Ga0114978, IMG submission 87027) | Freshwater microbial communities from Lake Simoncouche, Canada to study carbon cycling - S_140212_EF_MetaG | ecosystem: Environmental > Aquatic > Freshwater > Lake | place: Lake...
CCTGACCGACTGGGTGGTGATAACCCTGGAGCCCCTGGCTTGAACCGCAATGAACTGACCCTGCGCGGAATAATCCTGGGGGTGGCGATCACGGCAGTGTTCACGGCCGCCAACGTCTATCTGGGGCTGAAGGTTGGCCTGACCTTTTCCACGGCAATTCCAGCCGCGGTGATTTCCATGGCTCTACTGCAGCGGTTCGGCGGGGTAACTATCCAAGAAAACAATATCGTCCAGACGGTGGCCTCGGCCGCTGGTGCCATGGCGTCGGTGATCTTTGTGCTGCCTGGCCTGGTGATGGTGGGCTGGTGGACCAATTTCCCCTTTTGGCTGACCTTCGGCGTCTGCGCTTCGGGCGGCATTCTGGGCGTGATGTTCACCATTCCGCTGCGACGGGCCCTGGTGGTGCAATCTGACCTGCCCTACCCGGAGGGTGTCGCCGCCGCCGAAGTGATCAAGGTCGGTTCATGGACTCGTTCGGGTGCGCAGGAAGAGACGGCAGGGCTCAAGACCCTGATTATCGGTGCCGTCGCCGCCGCGGGCTACAGTCTGGCCGCCGCCATGAAACTGGCGGCCGCCGAGGTCAACGCCTTCTTTCGTATCGGCCCTGCTGCCACGGGTATCGGCGGTTCGCTGTCTTTGGCCCTGCTGGGCGCAGGCCACCTGATGGGCGTCACAGTTGGCGTGGCCATTCTGACCGGGCTGATCATTTCCTGGGGTATCGCCACGCCCCTGCTCACGGTTTTGCACCATGCGACGGGCCCGGCGGCTGAGGCCGCGACTACCATTTGGAAGACGCAGGTGCGGTTTATCGGGGCCGGAATCATCGCCACAGCGGCGGTCTGGACCTTGGGCAAGCTAGCAGGGCCGATCTGTACCGGCCTGAACAACGCCCTGGCGGCGCAATCCCGTATGCAGGCCGGTGACGAGACCCTCCCCCTGACCGAACGCGACATCCCGATTGGGATTATGGCCATCGTCAGCCTGGCCTGTCTGATTCCCGTAGGCTTCCTGGTCCACGCCTTCCTAGCCGGCACAGTTCTGGGCCCACACACGGGCAGTCTGATCGCCATAACCATCGGCTATGTGATCGTTGGCGGCTTCTTCGTGGCGGCGGTTTGCGGCTATATGGCAGGGTTGATTGGCACATCTCAAAGCCCCGTTTCAGGCGTGGGCATTCTTGCGGTGCTGGGCGCGGCCGTGGTGCTGGCGGCCCTGGCCAAGGGCACGGGCTGGGACCCGGACGGACATGCCCTGGTGGCCTTCGCCCTGTTTGTAACCTCGATCATCATCGCCGTCGCCGTCTCGGCCAATGACAATCTGCAAGACCTCAAAACGGGCCAACTGGTCGGGGCGACGCCTTGGCGCCAACAGGTGGCGCTGGTGATTGGCGTGGTGGCGGGCTCGCTGGTGATCTCGCCGGTCCTCGATCTGTTGAACCACGCCTATGGCTTCGCCGGTGCGCCCAATGTCGTCGCCGTGGCCTCGCAGCCCCTTCCCGCGCCCCAGGCTACCCTGATCTCGACCCTGGCCAAGGGGGTAATCGAGGGCAACCTCGACTGGAGTCTGATCGGCATCGGCGCTCTGATCGGGGCCGTGCTGATTGCCATCAACGAGACCCTACGCCGCACGAGCCGCTTCAGCTTGCCGCCGCTTGCCGTCGGCTTGGCGATTTATCTGCCCACCGGGGTGACCACGCCTGTGATTGTCGGTGCCTTTGCGGGCTGGGCCTATGACCGATGGTGCGCCCGGGGCAAGAGGCCAGAGGCGGCGCGGCGGCTTGGGGTGCTGCTGGCCTCGGGGCTTATAGTTGGCGAGAGCCTGTTCAGCGTGATCCTGGCCGGGATCATCGTCGCCACCGGCAAGGGAGAGCCCTTTGCCGTGGTACAAAATTTTGGGACGCCGGCCACATGGCTGGGCCTGGTCGGGTTCATCGCCCTAGCCTTCAGCCTCTACCGCTGGACGCGAGCTCTGGGGGAATCCTCAGGAAATTCGTAGGATGCGGATGGTCTGCTGCCGCCCGCGTTAGAGCGAGGTTCCGCCTACGGTAAGCCCTGCGATTTTCACTGACGGTTGGCCAACGCCGACCGGCACCCCCTGGCCGGACTTGCCGCAGACGCCGATTCCGGGATCGAAGTCGAAATCGTTGCCGATCATGGTGACGCGGGTCAGGGCGCTGGGGCCGTCGCCAATCAGGGTGGCCCCCTTTACCGGCGACGTGATCTTGCCGTCCTCGACCATGTAGGCCTCGGTGCACTGGAACACGAACTTGCCGTTGGTGATGTCCACCTGGCCGCCCCCGAAATTGGAACAGTATAGGCCGCGCTTCATCGACGCGATCATCTCGGCTGGGTCATGTTCGCCGGCCAGCATGCCGGTGTTGGTCATGCGCGGCATGGGCATGTGGGCATAGGATTGGCGCCGGCCATTGCCCGTGGCCTGCATCCCCATCAGGCGGGCGCTCATGCGATCATGCATGTAGCCCACCAGGATTCCGTCCTCGATCAGGATGGTTCGGCTGGTAGGGGTGCCTTCGTCGTCGATGGTCAGAGAACCGCGGCGGCCTGGGATCGAGCCGTCGTCGAATACGGTCACGCCCTTTGCGGCCACACGCTCGCCAATTCTGCCGGAAAAGGCGCTGATTCCCTTGCGATTGAAGTCGCCCTCGAGGCCATGTCCAACAGCCTCGTGCAGCAGAACCCCGTTCCAGCCCGGTCCGATCACCACGTCCATCTCGCCGGCGGGGCAAGAAATGGCATCAAGGTTGACCACCGCCTGGCGCAGGGCCTCGTCAACCTGGTCCTGCCATTTGTCAGGGCTGATCCAGGCGTCGAAGCCGGCGCGGCCGCCCGCGCCGGACGAGCCGGTCTCGCGCCGTCCATCCTTCTCGACGGTAACTTGAACATTCACCCGCACCAGCGGGCGCACATCGCGAATCAGTCGCCCGTCGGCGCGTAGGATTTCCACCACACGGCGCTCACCGTGCAGGCTGGCCATCACCTGGCAGACTCGAGGATCGCGCTTGCGGGCGAAGGCATCGATCTCCTGCAGCAGCACCACCTTGTCGGCAAAGGCCGGGTCGCTGACCGGATTTTCCTCGCCATAGAGCTTGACATTGGTCGGGCGCGGGCCCTCGGCGGCTACGCCGCTATAGCCTCGTTTGGCCAGCCGCGCGCTCTGGGCGGCGCGGGTAATGGCGGGCAGGGAAATCTCTGAAGCATGGGCGTAACCGGCCGTTTCGCCGGCCACGACGCGCAGACCAAAGCCTTCGCTGGCATCGTAGGAGGCGGTCTTCAGTCGCCCATCGTCGAACACGAAGCTCTCGCTTTCGGCGCGCTCGAGGAACAGTTCGCCATCGTCGGCACCGGCGAGAGCGTCGCCAAGCACGTCCTGGGCGGACTTGGGGTCGACGCCGGCGGCATCGAGCAAGGTAGGGGCTGCAAATTGAGCTATCATGTGCCAAAGGTAGGGCGCGCGCGCCGTAAAGTCATCCTTGGCTGTGCGCTCTGTTGTCGCGCCCGGCGTTCAGCGTGTCCTCGCCGCGCTTCAGGCGTAAAAAGCGACAGCGACCCTTGCTCTTGGCAGTGACATGCGGGTGAGCCCAGCGCAGTTGCATGAAATGCATCAGCTGCGCCTGTCGCGGTCGCCGTTCTGGCACTGGGTTTTTGTACGCGATTTGCTCGGCGAAGGGTTCGTCTCAGTCTAGCGCTTGGCAAGATTGGGTGATGCGCGTATGCACCGCAACCAAGGCGGATGGGCGAACGCCTGGGCGGTGTCCGACCGTCCCTTCATCAAAGCCGGCGCAATGGGCCGTGGGGAATATGAAGTCGAGAATTTCTAGTTTTGCATATGCCGCGATGGCTCTTGTCGGGTCGGTGATGTTCGGGGTCCAAGCCACGGCGGCGGACCTTTTGGGTCAACCGACGCCGGGGGGTATTGCCCTCCAGCCTGCGGCTTCGATCCTCAAGCACCACGCGATCTTCTTCCATGACAACATCCTGATGCCGATCATCACGCTGATCGTGTTGTTCGTGCTGGCGCTGCTTGTGATCGTCGTCATGCGGTTCAACAAAAAGTCCAACCCCGTACCGGCCCGCTGGACGCACAACACGGTGGTTGAAGTGATCTGGACGGCTGTGCCGGTCCTGATCCTGATGTTCATCTCGATCTTTTCGTTCAAGCTTTTGTTCGAATATCACGACATGCCCAAGCCCTACATGACGGTGAAGGCAACCGGGTATCAATGGTACTGGGGCTATGAGTACCCCGATCAAAAGATCCCCGAGATCACCTCGACCATCCTGCCCGAAGAAAAGGCCAAGGCCGCTGGCCTGCCCTACCGTCTCGCTGCGACAGAACCGCTCGTGGCTCCGGTCAATCAGGTCGTGCGCGTGCAGGTGACGGGTGCTGACGTGATCCACGCCTTCGCCATGCCGGCGTTCGGTCTCAAGATCGACGCCATCCCAGGCCGCCTAAACGAGACCTGGTTCAAGGCTGAACGGGTCGGCACCTACTACGGTGAATGTTCCGAGCTTTGCGGCCCTGAACACGCCTTCATGCCGATCGAGATCAAGATCGTCAGCCAGGCAGATTTTGATTCCTGGGTGGCCAAGAAGGTCCCGCCGCCGGTTCCTGCGGCCGCGCCTGCTGCCGCTCCCGTCGCCACTGCGGCGACCGCCACTCCCACCGCTCCGGCCGCGGCCTCTGCCGCCGCGCCGGCGGCCTAAGTTCGATCAGGATAGCGCCCGATGGCTACGGCTCACCCCCGCGATTTTAACGACGATCACTCCGGGCACGCCCGCGCGGCCCACGAGCATGATCACAAGCCGCCGTTCTTTACCCGCTGGTTCCTGTCGACGAACCATAAGGATATCGGCACCCTATACATCCTCTTCGCCATCATGGCGGGCTTGATCGGTGGGGGCCTGTCGGGCCTGATCCGCTGGGAACTGGCGGCGCCGGGCATTCAGCTGTTCTCTCCGGACAGCTGGTTCGCGAATTCCTGGATCGTCAAGCTGGGCATGGTTTCGGCCACGAAGCATGGCTACAACGCGGTGGTCACCGCGCACGCCCTGATCATGATCTTCTTCATGGTCATGCCCGCCATGATCGGCGGGTTCGGCAACTGGTTCGTGCCGCTGATGATCGGCGCGCCGGACATGGCCTTTCCGCGCATGAACAACATCAGTTTCTGGCTGCTGGTCGCCAGCTGGTGCTTGCTTGTGACGTCGATGTTCGTCGATGGCGGTCCCGGCCCTGGCTTCGGCGGCGGCTGGACGATCTATCCGCCGCTATCGACCTCCGGGCATACCGGTCCGGCCATGGACTGCGCCATTCTGGCGCTCCACCTCGCCGGTGCCAGCTCGATCCTGGGTGCCATCAACTTCATCACCACCATTTTCAATATGCGCGCTCCGGGTATGAGCCTGCACCGCATGCCGCTGTTCGTGTGGTCGATCCTGGTAACGGTGTTCCTGCTTCTGCTCGCCCTGCCGGTTCTGGCTGGCGCGATCACCATGCTGCTTACCGACCGCAACTTCCACACCCACTTCTTCGACCCGGCGGGCGGCGGCGATCCGGTGATGTTCCAGCACCTGTTCTGGTTCTTCGGCCACCCGGAAGTTTACATCCTGATCCTGCCGGGCTTTGGCATGATCAGCCAGATCGTCTCGACCTTCTCGCGTAAGCCGGTGTTCGGCTACTTGGCCATGGCCTACGCCATGGTGGCGATTGGTTTCGTCGGCTTCCTGGTCTGGGCCCACCACATGTACACTGTGGGCATGAACATCAATCTGCAGGCCTATTTCGTGGCCGCGACGATGATCATCGCCGTGCCGACCGGCGTGAAGATCTTCAGCTGGATTGCCACCATGTGGGGCGGCTCAATCGAGTTCAAAACGCCTATGCTGTGGGCGATCGGCTTCATCTTCCTGTTCACTGTCGGTGGCGTTACCGGCGTGGTTCTGGCCAATGCCGGCATCGATTACAGCCTGCAAGACACCTATTATGTCGTGGCGCACTTCCACTATGTATTGAGCCTGGGTGCCGTGTTCGCGATCTTCGCCGGGTTCTACTACTGGTTCGAGAAGATGTGGGGCGTGCGTTACAACGAGTTCCTCGGGGCCGCCCACTTCTGGGTGATGTTCATCGGCGTGAACCTGGTGTTCTTCCCGCAGCACTTCCTGGGCCTGCAGGGCATGCCGCGCCGCTACGTCGACTATCCCGATGCGTTTGCGAAGTGGAACCAACTCTCCTCGTTTGGCTATCTCATCACCCTGGTCGGCGTTGGCATCTTCCTACTGGTGCTGATCGAAGCCGCTGTGCGTCGTCGTCCTGCCCGCTCTAATCCTTGGGGCGAAGGTGCCACGACGCTGGAATGGACCCTGTCTTCGCCGCCGCCGTTCCACCAGTTCAACGAACTGCCGGTGATCCACGAAGACGCGCACTAGAGCGATCTATGACTTGCATGCCGAGCTCCCGTCCCTTCCCGGGGCGGGCGTCTCCCCTTTCGGCCGCTTACCTGGCCCTTCGAGTATGACGCGCCCCATGACCGGCCTCGCCGCACAGCCTGCTGAAATCCGTCCTGCCGCGCCCGCCCGCTGGCAGGACTATTTCCAGCTGTTGAAACCCCGGGTGATGTCGCTGGTGGTCTTCACGGGCCTGACCGGGTTGGTCTGTGCCGATCGGCCGATCCACCCCTTCCTGGGCGCTGTGGCCATCTTGTGTATCGCTGTGGGCGCTGGTGCTTCTGCCGCGCTTAACATGTGGTTTGACGCCGACATCGACGCCAAGATGCGCCGCACGCGCGGGCGGCCGGTGCCGTCGGGTAAGGTCCAGGGAGCCGATGCCCTGGCGCTCGGAATCACGCTCAGCCTGTTTTCGGTTGGGTTGATGGGCATGGCTGTGAACTGGCTGGCGGCCTTCCTGCTGGCCTTCACCATCCTATTTTATGCCTTGGTCTATACCATGTGGCTCAAGCGCAGCACGCCGCAGAACATCGTCATTGGTGGGCTCGCGGGGGCACTGCCGCCGGCGATCGGCTGGGCAGCGGCGGCCGGAACCGCGCCCCTCAACGCCTGGCTGATGGTGCTGATCATCTTCATGTGGACCCCCGCTCACTTTTGGGCCCTTTCGCTCTATACCAGCGAGGACTACGGCAATGCGGGTGTGCCGATGATGCCGGTGGTCAAGGGTGCCAAGTCCACCCGGCAGCAGATCCTGGCCTACAGCCTGCTGTTCGTGCCGATTGCCATCGCGCCGGCGTTCACCGGCCTGGGCGGCACGGCTTATCTTGCCGTTGCTTGCGGCGGCGGACTGGTGTTCCTGGTTCTGGCGCTGCGCCTTTTGCGCAGCCATGCGGGTGAGCAGCTTATTGACGTGCGTACCGATGATGGGCTTTACGGCGTAAAGGCCGATGCCCGCGACGCGCGCAACCTGTTTGCCTTCTCAATTGTCTATCTGTTCAGCCTGTTCGCCGCCCTGCTGGCTGAACACGCGCTGGGTCTGGGGGCACTCTGATGGCACGGCAAGACCTAACGCCTGAGGAAAAGGCCCGCGGCGGACGCAATATCGCCCTGGCCCTGGGCTTGATCGCGTTCGTGCTCATCGTCTTTGTGACCACCATCGTCCGGCTCGGTGCGAATGTCTTCGACCGCGCGCCGATCTGACTTGCCGCCCGAGGGCCAGCGCGCCAACCGGCGCGTCGCGCTTATCTGCGTGGGTGTGTTCGTCGCCATGGTCGGAGCGGCCTTCGCGGCCGTGCCGATCTATAAGCGCTTCTGCCAACTCACGGGATACGGCGGCACCGTAAGTCGCGCTGAGGCGGCCCCTGACAAGGTTCTTGCTCAGACCGTGCTGGTGCGGTTCGATACCAATGTGCGGTCCCTGCCGTGGACCTTCACCGCCGATCAGGTGACGCAGAAGGTCCATGTCGGCGACACGGGCCTAGCCTTCTTCAAGGTAACCAATACCTCGGACAATGTGATGGTCGGCCGCGCAGCCTATAATGTCTCGCCCGGTCAGGCCGGGCGTTACTTCCGCAAGCTGGAATGTTTTTGCTTTATCGACCAGGCCCTAAAGCCCGGCGAAACGCGGGAATTCCCAGTGGTCTATTTCGTCGACCCGCAATATGCCGCCGATGTTGAGACCAAAAACACCAGCCAGATCACTCTGTCTTACACCTTCTTTCCGGTCGAGAACTCACCCGTTGGACCAACCCCTGGATAAGCTTTCCAGGGCGGTCTATAGCACCATTGGATTGGGGCGGCTGGGGCCGCCCATTGATATCGAGGGATAGCGCCCCATGTCTGGAAACGCCGACGTCAAGCACGACTACCACCTGGTCAACCCCAGCCCGTGGCCGCTGGTCGGCTCGCTCTTCTCGGTCGTCCTCGCTTTGGGCGGGGTGATCTGGATGAAGGGGCTGTTTGGCTTGCCCCAGCATTTCCCCTGGGTTTTCTGGGCTGGATTGCTCGGCGTCCTTTACACCATGCTAGCCTGGTGGCGCGATGTGACCATTGAGGCCAACCAGGGCGACCATACCCCCGTGGTCGCAATCGGCCTGCGCTACGGCATGATTCTGTTCATCGCTTCCGAAGTGATGTTCTTCGTCGCCTGGTTCTGGATCTTCTTTGACATGGCCCTGTTCCATAACGCCCGCGCCGTATCGGCGTTTGAGGACGTGCGCGGGGCCTGGGCGACTTGGCCGCCGAAGGGGGTGGAACTGGTTCCGGCCTTCCATCTGCCGCTGGTCAATACCCTGACCCTGCTCCTGTCGGGCACCACGGTGACTTGGGCCCACCACGCCCTTCAGACGGGCGACCGCCAGGGGGCGAAGTATGGCCTGATCCTGACCGTTGCCCTTGGCGTGCTGTTCACCTCGATCCAGGTCTACGAATACAGCCACATCATCAGCGAGAATTTATTCTTCAACGCCGACGCCGCCAATGCCGGCCTCTATGGCTCATCGTTCTTCATGGCCACCGGCTTCCACGGTTTCCACGTGCTGATCGGCACCCTGTTCCTGATCGTTTGCCTGGGCCGTCTGCTCTGTGGTGGCTTCACCCCCAAGCAACACTTCGGATTCGAGGCTGCGGCTTGGTACTGGCACTTCGTGGACGTGGTGTGGCTGTTCCTGTTCGCGTTCATCTACGTGATCTTCGGATCGCCGCACTAATATGGCCAATCCGCTGGCGTCCGGCCTTGCCGGACGCTGCCCTAGTTGCGGTGAAGGCTATCTGTTCGACGGCTTCGTCAAGATCGCCCCCCGCTGCGAGGCTTGCGGATTTGATCTCTCCAGCGTCGATACGGGCGAGGGACCTGCGGTTTTCATTATCCTGATCGTGGGCATGTTCGCCGGGTTCGGCATGCTGATCATGGAGGTGGCGTTGCACCCGCCGATCTGGCTTCAGCTTTTGATCTGGCTACCCGTCGCCATGATCCTGATGCTGCTGCTCATGCGCCCGCTCAAGGGGGCCATGGTCGCAAGCCAATACATGAACAAGGCGCGCGAGGGCGGCCGCAATGACCTCTGATCGCAGGGCGCGGTTCCCGATCGGCCTAACCATCACCGTCTCCGTTTGTTTGGTTATCCTGTGTGGGCTCGGGACCTGGCAGGTTCAGCGACTGCGCTGGAAAGAAGGCCTTCTGGCCCAAATCGCCGCCTTGCAGGCTGCCTCGGCGCGTCCTGTCCTGCCGGCGCTCGCCGCGGTGTCTGATCCCCGTAAACTGGACTTTATCCGCGTCGAAGTCGATTGCCCTGGCCTCGCGACGGCGAAATTTGTCGAGATGTGGGGCGTCAAGGATGGTGCTCCGGGCCGCCGCCTGATCTCAGCCTGCCCTTTGCCAAGCGGCCCTTATAGGACCCTGCTGGTCGACCGTGGCTTTGTCGACGAGAGCATGGGCGTGCGTCCGCCGGTGCAGGCCTCCGACGCGCCGGTGCATGTGATCGGGGTGCTGCGCCTCGCCGACAAACGCAACCTGTTCGCGCCGCCAGACGATCCGGCCCACGGCAAATTCTATACCCGCGACCTTAGAGCCATGGCCACCCTGCTGGGAGCGCCCGATCCGGCGCCGGTGTTCCTGGGCGCAGAAACAGCGACCAATCCAGGGGTGCCTGAACTGGTCCCATCGCCCTTACCGACCGACATCCCAAACAACCACCTACAATATGTGATGACTTGGTTCGGCCTTGCCGTGGCCCTGGCTGGCGTTTATTCCGCCATGCTCTCGCGCTGGCTGAAGACCCAATAGACACCCCATGACCCGTTACATTTCCACGAGGGGAGCCTCGCCGCCGATTGGCTTCCTCGACGCTGTCTTGGCGGGCTTGGCGCCCGATGGCGGGCTCTATTCGCCTGAGGTCTGGCCGACCTTCACCTCGGCCGAGATCGCCGCCTTCGCAGGCCAGCCCTATGCCAAGGTTGCCGCCGCCGTGCTCGGCAAGTTTGCGGGCCCCGACATAGACTCGGCCGTGCTGCTGGACATGTGCGAGGAGGCCTATTCGACCTTCAGCCACAAGGCTGTGATTCCAATCAGCCAGATTGGCGACAACTTATTCCTGCTCGAGTTGTTCCATGGCCCGACCTTGGCGTTCAAGGACGTCGCCATGCAGTTGCTGGGTCGGCTCTATGAACACGCCCTTTCCGCCCAGAATCGCACCCTGACCGTCATCTGCGCCACGAGCGGCGATACTGGAGGTGCAGCGGTCGAGGCGTTCCGGGGGCGGGCCAATATGCGCATCGTCGCCCTATTCCCTGAGGGTCGCATCAGTGAGGTGCAGCGCCGCTTCATGACGACGGCGACCGACGCCAATGTGCGCTGTCTGTCAATTCAGGGCTCGTTCGACGACTGCCAGAATATCGTCAAGGCCAGTTTCTGCGACGAGGCCTTCCGCACGGCCGTCGACCTCTCTGGCGTCAACTCGATCAACTGGGCCCGTATCGCCGCCCAGGCGGTGTATTATTTCACGGCCGCTGTCGCCCTTGGCGCGCCGGGCCGGTCGATCGCCTTCGCGACCCCGACGGGCAATTTCGGTGATGCCTTCGCCGGTTTCGTGGCGCGGCAGATGGGCCTGCCGATCGCGCGCATTGTCGCGGCAACGAACAGCAACGATATCGTCGCGCGCGCCTTCCAGGACGGCCTCTACGCGCGCGGCAATGTGGCTTTCACCCAGTCTCCGGCCATGGACATCCAGATCGCCTCCAACTTCGAACGGCTGTATTTCGAAATGATCCGACGCGACGGGGTTGAAACCGCGCGCACCTTCAAGGCCTTCGCCGAAACCGGCGCGGTCAATGTGCCGCCCGAGGCTTTGGCGCGTATGCGCGAGATTTTCAGCGGTATGTCGGTTGATGAGCCGCAGACCGCGCGCACGATCCTGTCCGTGCTCAACGAGACTGGCGAACTGATCGACCCGCACACCGCCGTGGGCGTCGCCGCCGCCAGCCGAACCGTCCTGCCGGACCCGACCACCCCCCTGGTCGTATTGTCGACAGCCCATCCGGCCAAGTTCCCCGATGCTGTCCTGGCCGCCAGCGGACAGACCCCGCATGCTCCACGCGGAACCGCTGACCTGGCCGCAAGGCCGGAGCGATTTGACCGCCTGCCGGCCGATGCCGAAACCGTAAAGGCCTATGTCCGCGCCTTCGCCGGAGTCTGAGACTCCCAACCTGCACCGCCTGCCCAATGGCGTTCGTGTCATCTGCGATCCCATGCCAGGCTTGCAGACCCTAGCGCTCAGCGTCGTCGCGGGGCGGGGCGCGATGTGGGAAGATGCGAGCCACAGCGGCTGGTCGCATCTGCTGGAACACATGGTGTTCAAGGGGGCTGCAGATCGTTCGGCCCGCGAGATCGTCGAGGCCGTAGAGAACGAGGGCGGCCATATTAACGCTGCCACCGGCTACGAGCGAACTAGTTTCCAGGTGCGGGCCCTAAGCGGTGCTGCGCCGCTGGGCATGGGCGTGATCGCCGACCTGTTGTTGCGGCCGACCTTGGACGAGAGCGATCTCGAGCGCGAAAAACAGGTGGTCGGCCAGGAAATTGCCGAGGCTGCCGATACGCCGGACGATCTTGTCTTCGAATTGGCGCAGGCCTGTGCCTGGGGCGAGCATCCCCTAGGCCGTCCGATCCTGGGCACGACAGCCAGCATTGGAACAGCGATATCCGACACCCTGGGCGCCTGGCGGGCGCATATCTATGCTCCTGATCGCCTGGTGGTCTGCGCGTCCGGCGCGGTGGAGGAGGGTGAACTGCTCGCCCTGGCCCAAGAGGCGTTCGGTGCTCTGCCTGCCGCCCCCGAAGCTGCGCCGCCACCGCTCGCCACATTCGCGGGCGGCCAAACAAGAAGCCGCAAAGCGCTGGAGCAGGCGCATCTGGTTCTGATGCTGCCAGCCTTCGGGGCGCGCGATCCTGACTATTTCGCTTTCCGCGTATTCGCCGAGGCCCTGGGCGGGGGCATGTCGTCACGCCTGTTCCAGGAGGTGCGCGAAAAGCGCGGCCTCGTCTATGCGATTGATGCCTATGCGGACACCTACGCTGACACAGGCCTTCTGGGCGTTTACGCCGGGTGTGCGGCCGGGAAGGCGATGGAAACCGCCACGGTGACCGCAGGTGAAATCGCCGCATTAGCTAGCCGGATCGAACCCGCCGAACTGCACCGTGCCAAGTCCCAGTTGAAATCTGGAACTTTCATGAGCCGCGAACAGCCCCTGGCGCGGGCCGAGGGTGCCGCCGGTCAGGCCCTGATGTTCGACCGCCTCTTCTCGCCTTCGGAAATGGCGGCGGCTATCGATGCGGTCGAGGTCGCCGATATCGCCCGCGTCGGATCGAGGCTTTTCGCCAGCGGCCTGTCGGCAGCGACGGTGCTGGGTCCGCAGAGCGCCATGAAGGCCGTGGAGGCTTTTCGGTTCTGATCCCACCCTCTGAAAATGGAGGGGTTGCAGCCGGGGCTTTGAAGCGCAAAACCTGTTCCTATGGCCCTGCTCGACTGGACCCGAATAGACCCGGTGTATCGTCTTTCCGGCGATGGGGTCTTGCTACGCCCGCCGCAAACCTGTGATTTCCAGGCGTGGCGCGACCTACGCGCCGCCTCGCGTGACGATTTGCAGCCGTGGGAGCCGGTATGGCCGGTCGATGATCTGACGCGCATCGGGTTCCGTCGTCGCATGTCGGCCTATCAGCGCGACCTCGACCTGGGGCTCGGCTACGCCTTCTTCGTTTTCCGCAACTCCGACGAAGCCTTGGTCGGCGGCGTTGCGCTGTCTAACGTCCGGCGCGGTATCGCTCAAACCGCCAGCCTGGGCTATTGGGCCGGAAAACCGTACCTGCGTCGCGGACACACATTGGCAGGCGTCAAGGCCGTGCTGGCGTTCGCGCAAAAACCCTTGGGCCTGCATCGCATTGAGGCAGCCTGTTTGCCGACCAATATCGCCTCAGGCGGCTTGCTGATCAAAGCCGGCTTCAAAGAGGAAGGCTACGCCCCGGCTTATCTGAAAATTAACGGCGAATGGCGAGACCATCATCTGTTCGGCCTGATTCTAGGCGAGGCGATCTAGCAAGGTCACTTCCTCCCCTCATGGGTCGGACACGGGGCCGGCTTTATGAGTCTTAGAGATCAGAGCAAAGTGAATTGGGATCAGACTTCGGCACTCGAGTCCCCGGGCGGCGCTGGACCCCGCATCTAGACCAGATCAGCCTGACCGGTGCGGCGCGCGAACTGGGTTTAGGTGCCCTTGTCCCCGAGGGGTCATCCGCCGCCCTGCGCGCGCTGGTATTGCCGTCCGACCGTGCCGCCATAAACGAGGCCCTGCGTCAGCGCGAACCCGGCGCTGTTGTTACCACGCGGGTCCGCACCCGCACGGGCGAGACCTGTGTCTGGATGTGTCACTGGCTCAACGATGGCCAATCGGCCGCAGGCGTGGCTGCGCCGGAGCTGCGTTTCGCGGTCACCGACCGTGACAGACTGACCGGCCTTTTGGAGCGCCGCAGCTTTATCGCCCGTGCGCGCGAGCGGCTGGAAGGGAAGGGCGTGCATGAACTGGTGGTGGCTGATCTCGACCGTCTGTCCCGGCTAAACGAGGCGCTGAGGCATGAACGCGCTGACCTGGTTTTGGCGGCTCTAGGCTCGCGCCTGATTGGCGCGTTTCTGGGCGAGGCCCTGATCGCCCGGATCGGCGAGGACGAATTCGCCGTGCTGGCGCTGCCGAGCGCGCGCGATACGGCCGAGCGTCTGCGCGAAGCCGTGGCGGCCTCGGCGGATCGCCGGCTTTGACATTCATCCCACCATGTCTGTTGGCGCGGCCAGTGCGGAGGGTGGTGACGATGCGCCCGACGCGACTGAATTGCTGCGGCGCGCCCAATTGGCGGCGGCCTATGGTCGGGGCATGGAGTCCGACGGCTTGTCGCGTCTGGCGTTGGAGAGCGATCTGCGGGGCGTGCTTGGGCGTGGCGAGATCGTCCCATTCAATCAGCCTGTGGTACGTTCGACTCTGGCGAGGTTTCGGGCTTCGAGGCCCTGGCCCGTTAGCAACGCCCGCGCCGTAGCTTACTGCCGCCCGATGAGTTCCTGCCTCTGGTCGAGGAAATGGGGCTAATAGCCGATCTTGGCCATCACATGGTCAGTGCCGCTGCCAAGCAACTCGCCGCCTGGCACCGCCGACGGTCGGCGTTTTCCGCCCTTTCCATCAATGTGAATTTGTCGATCGACGAGCTCGAGCGCCCTGAGCTGGTGACGGACGTCGCCGCCGTGATCCGGCGAAACAGCCTGCCGTCCGGTGCCCTGAAATTAGAGATCACAGAAGGCGAGATTATGCGCGATCCTGACCGCGCTACCCGTGTCTTGACGGCCTTGCGTCAGGTGGGTGCCGGCCTAGCCCTTGATGATTTTGGCACCGGCTTCTCCTCACTGTCCTACCTTTCGCGTCTTCCCTTGGATTCGCTGAAGATTGACCGCTATTTCGTCCGCACCATGAGCGTCAACGAAGGGTCCGCCACGATCGTCCGCTCGGTGATCAAGCTGGGCCGCGACCTCAAGCTAGAGACGGTCGCTGAAGGGGTTGAGACTGCGGTTATGGCCCAAACCCTGAGCGCGCTGGGCTTTGACTATGGCCAGGGCTTTGGCTACTCCCCGGCTCTGCCGGCCCATGAGGCTGAGGTCTATCCTGACGAAGCGCTAGGCCATGGCCTAGCCCCGCTGAGAGCGCGCGGCTAGGCCTTTCGCGCCGCCTTCAGGAACACGCTTGGCAATCCCGACAGGTCGCTGAACCAGGCTGCCTCGTTCCAATTTCCCTCCGCCACGAACACCCGCAACGTCAGGGCAAAGTGGGTGAAGACATGTTCGATCTCCCCTGCGTCACGCCAGGCGAGGGCGGCGGGCGCGGCGGACTGGGCTTCTGCGTCGGTCCACGGCTTGGCGCGCCATTCACTTGTCGGCAAGGCAAGCATGCCGCCGAGTAGCCCTTTGGTCGGCCGGGTCATCAGGGCGGTCTTGCCGTTTCGGCGCAATACATAGGCTACACCGTAACGGCGCGGGCGGAGGGCCTTTGGGCTCTTGCGCGGATAGGTTTGCGGATTGCCATCCGCCAGGGCCGCGCAGGCAAGGTCTAAGGGGCAGAGATCACATAACGGCCCCTTCGGTCGGCATACCGTAGCGCCCAGGTCCATCAGCGCCTGCGCCCAGTCGCCCGGGCGGTCATTTGTCACCAGGCTGGCGGCCAGGCTAGCCAGTTCTGGCTTGGCGGCGGACAGGGGGGTCTGGACCGCGAACAGCCGGCTCATCACCCGCTCGACATTGCCGTCGACCACATTGGCGGGCCGCTGAAATGCAATGGCGGCGATCGCGGCGGCGGTATAGGTGCCGATGCCAGGCAGGGCGCGTAATCCCTCTTCCTTATCCGGAAATATTCCGCCGTGGTCACGCGCCACGGTGCGGGCGCAGGCCAGCAGGTTGCGGGCGCGCGCATAGTAGCCAAGGCCCGCCCAGGCGGCCATGATATCCGCGTCCGGCGCGGCCGCGAGGTCGCCGACCGTCGGCCAGCGGCGCGTAAAGTTCAAAAAATACGGGGTGGCATGCGGCACCGTGGTCTGCTGCAGCATCACCTCTGATAGCCAAACGAAATAAGGGTCAGGCGCAGAATTTGATCCTGGCGGCGTGCGCCAGGGCAGCGTGCGGGCCTGCCGATCGTACCATCCGAGCAGAGCCTTGCGGAGACGGGCTTGGTCCATGGGCCCTGCATACACTAGGTTAGTGACATGGCCAGACGCACCCGCTCACTGCCCACTGCCGAGGAGGCGCTCGACATCCTGTCGCGCCGCCGTACCCGCCCGCCGCTACGACCGGCACCCTCCGCTGGCAAGACCTTGGCACCCACGCTCAAGGCTATGGAGGCCAAGTTCGGTCAGGGCGTTAGCGGGTTGCAGAACCGCTGGCGTGAGATCGCCGGCGAAGCCCTGGCTCGCCATTCCATGCCGGTGAAGTTCGTCAAGGGCCGCAATGGCGCGGGCGGTGTGCTAGAGTTGAGGGTCGATGGACCCGCCGCGGCCCTGATTCAGCACCAGGCTCCGCAGATTATCTCTCGGGTTGAACTGATGCTGGGCGCGGGATCGATCGCCAAGCTGCGCATCGTGCAGGGGCCGGTTCGCGCGCCCGCCGCTGCCGCCACACGCACGTCTCGGAGACGGCCGCCGCTGGACGCCGGTGCCGAGGCTGCCCTGACCCAGGATCTCGCCGCCGCGCCTGACGGACCGATCAAGTCCGCGCTGCTGCGCCTGGGCCGCGAAGTGCTGCGCGGCCGGAGTTGACACGACGGCCTTAGACCAGCCACGAAATCGCTGCTAAATGCCAACCGAACCGCCTGGAATGGCGGAGACTTCCAAGGAAACGCCATGCGCCCTGCAAACCGCCTCTTCTTCGCCGCCGGCCTGGCCCTTAGCCTGGGGCTTGCTGCCTGCGGCCCCAAGGGCGGCGCGGTCACCTCCGAGGACATGAGCCTGGGGAACCCGAAAGCTGATGTAACGGTGATCGAATACGCCTCTGCCTCCTGCGTGCACTGCGCGACCTGGGACAAGGATGTCTGGCCAGCGTTCAAGGCCAAATACGTCGATACGAACCAGGTCAACTATGTGTTCCGCGAGTTCATTACCTCGCCGCCCCAGTTAGCCGCAGCCGGCTTCCTGCTGGCGCGTTGCGCCGGCAAGGACAAGTATTTCGGCGTGCTGGATCAGGTGTTCCGCGCCCAAGACGAGGTGTTCCGCACCGGCGACATGCGTGGGCCCTTGGTGGCCGTGGCCGCCCAGGCTGGGCTGAGCGAGGATCAGTTCAACAAGTGCGTTGGTGATGAAAAGGCGCTGAATGAGTTGAATGCCCGAGTGGAGAAATATTCTCGTGACGAGCAGATCAACTCGACCCCGACCTTCGTGGTGAACGGCACTAAGCTGGAAGGCGAACAGACCATGGCGGCTATGGATGCGGCCATCGCCGCCGCCCGCGCCAAGAAATAGGCGCAAGCCCCATCTAAGCCTGTTGATAAGCGGGGCAGGGCGCGGGCTGCGATACCCCGTGCCCTCGACGAGCCATGGAATCGCTGTTTAGTGCGTCATTCTCGCCGGGGTCACGGTGACGTCAGGGAATCGCCATGTCTGCCTTTGTCCGCCATCTCGCCGCCCTCGTTTTGATGATGGGCCTCGCCCTGGCCTCGGCCGCCGCCGCTCAGCCCAAGCCCGTGACGTCTGACGACATGCGCATGGGTAATCCCAAGGCCGCGGTCACGGTAATCGAATATGCCTCCCTGGCCTGCCCGCACTGCGGAGCCTGGGACCGGGAGGTCTGGCCGGCGTTCAAGGCCAAATATGTCGACACCGGCAAGGTAAACTACGTGTTCCGCGAGTTCATTACGTCCCCTCCCGAACTGGCGGCGATGGGCGTTCTGGTGGCCCGCTGCGCCGGACCCGACCAGTATTTCAGTGTGATCGACCAGGTGTTCAAGGCCCAGGAGCAGATCTACACCACCCACGACATGGGTCCGTCCTTTAAGGCGATTGCGGCAAAGATGGGCCTCAGCGACGCACAGCTTAACGCCTGTATCAGCGATAAGGCGGCGCTGAACGCGCTGAATGAACGTGTGGACCGCTGGGTCAATGTCGAGCACATCCGCGCCACCCCGACTTTCGTGGTCAATGGCACGGTGCTGGAGGGCGAACAGTCCCTGCCCGCACTGGATGCCGCTATCGCTGCGGCCCAGGCCAAGAAGTAGCCACAGGCAAGGCCGCCGCACACCGTGCAATTCCAGAAACTCCGCCTTTCGGGTTTTAAGTCCTTCGTCGAAGGGACCGAGTTCAAGATCGAGCCGGGCCTGACCGGCGTTGTCGGACCAAACGGCTGCGGCAAGTCCAATTTTCTTGAAGCCCTTCGCTGGGTCATGGGTGCCAATAGCGCCAAGGCCATGCGCGCCGACGGCATGGACGATGTGATCTTTTCCGGCACGGGAAATCGTCCCTCGCGCAACTATGCCGAGGTCGGTCTGACCATCGACAACAGCGCTGGCCTAGCCCCGGGATTTTCTGACCCGGTGTTGGAGGTGGTGCGCCGCATCGACCGCGGGGCTGGCTCGGTCTACCGTATTAATGGCCGCGAGGTGCGGGCGCGCGACGTGCAGCTGCTGTTCGCGGACGCCTCGACCGGGGCTAACAGTCCGGCCCTGGTACGCCAGGGGCAGATTTCCGAACTGATCGCCGCCAAGCCACAGAACCGCCGTCGTATTCTGGAAGAAGCGGGCGGGGTCAGTGGTCTGCACAGCCGCCGCCATGAGGCAGAGCTGCGTCTGAGGGCCGCAGAGGCCAACCTCGCTCGTCTTGACGACGTGGCCAAGGAACTGGAGCAGACCTTGGCCCGCCTGCGCCGCGAGGCGCGTCAGGCCGAGAAATATAAGCGTCTTGCGGCCCAGATTCGTAGCCTGCAGTCGGCTGTACTTTTCGCCCGTTGGACCGCCTCGCGCGATTCGCTTGCGAGCGCTGACCAGGAGGCGCGCGAAGCGATTGCGACCGTCGAGGACGCCACCCGCGTCGCCGCCGCCGCCAGTACGGCTGCGCTCGAGGCCGAAGCCGCAATCAAGCCGCTGCGCGAAGAGGAGATGGTCGCCGCCGCTGTGCTGAATCAGCTGACGATCGAGCGTGACCGGCTGGAGCATCAGGCCAAGGCGGTCCAGGACGAAGCCGCGCGTCTGACCTCCGACCTGGCGCGTGCAGCGGCAGATCAGGCCCGCGAATCTCAGATGGCTGAGGATGCCGGTATCGCGGTCGAGCGTCTGGCTGCCGAACTGGCGGAGGTCGAGACTGCGATCGCCGCCGCCCCGGAACATGAGCCGCGCCTGCGCGCCGCTGCCCAGGCATCGGAGACCGCCCTTGCCGAGGTGCAACACAATGTCGAGGCCCTCGCTGCGCGCATCGCCACCGACGAGGCGGCGCGCGACGCTGTCGAGCAGCGCGTCGAAGATGCCCGGATGCGTCTGGGCCGCGCCAGTCGCGCTCTCGACATGGCCATGCAGGAACGGGCGGAGATCGCGGCCATCGCCGATCCGACCCAAGTTGCCGCCCAATCTGATTTCGATAAGGCTCAGTCCGCTCTCGACGCCGCCCGCCTTGCCCTCGACGCCGCCGAGACTCGGCGTGAGCAGGCTGCCGCGGCCGAGGGTGCCGCCCGGGAGTCTGCCCGCGCGGCCGAGGATCAATTGGGTCGACTAAAGACCGAGGCGCGTGGCCTGGCTCAGCTTAGCGCCTCGCGCACCGGTGGCAGCTATGCTAAGGCCCTAGACGCCGTGACTCCCAAGCCAGGACTGGAAGCTGCCCTCGCGGCCGCCCTGGGGGATGATCTGGATGCTGCGCTGGACCCCAAGGCTGCTGCCTATTGGGCGGGCCGCGAGGCCGCCGGGCCGACTTGGCCAAAGGGTATCGAGCCTCTGGCGCCGCTGATTGGGGCCCCGTCGCAGCTCGCCGCGCGCCTGGCCTTCACAGGCTTGGTTGATCGCGCCGATGGGCCGCGCCTCCAGGCCGACCTTCTACCCGGTTGCCGTCTGGTATCGCGCGAAGGCGACCTCTGGCGTTGGGATGGGTTTACCGCTCGCGCCGATGCTCCACGCCCCGCTGCGGTGCGGTTAGAACAGCGCGCCCGCCTGGCCAAGATCGAGAGTGAGATCGAGGCGCTCGAGCCTGAGGCTCGTCTTGCCACAGAAGCACACCAGGCGGCTGTTTCGACCCGTGCCGAGGCTGACGCCGCAGTCCGCGAGGACCGACTGGGCCTCACGCAGGCCGAGCAGTCTCTGTCTCGCGCGCGCACCGCCCTGGAGGCCTTGGCCCGCGAAGCCGCTCGCCGTGACGCCCGCCGTCAATCCCTCGACGACACTGTGGCCCGCTTCGAGGCGGATCGGAGCGAGGCACAGGGATTGCTTGAAACCGCCCAGGCGGCTTTCGCCGCCCTGGCACCCGCTGAAGACCTGGCTGGCGACCTGGAGGCGGCTCGCACCCGGTCCGCCGACGCGCGGGAGGCCGCTTTCGAAGCCCGTGCGGCGCTAGACCGCGAGGTCGGCGAACGCTCGGCCCGTAGCCGCCGTCGCGACGCCGTGTTGCAGGGCCGCGACGATTGGGCCGCCCGCGCCGCCGCCGCCGCAAAGCGTCTTGCCGTGTTGGAAACCGAAAGCGCCAAAATGACGGCTGCTCTCACTGGGGCTAAAGAAGCGCCCGAAGCCCTGAAAGCCAAGCTCTTGGCCCTGTTTGACCAATTCGCCGCCGCCGAAGCCCGCCGCGGCAAGTCGTCCGACGTCCTGGCCGCAGCCGAATCATCACGCAACGACGCAGATCGTGCGGCCCGCGAGTCTGATGCGCTGGCCGGGCAGGCGCGCGAACGCCGTGCAATCCTAACCGAGCGGCTCGATGCCGCCCGCGAGCGCCTAGCCGAATCGGCGGCGCGTATCCGCGAAACGGCGCATTTAGAGCCCGAGGCCCTGGGCAAGCACCTATCGGACGAGGCTATCGCCATTCCGAGTGACGGCACCGGGGTCGAGCTACATCTGGCTAATCTGGAGCAGGAGCGCGACGCGGTTGGTCTGGTTAATCTGCGGGCTGAGGAAGAGGTGAGCGAACAGGCCGACCGGCTGGATGTCCTGCGCAAGGATCGCTCCGATCTTTCGAAGGCCGTTTCCCGGCTTCGCGAGGGCATCGAGGCCCTGAATGCCGAAGGCCGTGAGCGGCTGATGGCGGCCTTCACCATCATTGATGGCCACTTCCGCACCCTGTTCGCCGCCTTGTTCGATGGCGGTCAGGCCGAACTTCGGCTGGTTGAATCGGACGACCCGCTGGAGGCGGGACTGGAGATCTACGCCTGCCCGCCCGGCAAGCGGCTGGCATCGATGAGCCTTATGAGTGGTGGCGAGCAGGCCCTGACCGCCAGCGCCCTGATCTTCGGGGTGTTTCTGGCCAATCCGGCCCCGATCTGTGTGCTCGATGAGGTCGATGCGCCGCTCGACGATGCCAATGTCGACCGTTTCTGCAACATGCTGGACGAGATGCGTCGGCGTACAAATACGCGTTTCATTGCCATCACCCACAATGCGGTGACCATGAGCCGGATGGACCGTCTTTTCGGTGTGACCATGCCCGAGCGCGGCGTCTCGCAATTGGTCTCAGTTGACCTTCGGGCGGCGGAAGCTCTCGTGGCGCAATAAAGTATCAGAGGCGATGTCGCCCGATTTCGTCGTTTAGACATAGAATTCCAATACTTAGAGTGGGTCCAGCCAGCCTTGACGCACCGCCCTCGTCTCTATAGGTTCCGCCGCGATCAAGGGGCGGGATATCAGTTTCACCCTAACACGATATTGCACACTCATGGCTCCTGCTGATGGTACGCGCGAAGAGGCGGTAAAGCGCCTCGACGAACGGGCCGAGGCTCTCAGGGCCCGGACCCAGGGTCCGACAGTGTCGCATGCGGGTGAACAGGCCGTAAGCCAGGCCTATCGCATCATCGCCGAACTCATCGGGGGGGTGCTGGTTGGGATGGCGGCTGGGTTCATTGTGGATCGGGTGCTTAAGACCACGCCGTGGGGTCTGATTGGGGGTGTCCTGCTTGGATTCGTCCTATCGATCTGGATGGCGCGGCGAACGGCCAACCGCCTGATGGCGCTGGCCAAGCAAGATTCGGAGCCGCTTCCTTAGGTTCCATTTGACGACGACGAGGAGTGACCCGGGCCAATGGCCGCCGATCCAATTGAGCAGTTCAAGATCGAGAAGCTTGTCGATTTCGGCACGGTGAACCTGCCCGTGTTCGGCAAGAGCGATCTGGCTTTCACCAACTCGCACCTGGCGATGACCATCGCCTTTGTGATGGTGGTCGGCTTCCTGACTCTGGCCACATCCAAGATGCAGGTCGTGCCTGGGCGTTGGCAGATGGTCGGCGAGACCCTGTTTGGCATGATCGATAATCTGGCCGAATCCATCATCGGCCATGACGGTAAGAAGTACTTCCCGTTCGTGTTCACGGTTTTCATGTTCATTCTGGCGATGAACGTGCTGGGCCTGATGCTGACCTTCACGGTCACCTCCCAGCTCGCCATCACCGCCACCTTTGGCTTGATCACCATTGGCCTGGTGCTGATCATTGGCTTCGCCAAGCACGGCTTGGGCTTCTTCAAGCTCTTCGTGCCGTCTGGTGTGCCGATCGTGCTTTTGCCGGTGATCGTGCTGATCGAATTCGTATCCTTCCTGCTGCGCCCTGTGACCTTGGCTCTGCGTCTGTTCGGCAACATGCTGGGTGGCCACGTGGCCCTGAAGGTCTTCGCCGGCTTCGTGGTGACACTGGGTGCCATGGCGGCTGCAGGCGGGGTTAGCCTGCTGGGCGTGCCCGGTGCGGCTCTGTCGCTTAGCATGGTGGTGGCGCTCACCGCCCTGGAATGCCTTGTCGCCTTTTTGCAGGCCTTTGTGTTCGCCGTGCTGACCTGCATCTACCTCAACGACGTGGTCAACCTCGGCCACGGTCACTGACTCCCTTCAACTGACACCTCCAACAAGCGAGAGACATCATGGATCAAGAAGCGGCTAAGCAAATCGGTGCGGGTCTCGCGACCCTCGGCATGATCGGCGCCGGCATCGGCGTGGGCAACATCTTCGGCAGCTTCCTGACGGGCGCTTTGCGTAACCCGTCGGCCGCAGCCAGCCAGATCGGCAACCTGTTCGTCGGCGCGGCCCTGGCCGAAGCCCTGGGCATTCTGTCGTTCGTGCTGGGCATCCTGCTGAAGTACGGCTGAGCCAGGCTCCAAGGAGCCCCAGCATGGCTGACCAGACCACTGCCACGACCCAGGCGCCGGAAGAGTCCGGCGGCCTGCCGCAGTTCCAGTTTCAGCACTGGGCGGGCCAGATCGGCTATCTGCTGATCTTGTTCGTGGCCCTGTATGTGTTGATATCGAAGGTGTTCGCACCGCGAATCCGCCGTGTGTTCGACGAGCGTGCCCGGGTGATTAGCGAGGCCATTACAAGCGCTCGCGCCGTGCAGACCGAATCCGCCGCCCAAGCCGAGGCCGCCAAGCGCGCCCTGGCCGATGCGCGCGCCTCGGCACAGAAACTTGCGTCCGACTCTAAGGCCAAAGCCAATGCTGAGGCCGCCGAGCGTGAGGCGGTGCTGGAGTCCGACCTGGCTCAAAAGCAGGCTCAGGCGGAGGCTCGTATTCGTAGCGCCCGCGACGCGGCCATGGGTCATCTCTCTGACGTGGCGACCGACGCCGCCCAGGCGATGGTTGAGAAACTGACCGGTGCGAAGACCTCGCGCGAGGCGATCGCCGCCGCCGTGGCCAAGGCCTAGGATACAAAGACATGCCAGCCTTCTTCGAGACTGCCTTCTGGAGCGCCGCCAATCCCGAGCTTTGGGTGGCGGTTGGCATGATCCTGTTCCTTGGCGTGGTCTTTCTGGCTGGGGGTTTCAAGACGGCCATGGGCGGGCTCGACGCCAAATCGGCCAAGATACAGGCTGATCTTGACGAGGCCGCGCAGATCCGCGCCGAGGCGGAGGCCATGCTGGCGGGTATTCGCCTGCAACGCGACGAGGCCGAGGTCCAGGCCAAGGCTATGATCGTCGCCGCGGGCGAGGAGGCCGCGCGCCTATCCGCGGAGGCGAAAGTGAAGCTGGAAGAAAGTGTCGCTCGCCGCGGTGCCCTTGCCGAGCGCAAGATCGAGGCGGCGCAGCAAGAAGCGGCCAGTCAGGTGAAGGCCGCCGCCGTCGATATGGCCGCCCGCGCCGCTGAAACGATCCTGGCCGCGCGGTTGGCCGGGTCGAAGTCCGACGCCCAGACCGACAAGGCGATTGGTGAGCTGGCGACAAAGCTGCAATAGAATGTGTTAGGCTGCGGCCTTGGCCGCCGCCTTGCGCGCCGCCCGCCGTTTCAGCGACTTGCGCATTCGCACCATGACCCGCCATCTCGCCGGCAGGACCAACCGCTCCATGCGCAGGGTCTGTTGCCAGGCCACCTGCAAAACCTCGGGCTCACGCCGCAATAGCCGGCGGATCGGGAAGATCAACTTGGGGTGTGCGCGCTGGAAGCGCACAAACTGACGGCGCGCCGCGAACGAGTTTCGCAGCATGATCATCAGTCCGACCACAATCACCGGGATCCCGCCAGGCCCCGGAAGCGGTGCGATGGCGATGCCGATCACCACCACCAGCCCACCGACGACGAGCAGCAGTCCGCTCAGGAGCTTGCTGAGCAGCTCCCGAGCAAATTCGTCGGCTTCTGAACGAGGCTGAATGGGCATGACGAAGGCGGGCAGCATATTCTTGTTGGAGTTACGAAAGGTGCAGAGCCTGACTCTCAAACAGTGTCGAAGCAAGGCTGCGTCAGGCTGATATGTGTCCGACCCAGCGGCCCGTAAAGGCCCCTGTTCCGACAGGGTAAAGACTTCCTTGCGCTATTAAGACGCTCGTGGCTATCGCGCCACAGTCATCCAGCGCAGCTGTGGCTTTCGTGCCGCTTGTGTTTCGTCCAAGCGCCGCAGCGGTGCGAGGTGCGGCGCTTGGGTGAATCGGGCTCGGTCACCGGCTTTTGCCGCTTGCGCGAGGGCCAGAACAGCGTCGCAAAAACGGTCCAGCTCGGCACGGCTTTCGGTCTCGGTTGGCTCGATCAGCATGGCCCCATGCACCACCAGCGGGAAGTACATGGTCATGGGATGGAAGCCTTCGTCGATCAGGGCCTTGGCGAAATCCAGCGTCGAGACGCCAGTGCCCTCAAGCCAGGAATCGTCAAACAGCGCCTCGTGCATGCAAGGCCCGTCGAACGGCGCGGACAGCACACCCTTGAGCCGAGCCTTGACGTAATTTGCGTTGAGCACCGCATCCTGGGCCACCTGCGCCAGGCCGTCGGCGCCATGGCTGAGCATGTAGGCATAGGCGCGCGTAAACATTCCCATCTGTCCATGGAAGGCGGCCATACGGCCCAGGCTGTCGCCCGCGTCGGACTCTTCGAGTCGCAGCCCATCGCCGTCCGCCACGATCCAGGGCTTGGGCGCATAGGGTGCAAGGGCGGCGCTGAGCGCGACGGGGCCTGCACCTGGGCCGCCGCCGCCGTGCGGTGTGGAGAAGGTCTTGTGCAGGTTGATGTGCATGGCGTCGACGCCCAGGTCGCCGGGGCGGATGCGGCCGACGATGGCGTTGAAATTGGCCCCGTCGCCGTAAAAATAGGCCCCTGCCGTATGGGTCAGGCGGGCGATCTCGATCGCCTCACGTTCGAACAGGCCGCAGGTGTTGGGGTTCGTCACCATCACCGCCGCCACCTCGGGGTCGAGCTTGGAGGCCAGGTCTTTGATATCGACGCGGCCATCCACGGTCTGTGCGACCTCGACCACGCCATACCCGGCCAGTGCGGCCGTCGCGGGATTGGTGCCGTGGGCGGACGTCGGCACCAGCACCACCTTGCGTGCATTGCCTCGGGCCTCGTGCGCGGCGCGGATGGCCAGCAGGCCACACAGCTCGCCATGGGCACCCGCGCGCGGCGGCAGGGCCACGGCAGGCATGCCGGTCAGAACGCTGAGCCACCGCCCCACCTCATGCATCAGGGCAATGCTACCCTGCACGGTTGATTGCGGCTGCAGCGGATGGATGTCGGATAGGCCCGGCAGCCGGGCCATGGCCTCATTGAGCCGGGGATTGTGCTTCATGGTGCATGAGCCCAGCGGATAGAGCGCCAGGTCGATGGCGTGGTTCTTTTGGCTTAGCCGCACATAATGGCGCACAGCCTCTGGCTCGCTTAGCCCGGGCAGTCCTAGCGGCGCGGTACGCACCAGCCCCGTGAGGTCGGAGACATCTTCGGCTTCCGGATCGACCGGCAGGTCGACGCCAGTCTTGGCCCAGAGCGCTGGATCGTCGCCGGCAAGTTCGAAGATCAGCGGCTCGTTTTGCTGCAGGCCGTGGCCGCCCATCAGGCTTTGGAAGCCCAACCGGTCTGCGGTGGGGTCGATCTCCGGCTGGGTCTGGCGGCCCACACCAACGGCGCTCATGACAGGGCTCCTGCAATGGCCTGCGCCACGGTTTCGATATCGGCCTCGGTTGATGTCTCGGTGGCCGCCATCAGCAGAACACCGTCAAAACCGGGCGCTAAACGCGAAACGGGCACGCCCGCCAGAATCCCATCCTGAGCCAAGGCCTCCACCACAGGCGCTGCTGGGCGCGGCAGGCGCACAGCAATCTCATTGAAAAACCGCGGTGTCAGCACCTCGACTCCCCGCACGGCCGCCATCGCGCGTGCCAGCCGTCTCGCCTTGGCGTGATTGAGGGCGGCCAGGTCATGCAGGCCGGTCTGGCCGAGCAAGGTGAGGTGCATCGTGAAGGCCAGGGCGACCAGACCGCTGTTGGTACAGACATTCGATGTCGCCTTCTCGCGGCGAATATGCTGTTCGCGCGTCGAGAGGGTGAGCACAAAGCCGCGCTTTCCATCGGCATCGACGGTTTGCCCGCAAAGCCGCCCAGGCATCTGCCGCAGGAATGTCTGGTTGGCGGCGAACAGGCCCAGGTAGGGCCCACCAAAGTTCAGCGGCCCGGCCAGGGATGCCCCCTCAGCAGCGACAATGTCGGCCCCCATTTCGCCCGGCGATTTAAGCAAGGCCAGGGAAAGCACCTCGGTGGTGACGCAGATGAGCAGGGCACCGGCAGCGTGCGCCGCCTCGGCTATGGCGGTGATGTCGGTTGCGGTCCCGAAAATGTTGGGCGTCTGCACGACGACGCAGGCGGTTTCGCCATCGATCGCGTCGGCGACCGCACCTTCCGCGTCGAAGGCGAGAGGCTGTGCAAACACCTCGATCCCCGCCGCCTTGGCCAGGGTCTGTATTGTCTGGGCATAGTGCGGATGCAGCCCGCCTGATAGCACGGCCTTGTGCCGGCCGGTAATCCGCGCCGCCATCATGACGCCTTCCGCCGCTGCGTTTGAGCCGTCGTAGAGCGATGCATTGGCCACATCCATGCCGGTGAGGCCGCAGACCTGGGTTTGGAATTCATACAGGGCCTGAAGAGTTCCCTGGCTGATTTCCGGCTGGTAGGGCGTGTAGCTGGTCAGGAATTCCGAGCGCTGGATCAGGTGATCGACGCTGGACGGAATGTGGTGGCGGTAGGCCCCTGCGCCGCAAAAAAACGGCCCTGCGCCAGCCGGGCGATTGCGCGCCGCCAGACTTTCCAGGGCGCGTCGCACCTCCAGTTCACCCGCATGTCGCGGCAGGTCGACTAGGCCGTCGAGTAGGGCCTCACGCGGCGCGTCGCAGAACAGGGCATCGATGTCCGCAGCGCCGATCACGCCCAGCATCTGGGCCCGATCTTGGTCGGTCAGGGGCAGGTAGCGCATATTATAGTTTGCCCAGAAAGGCTTCGTAGGCGTCGCGGTCCATCAGGGCTTCAACAGCGGCGGGATCGGCAACCTTCAGCTTGGCAAGCCAGCCGGTGGTTTCGGGCCGGGCGTTGATCTGGTCAGGTTCCTCGACGGTCACGGTGTTGACCTCGGTTACGGTGCCGGCGATCGGCGAATAAACATCTGACGCGGCCTTGACGCTCTCGACCACAGCGAGGCTTTCGCCCGCCGCTAGCGTCTTGCCCACTGCCGGCAGTTCAACGAACACCACATCGCCCAGCTGTTCGGCGGCGTAGGCGCTGATCCCGACCGTGGCGATATCGCCGTTCAGTTCGACCCATTCATGGTCCTTGGTGAAGTGCATTTGAGTCTCCGGTTTGGACTTGAGTCGGGTTGGGGTCAGGCGATGGGTTTGCGCACATAGGTGTGCGGCACGAAGGGCAGGGTGGTGACGAGGGCGGTCTGGACCCGCTCACGCACGATCACGCCCAGCTGGGTCTCGGGCTCGGCGAAATGGGGCGGCACAAGGCCCATGGCGATGGGCCGGCGCAGGGTGGGCGAGTAGGCACCGCTGCTGACAACGCCGATATTGCTGCCGTCGGGGCCAAGGATGACCGCGCCCTCTCGGGCTGGAGCGCCGTCCACCCGCAGACCAACGCGAATTCGGGGCGGGCCCTGGTCTAGCTGGTTAAGGATCACCGCCGCGCCCGGGAAATCGCCAGCCTTGCGCCGGCGAGGTGAGAGGGCGAAGGCGAGGTCCGCTTCTACCGGCGAAATATCGCCATCAATGTCGTGGCCGTGCAGCGGCAAACCGGCTTCCAGTCGCAGGGCGTCGCGCGCGCCCAAGCCGATCGGCTTGACCAAATCGTTGGCCAGCAGCCGGTCCCAGAGCGGCTTGGCCAGGGTCGGCCAAGCCAGGATCTCGAACCCGTCCTCGCCGGTGTAGCCGCAGCGGGAGATGATCAGTATGCCCTCGTCGGTCGTGAACCGACCGGTCTCCATGAAGCCGAGGTGTTCCACCCCAGGCACGATGCCGCTCAATACCTGCACGGCCTTGGGACCCTGTAGAGCCAGCAGGGCCCAGTCTTGGAATGGCTGGATCTGGCCGCCCTTGGCGGCGACCGCTTCGCCGATGCGGGCGAAGTCGGCGTCCTTGTTGCCGGCGTTTACAACCACATAGAGCACGCCGGGCGAATTGGGGACGCGGCCAACGATCAGGTCATCGTCGATGCCGCCGCCGTCATTGAGCAGGAGACTGTAGCGCAGCTTACCGGGCTTGAGCGCCGCGATGTCGCCACAGATCAGCGGCTCGATCATTGCGCTCACCGCGCGGTGGTCAGCCTGATCGTCGCCACTCGCCTTGCCGACCATCACTAGGGCCGTGCCCATGTGCGAGACGTCGAACAGGCCGCAGGATTGGCGCGTCCACAGCGCCTCTTTCAGCACGCCGTCGGCATAGTGGATCGGCATGTCATAGCCGGCGAACGGCCCCATGGCCGCGCCAAGCGCGCGGTGCGCCGCGGTGAGCGGCGTTGATTTCAACGGACTTACATCTTGAGCCATAGCAGAGGGTTCCGCGCGACGACGCATCCAACCACGTTGGACGTTTCGCCCCCGCTGTCCCTTGGGCCTGAGAGATTCCGAAAGGCCCCAAGCGAGTCTAAAACTAGAAACGCTCAGACTTCGTGAGTGGAGCGCAACGGGCACCGAAACCGGCAAACCCGATCGGCTGTTACGCTCCTGCCTTCCTTGCTCCTTCGGCGCGCAGTCTTCCGGAGAAGGTGCGCTTTCCAGCGTTTCAAGGTTCTCGCGGTCCGTTTGCCTGAGCGTTTCCGGGGCGGTTGCGCCTTCGGCGCCGGATGCGAACACCCGGTCTCTCCCGCGAGAATTAATGTGAGGCTGGCCCCAGACTCACTAAGAGTCAACGCGCCTTCACCGATCATCCCGGCATGGGCCGATGAGGGACGTCTTGTTACATCCGCTCCGGTGCCTCGAACCCAAGCAGGTCCAGCGCCCGTTCTAGCTGTTTCAGCGCCGCCGCCGCCAGGGCCAGGCGCGACGCCCGTATATCCGCGTCCGGCGCGCCCATGATCGGGCAGGCGGCGTAGAATTTTGAGAAGCCCGAGGCCAGGCGGTAGGCGTGTTCGGCCACGAAATTGGGAGCCTTCTTGTCATAGGCTTCAATCACGGCGGCGTCGAAGCTGTCGAGGATCAGGCCAAGGTCGCGCTCGGCCTGTTCACGGATGATGATCGGGCCGTCAAACATACCCTCTTCCGCAGCGCGGCGCAGCACTGATTTCACCCGCACCGCCTGGTACAGCAGGTACGGTCCGGTCTTGCCCTCGAAACTGGTGAAGCGGTCGAGATCGAACACATAGGACGTGCCGCGGTAGTTCTGCAGGTCGGCGAATTTCAGCGCCGCTACAGCCACCTTCATGGCGATGTCTTCGAAGGCTTCCGGCTCAAGTTCGCCGCCCAGGCCGGCCTCTTTCAGACGGTCGCGGGCCTTGGCCCGCGTCATTTCGATTAGATCGTGCAGCTTGAGCACCCCGCCCTCGCGGGTCTTGAACGGCTTGCCATCGGGCCCGTTCATGGTGCCAAAGCCGATGTGTTCCAGCGTGCCCTCCGCAGCATAGCCGGCAAGGTAGGCGGCGCGGAAAACCTGTTCGAAATGGTCGGCCTGCCGCTGATCGACACAGTAGAGCATCAGTTCCGGATCAAAGGTGTTGCGCCGGTCGACAATGGTGGCGAGGTCGGTCGCGCCATACATGGCTGAGCCCTCGGACGAGACTACGATCAATGGCGGCAGCTCGCGCTTGTCGTCCTCGCGCGCGATGCGGACAATTTGGGCCCCTTGGTCCGGCACCAGCAGGGTCTTGGCCGTCAGGTCCTCGGCCATGGGCCCGAGGAGGTCGTTGGCGTCGCTCTCGCCTTTCCAAAGATCGAAATCGACATTCAGCGCGTGGAATTCTCGCTCCAGCGCCACGCGGCTGACGATGACGAATTGCCGCCAAAGGGCGCGGTAGGCCTCGCGGCCGGACTGAAGGTCCGCCGTCGCCTTCCGGGCGCGGTCGCGGTAGTCGGTATCCGCCTTGGCCTGGGCTGCGGCCACGGGATAGAGCCGCTCGAGCATGTCGAGGTCAATCAAGCTGTCGATGGCCTTGGCCGCAGTCGCCGTGTCGCCGCCGTTGTCGATAAAGGTGACCACGTCGCTCAGGTCGGGGTTCTCGTCTGTGGCCGCCACGATCAGCAGCCCCATCTGGAAGCCCCAGTCGCCGAAGTGGGCATCGCCCAAGGTCACGTCGCCTCGGAAGCGATAGATACGCTTGATGGATTCGCCGATGATCGAGCTGCGCAGGTGGCCGACATGCATCGGCTTCGCCACATTGGGCCCACCGTAGTCGATCATCACTCGGTGCGATGTGGCAGCTTCGCTGGCGCCAGCACGCGGGCTGTCAGCGATATCCTGCACCCGGCGGGTCAGGGCGTCGTTGCTGACACGAAAATTGATGAAGCCGACGCCGGCGATGTCGATGGCCGAGACCAGCGGATGACCGGCCAGTTTTTCTTGGATCGACAGGGCAATGTCGCGCGGTGGTCGCTTTGCGACCTTGGCCACCGCCATGGCACCGTTACTCTGGAAATCGGCAAGGTCAGGACGATCGGAGGCGGTGACGCGCGCGAATTCTGCAGGCAGTCCAAGCTCCGCGAACACGGCTGTGTTCGCGTCGGTCAGCTGCCGCCGGAGGTCAGTCATGGAGTCGTGGGTGCCGTGGAAGCGGCCGAGGCCTGGACGTTGACGCGGAAGCGCTTGCCGTCGCGGTTGAACGCCGCCATCTCCGGCGTCACGTCGAATCCAACCAGCACTTCGAAGTTTGAGCCGCTGACCTTGATGTCAGCCCGCGGGATGGTGATGTCCTGGATCGTCTCGGTGATCATGGCGCGGTCCTGGCCAGCCGCAAAATCCACCGGCAGATCAAAGTATTCCTTTGTGATGACGCGCAGATTCCGCTGGGTTACGGCGATCCAGTAGCGGTAGGTCTTGCTAGATGAGGTGCCCTGCGAACCGCGTCCGAGCGCGAAAAGCATCTGTACCGAAACTTTGATCGGGTCCGCGCCCTTGTAGGTGCAGGCCGACGACACGCCTTGAATCTCGCCTGTATAGGCCACCGCCGCGGCGGACTCCTTCTTGTCCTTGAATTCCTGGTAGCGGCCGGCGTCGTATAGCACCTTCACATAGGGGCATGGACCGGCGTTGCGCAGCTGGGGCAGGGGCGCCTGGGCGTTGCCCCACTCTTCGTCGCGTTGTCTCTTCTTGGCTTCGTCATCAGCACCGCTAGTGTCTGGACCACCGCCACCGCCACCGCCACCGCCCTGGCCGCCGGGCATCTGGGCAAAGGCATGGTGCGCCGGTGCCACTGTGAGCAGCAGCAGGGCAACGAAGGCGGCGGACTTGAGGCGGGACATAATGCGGCCTGACCTTTGGGGGGCTAATCCCTGAACAGCAGCAATCTCATAGAGCCAACCGGGCCGAGCTGCAACGAACCGTACCGCTTGTTTCGAGAAGAAGCGGTGCAAAGTTCGCAATCGCTAAGGCTGGCGGGGAGCGGTTGAACCCCCTAGTTTGGGGGCATGAGCGCCGTAACTGCCGAAAAGCCCCGTCTGACCCTGATGCTCGCCAGCCCGCGCGGCTTCTGCGCGGGGGTAGACCGGGCGATCCAGATCGTCGAGCGCGCCATCGAAAAACACGGGTCGCCTGTCTATGTGCGCCACGAGATCGTGCATAATCGCCATGTGGTGGAGCGCCTGCGGGGCCTAGGCGCGGTGTTCGTTGAGGAACTGGACGAGGTACCCGATGACCGGCCTGTCGTGTTCAGCGCCCATGGGGTGCCAAAATCGGTGCCTGCGGCGGCGCAGGCGCGGGACATGACCTATTTCGACGCCACTTGTCCGTTGGTGTCCAAGGTGCATTTCGAGCTGCAGCGGCATTTCGATACAGGCCGCGAGATCGTGCTGATCGGCCATGCCGGCCACCCTGAGGTGGTTGGCGCCATGGGCCAGCTGCCGCCAGGCGCGGTGACCCTGATCGAGACCGTGGACGACGCCCAGGTCTACCAGCCACACGACGCGGCCAATGTGGCCTTCGCCACTCAGACCACCCTGTCGGTCGAGGATACCGCTGGCATTGTCGAGGTCCTGCGCGCGCGCTTTCCGGCCATCGCGGCTCCCCGCAAGGACGACATCTGTTACGCAACGACCAACCGCCAGGAAGCGGTGAAGCAGATGGCGGCCGTCTGCGACCTGGTGTTGGTGATCGGCTCGCCTAATTCGTCCAATTCGCTGCGTCTTGTTGAGGTTGCCTTGCGCGGTGGTGCCAAACAGGCGCAACTGATCGATGACGTATCTATGCTCAATCCCGCCTGGCTTGATGGCGTGGCCACCATCGGCGTAACCGCTGGCGCTTCGGCGCCGGAGGAACTGGTGCAGGATCTGATCACAGCGCTCGACCGCCGCTTCGACATTACGTTGCAGAACGTCGCTCCGGTTCAGGAAGCCGTGGCGTTCAAACTGCCAAGGGCCTTGGCCGTCGCGGCCGCCTGATGGCCGTTTACACAGACATTGCCGAGGACGACCTCGCCCGCTTCCTCGAAGGGTTCGACCTGGGCGTGGCGATGGCCTTCAAGGGTATTGCCGAGGGGGTCAGCAATTCCAACTATCTGCTGGAAGCCACCGCCGGGCGGTTCATCCTGACGGTGTATGAGCCAGCGCGGTCGAACGAGGCCGACCTGCCCTATTTCCTGGGTCTGATGGGATGGCTCAAGGATCATGGCTTCCCCAGCGCCAAACCGGTGCCCGACCGGGCCGGCACCACGCTTGGCCGCATCGCCGGAAAGCCCGCCGCCATTGTCGAATTCCTGCCCGGTCTTTCCGTGCGCCGCCCTAGCCACGAGCAGCGCCGCGCCGCTGGTGCGGGCCTGGCCTGGATGCATCAGGCCGCCGACGGATTTTCCGGCCGGCGCGAGAATAACCTCGGCCAGTCGCACTGGGCAGCGATGTTCGCCCCCCTACATGCGCAAGCCGATGCGCTAAAGCCCGGACTGGCCAAGACCATTCAATCCGATCTAGCCCTGCTCGACACGGCTTGGCCCAAAGGCCTGCCGTTCGGGCCGGTGCATGCCGACTACTTCCCTGACAATGTGTTCTTCAAGGGTGCGGAGTTCGCGGCCGCGATCGATTTCTACTTCGCCTGCGACGACGCCCTGTCGTTCGACATCGCCATCGCACTCAACGCCTGGTGCTTTGAGAGCGACGGCAGTTTTAACCTGACCGCAGCCCGCGCCTTTTTGGCCGGATATGAAAGCCGCCGGCCCCTCACCGCCACCGAAAAGACGGCCCTGCCAGTGCTGGCGCATGGGGCGGCGATGCGGTTCTTCTTAAGCCGTTTACAGGACTGGGGCTCGACACCCGCCGGTGCCTTGGTCAAGCCACACGACCCGCTGGAATACGAACGCAAGCTTGCGGTGCACCGAGAGGGGCTGCACCTGTTCGACGGGCCGGTATGACGGCTACGATGACTTCGGGGGTGGTGATCTTCACCGACGGTGCCTGTAGCGGAAACCCTGGCCCGGGCGGCTGGGGCGCGGTGCTGATGTTTGGCGGCAGAGAAAAGGAAATCTGCGGAGGCGAGGCGGATACGACCAACAACCGCATGGAGCTGATGGCGGCGATCCAGGCGCTTGAGGCGCTGAACAAACCCTGCAAGTTGGAGCTGCATACCGACAGCCAGTATGTGCGCAACGGCATCACCCAATGGCTGCCGAGCTGGAAAGCTCGGGGCTGGAAGACCGCCGATAAGAAGCCGGTCAAGAACGAAGACCTTTGGAAACGGCTGGATCAGGCCCGTCTGCGCCACGATGTCGACTGGCGCTGGGTCAAGGGCCACGCTGGGCATGAGCTGAACGAACGGGCGGACGGGCTAGCGCGCAAAGGGCTGGTCGAGGCAAGGGCGAAGTAATTCGCTCGCCCTCTGGCTTCTGGCTCGCTGCCATGAGCGGAGTCTAAGAACCGAACATGTCCTGGGCCTTGCGCATGATACGCGCTGTTTCGCTCCAGCTGACTCGTGCCACGGCCTCCTCCAGCGGTACGAATTCGGCCGCTTCGGCGTCATCGGCGGCCACGGGCTCGCCGCCGGTCCAAACCGCCGCATAATCGTGCAGCAGGAACAGGCGCTCGGGCTCGCCGATCACTGCGTCGACAATCTCAATCAGGCCCAGCAGGCGGGCCGTGACGCCGGTCTCCTCGGTCAATTCGCGAAGGGCGGCCTGCGCCGGTGTCTCGTCCGCCTCCATCCGCCCGCCCGGAAGGCTCCACTCGCCCTTGCGTGGCGGCGTGCCGCGCTGGATCAGCAGCACCTCCCCGCCCCGGAAGCAGACCACACCGGCGGCCTGTACGGTCTCCATGCGCGCTAGGCCGCGGTCCAGCCGCCGTCGACACTGAGGATAGCCCCGTTGGTCGAGGCACCGGCGTCGGACACCAGGTAGAGCAGAAGTCCGGCCAACTGGTCGAAGGTGACAAATTCCTTGGTCGGTTGGGCCGCCAGAATGACATTTTTCATGACCTCTTCTGGGGTCATATCCCGTGACTTGGCTTGGTCGGCGATCTGGGCCTCGACCAGCGGTGTCATTACATAGCCGGGGCAGATAGCGTTGCACGTCACGCCAAAGGTTGCCAGCTCCAGCGCCGCGGTCTTGGTCAGGCCAGCGACACCGTGCTTCGCCGCCACATAGGCGGCCTTGAAGGGTGAGGCGACCAGGGCATGGGCGGACGCCAGGTTGACGATACGGCCGCGCTTCTGGGCCTTCATGATCGGGATGGCTGCCCTTGTGCCGTGGAAGGCCGAACTCATGTTGATGGCAATGATCTTGTCCCACTGATCGATCGGGAAGGCCTCGATCGGGGCGACATGTTGGATGCCGGCATTGTTCAGGAGAATGTCGAGCCGCCCCAGTTCCTTGGCTGCATAGGCCACCATGTCGGCGATCTCGGCCGGCTTGGTCATGTCGGCACCGTGATAGAGCACCTTGACCCCTTGGGTCTTGGCGATATCGGCCCGTACCTGCTCGATCGTGGCCGGATCGCCCAGGCCGTTCAGAACAATATTGACGCCTTCGGCGGCCAGTGCGGTGGCCATGGCGTGACCGATGCCGCTGGTCGAGCCGGTGATGAGGGCGACGTGGCCCTTCAGGTTCAGGTCCATCGGCGATATTCCCTCAGCGTTTCATGGGCGGCGGTTGTGGGCGGGTGAACACCCAGCTGGTCTCGTCCGAAAGTCTGGGCTGGAAGCTGTAGCCGTCAAGCGCGAACGATTTCAGATCGGCGGGGTTTTCGATCCGCTGGTCGATCGCATAGCGAGCCATGCGCCCGCGCGCCTTCTTGGCGTACAGTCCCAGAATTCGCAGCATACCGTCCTTTTCGTCTTTGAAGGCCAGGTCGATCATGGGGACGGTGAGGGCGGTGCGGTCGACTGCCGAGCTGTATTCATGGCTAGCCAGATTGACGATTGTGGGGTGGCTGAGCTTGCGGGCATCTGCCTCCAGTAGTGGGGCGATAGGGCCCTTCCAGAAATCGTAAAGCGTCGCCCCGCGATGGGTCTTCAGCCGCACGCCCATCTCAAGCCGGTAGGCCTGTAGGGCGTCGAGAGGGCGCAGCACACCATAGAGGCCGGAAAGAATCCGCAGCCGGTCCTGCGCCCACTTCATCGCCTGGGTGTCGAGCGTGCGCGCCGATAGCCCGAGGTAGACGTCACCATTGAAGGCGATGGCCGCCTGCAAACCATCATCGACGGCCGGGTCAAAGGCTTGGAACCTCTGATGGTTGAGGTCGGCTAGGTCCTGCGAAATTCCCATCATTCGCCGAAGGGTGCGCGGGCCTAGCTTGCGGGTGTAGCCGTCGAGCAGTGCAATCTCGTCTTTCAGCACCGGCTGTGTCAGCGGCAGCCGCGCGGCCGGAGACTCGAAATTCAGCGACTTGGCAGGGGAGAGCAGGATCAGCATGCGAGTTCGTTCTTAATCGCAAGCGCGGTCTGCTTCTACAGCGTCTTTGCAGTCCAGCGCAGAGCGCGCCGGTGCGGGACCTAGCCCACGTACCCAGCCGCCCGGCGCAGACGGTCGTTGATCGCTTCACCCAGTCCCCGATTCGGGATCGGCGCAACGGCGATGGCGGTCGGCGCGGTGCGGTCGGCGGCGCGCAACATGGAAAACAGATTGGTAGCGGCTTCGGCTAGGCTGGCGCTAGGGCTCAGGTTGAAAATACGCTCGCCCGTGGGCGCGGGTCCGAACGCCAGAAACGCTTCTCCCGGCTGTGCGGCATTGGCGTCGAGCCGTACCGACGCCTGTGGCGCATAGTGCAGGGCAAGCCGACCTGGCGAGCGCTTGGCGTCATCATCGGCTGGTGCCATCGGTCCGATCACAGCTTCGATCTGCTCGCGGGTGACGCCGCCGGGGCGCAGCAGGCGCGGCGGGCCGTCGATCAGGGCAATGACGGTAGATTCCAGCCCAACGATACAGGGGCCGCCATCGAGGGCTCGGGCCACAGACTCTCCCGTTTCCGCCAAGGCGTCCAAATAGGTGGTTGGGCTGGGTCGACCCGATCGGTTGGCGCTGGGTGCCGCGACCGCGCCACCAAAGGCGGCCAGCACCGCTCGGGCCATTGGATGGGCAGGAACGCGCACCGCCACGGTGTCTAGCCCGGCGCGTGCCAGGTCACAGACCGCGGTAGGATCGGCAATGGGCGCGACGATGGTCAGCGGACCGGGCCAGAAGGCTTGGGCCAGTTTCAGGGCCCGCGCGTCCAGCTGTGCGAAACGCTGGGCGGCGGCCAGGTCTGTGACGTGAGCAATCAGCGGATTGAAAGCCGGCCGGCCCTTGGCGGCATAGATGGCGGCGACAGCCGACGCGTTCGATGCGTCTGCCGCCAGTCCGTAGACGGTCTCGGTCGGCAATAGGATCAGGCGGCCGGCCGCGAGGGCCGCCGCCGCCTCGTCGACTTGGCTCAGAGTTGACCCAGCATGTATTCGGCCGAACTGACCTCGAACTGGCCGGGCTCTTCGACGTTGAGGGTCTGGACAACCCCGTCCTTGATAATGGCACTGTAGCGCTTGCTGCGCGTGCCCATCCCGGCCTTGGAGAAGTCGACGTCCTGGCCCGCAGCCTTGGCGAAATCACCGTTGCCGTCAGCCAGCATAACGACCTGATTGGTAATGCCCTGGTCCCGTGCCCAGGCTTTCATCACAAAGATGTCGTTGACGCTGGTGCAGGCAATCGCGTCCACGCCCTTGGCCTTGAAGGCGGCGGCGTGATCCTTGAAGCCCGGTAAGTGCTTGGCCGAGCAGGTGGGGGTGAAGGCACCCGGCACCGCGAACAGGGCCACGGTCTTGCCCTTGAACATGGCGTCGGTGGTGATCGGCTTGTTGCCATCCTCGCCGAAGGTCATGAAGGTGGCCTCAGGCAGCTTGTCGCCAGCTTTGATGGTCATATGGGTATTCTCCTCAGAATGAGCTTGCGATGTAGGACGGCGCGGGCGCGCTGGCTAGGGTTGCAATAGGCCCCGAGCGTCGCGGCGATGGCGATAGTGAAGCGGAGAGGCAGCCCTAGGCTGCCAGCTCTGCCCTGACTTTGGCTCTTAGCACGTCGATGGGGGCTAGGCCGTTGTCGGTCTTGAAGTGCCAATAGGTCCAGCCGTTGCAGGCCGGTGCCTTTTCTAGCATGGCGCCCATCTTGTGGATCGAGCCGGTATGGCCGTCGACTGAGAGACTGCCATCGGCGCGCACGCGAGCCGAAAGGTCGCCCTTAGATCGGTAGAGGACGTCGCCTGGGTTGAGCAGGCCGAATTCGATGATCTGGCCAAACGGAATGCGCGGCTCGCTGCGTTTGGAGCCGGTCACTTCCAAGTCCTGCGGCGCGGTTGGGATCACGCGAGCGATGTGCGCCTTGGCGACTTCGACGTAGTCCGTCTCACGCTCGATGCCGATGAAATGGCGGCCGAGCCGCTTGGCTGCCGCGCCGGTGGAGCCGGTCCCGAAGAACGGGTCCAGTATCACGTCGCCCGGGGTGGTAGTTGATAGGATCACGCGGTGCAGCAGGGCCTGCGGTTTCTGTGTCGGATGGGCCTTGTGTCCATCGGCCCCCTTGACGCGCTCTTCGCCAGTGCACAGCGGGATCGTCCAGTCCGATCGCATCTGGATGTCATCGTTGAACACCTTCATGGCATCGTAGTTGAAGGTGTAACGCTTGCCGCTCGGGCTCTTGCCGCCCTGCGCCTTTGCGGCCCAGATCAGGGTTTCATGCGCATTGGTGAACCGTGTGCCTTTGAAGTTCGGCATGGGGTTGGTCTTGCGCCAGATCACGTCATTGAGGATCCAGAACCCCAGGTCCTGCAGCGTCGCGCCGACGCGGAAGATGTTGTGATAGCTGCCGATAACCCAAATGGCACCGTCGTCCTTCAGGACGCGGCGGGCCTGGGTAAGCCACTCACGCGTAAATTTGTCGTAGGCCGCAAAACTGGCGAACTGGTCCCAATGGTCGTCGACGGCGTCGACCTTGGAATTGTCTGGGCGCAGTAGGTCGCCGCCGAGCTGCAGGTTGTAAGGCGGATCGGCAAACACCAGGTCAACGCACTTGTCAGGCAGGCTGCGCATCGTCTTGATGCAGTCGCCTTGCAGAATGGAGTCGAGCGGCAGGGGGCGTGCTGGATTCATGGTGAATCCTTGCCGTTCGCAGGGTTTCCGCCCCGTTAGGAAATATGGTTACCGGGGTTTTAACGCGCTGGCCGTCGCGGAGGTTTCGACCGGGCCCGCGTCCTTCAGCAGCAATTTGATCGGGGCCCAGCTCATCCGGTGTTCGGGGCAGGGGCCCATGGTCTTTAACGCCGCGATATGAGCCGGCGCGCCATAGCCCTTGTGGCGCGCGAAGTCATAGCCGGGATATTGGCTGTCCATCGCCTCCATCAGCCGGTCGCGCGCGACCTTAGCCAGGATCGAGGCCGCGGCGATGGACTTTGACTTGCCGTCGCCGCCAATCACGGTCTTGACCGGGCAGGGCAGTTTGAAGGCGTAGATGCCGTCCACCAGGGCATAGGCTGGCTCGACGCTCAGGGCGGCGATGGCCCGGCGCATGGCGAGGCCGGTGGCGTGCAGGATATTGAGCTCGGCAATTTCCTCGACCGTGGCGAACCCGACGCCAAAGGCCAGGGCCATGGCCTTGATCTCGACCTCCAGCGCGCATCGGCGAGCGTGGCTCAGCTTTTTGGAATCATCGAGCCCCTTGGGGATCTGATCGGGATTGAGGATCACTGCCGCTGCGCCGACCGGGCCGGCCCAGGGTCCGCGCCCAGCCTCGTCTACGCCGCAGATCAGCCCAAGCGAGGCATAGGCCTTTTCTAGCACCATGTCGGGACCGGCGGTCATCCGGCGCCCAAAGCCTTAATCGGAGTGTGCCGGAAGCAACGGTCGGTGTGGTCGTTGACCATGCCAGTGGCCTGCATGAAGGCGTAGACAATTACGGGCCCGCAAAACTTGAAGCCCTTGGCTTTCAGCGCCTTGGACATGGCGATGCTCTCGGCGGAGCTCACCGTGGCGAGATCGCCGTGCCTGTGGCCCGTCTGGATCGGCCTGCCGCCAACGAAGCTCCACAGCCAGGGGCTGAATGTGTCGCCGCTTGCCTGGATTTCGAGGAAGATTTTCGCACCACTAATGGCCGCATCGATCTTGGCGTTTGATCGGATAATGCCAGCGTCGGTCATAAGGCGCATGCGATCCGCCGCGCCATAGGCCGCAACCTTCACTGGATCGAAATCATCGAAGGCGGCGTGGAACGCCTCACGCTTCTTCAGGATGGTGATCCAGGAAAGACCGGCCTGGAAACCGTCCAAGACCAGTTTTTCCCAAAGCGCGCGGGAGTCGCGCTCGGGCATCCCCCACTCCGCGTCGTGGTAGGCCTCATAGAGGGCGTTGCCGTTCATGCCCGGCCAGGTGCAGCGAATCGTCTCGGTGGCCATGCTGAGAGAGTGGTGGGCGGGCGCTGATCCTGGCAAGGTTGCCGCATGTTCGAAGGCTTCAATCACGATCGGATCAACACAGGTGAGACCGTCATTGATGTCCGCCATGGCGGCTCGGGCCCGCCGCTGCTGTTGCTGCACGGTTTTCCTCAGACCAAGGCAATGTGGGCGCAGTGCGCCGCTGACCTTGCGCGCGATTTTACCGTCTATGCCGCCGACCTGCGCGGCTATGGCGACAGCGGCAAGCCGCCGTCCACGCCCGACCACGAGCCCTATTCCAAGCGCGCCATGGCCCGCGACATGCTGGCCCTGATGCGCCACTTCGGCCATGCGCAGTTCAATATCGCCGGTCACGACCGCGGCGCACGGCTGGCCTATCGCCTGGCGTTGGATTTCCCTCAGGCGGTAAGCAAGCTGGTGGTGCTCGACATCGTGCCGACCCTGACCTGCTACACACAGGTTCCTGGCATGACCTTCGGCTTGGACTACTGGCATTGGTACTTCCTGCCTCAGCCCGCGCCCTTGCCTGAGCGCATCATCGCGCTGGATCCGGATCTCATCCTATTTCGCGGCCGCAATCGCATGCTGTTCGCAGAGGCCGCCCTGGAAGACTACAGCCGCGTCGGCCGAGATCCCGAGACGGTCCACGCCATGTGTGAATGCTACCACGCCGGCGCGACCTACGACCTGGAGGCCTACCGCCAGGACTATGGCGTGCGCAAGATCGCTGCGCCCATGCTGGTGTTGTGGGGCAGCCAGGGTGCCGTGCATCGTTGGGGCGATGTGGTGCAGACTTGGCAGGAATGGGCGGATGACGTGCGCGGCTTCCCGCTCGACTGCGGCCACTACCTGCCAGAGGAAAAGCCGGCAGAGACCACGGCGGCCCTGCGACAGTTTTTTCTAAGCTAGGCTACGCCGAGCCAGATCACATGCCGAGCCCCCTTGCGCTTGCGATGGGCGTGGACGCGCTCCTCGGTCACCGTAAACCCAGCTTGGTTCATTCGGCGCAAGAAAGCTTCATCGGGCATGGCCGACCAGACCGCCAGAATCCCGCCCGGTTTCAGGGCGCGACGAGAGGCAGCCAGGCCTGTTGCCCGATAAAGGCCGTCGTTGGCGACCCGATCCAGTCCGCCGGGTCCGTTGTCGACGTCGAGCAGGATGGCATCATAGGCCCCTGAGGCGGCATTGATTGGGCTGGCGACATCACCCTCAAGGATGACAACGCGCCGATCATCAAGGCAGCCGCTGAAGATCTCCGCCATCGGGCCGCGCGCCCAGTCGATCACTGCGGGCAGAAGTTCGGCCACCTCTACCCGCGAGAGCGCGGGCAGAACCTCCAGAGCGGCGCGCAAGGTGAAGCCCATGCCAAGGCCGCCGATCAAGAGTCGGGGTGCGGGGCGGTCCTTCAGTTGTGCGCAGGTCAGGGTGGCTAGGGCTTGTTCTGATCGGCTCATCCGACTGTTCATCAGCTCGATGCCGCCGGTCATGATCGAATATTCACTGCCGCGCTGCATGAGGCGAAGCCGACTTTCGCTGCCCGGGATTGGGGCCGAGCCCAGTTCGACCCAGGGAATCACAGCGTCAGCCAACCTGGCTGTTCGATCTTCACCGGTCGGCCAGCCGCGCTGAGGTCGCCGTCCGCGATCCGATCCAGGCGTATCAAGGCCAGGGCACGGCCATCACGGCCACTTAGCACTTCGCCGGCACGGTGCTCGCCGCTGCGGATTTCCGTGCCGTGCGGCGGAGCGGGGCCGTCAAACACGATGGGTAGGGTGCGGCTCTTGATCTGGCCCCGCCGTTTCATGCGCGAGGCGATTTCCTGGCCGATGAAACAGCCCTTGTGGAAGTCGATAGCACCCAGCAGGTCGAGGTCAGCTTCTAGGGCATAGAGCTGGTCGCTACCCCAGTCCGCCGGTCCCGGCACGCCGAGCTTGAGCCGATGGGCGTCGTATTGGCCCAGATCGGCCTCGCCCGGATCGGCTCGCCCGTAGGCTCGCCAGCCCAGCGCGGGAAGGCGCGGGTCAGCGATCCAGCCCGCTTCCGGTGTCGCGCCTTCGAATATGGCGCTCACCGCGCGGTCTTCGGGGTTGAGCGCGACCTTTGAGCGCAGGCGGTACAGCGTCAGGCGTTGGATCAGGGCCTCGCGCCCGTTTGCCGGACAGTCGATCAGGCAGCCGTCTAGCTCGCCCAGCAGGAACAGATCGAACAATATGCGCCCCTGCGGCGACAGAAGTAGGCCGTAGCGCAATTCGCCAGGGCGGAGGGTTTCCACATCCTGGCTGACTAGCCCCTGCAGGAAGCCGCGCCAGTCGGGTCCGGTTACGGCGATCAAGGCGCGGTCAGTTAAGAGGATCGGGTCGCTCATGGCCCAGATGTGGCGCGGCTAGGGTGTTAATACCAGTGCTGGGCGCCAAACATCTGCGATCTCGCCTATGATCCGGTGATGCTGACGCGGTCCTTCCCGATTCTGTTCATAACCTCGACGCGGATCGGCGACGCCGTGCTGTCGTCGGGGCTGATTCGCAGGCTGGCCGACGAGCTGCCGGACGCCCGTTTCACCATCGTGGCGGGGCCGCTGGCCGCGCCGCTGTTCGAAAATACCCCCAATCTCGACGCCCTGATCGTGA
>Ga0114978_10000278_pt1 | contig 43253 bp, 44 predicted proteins | sample S_140212_EF_Meta_FD_87027 | JGI IMG/M metagenome (GOLD analysis project Ga0114978, IMG submission 87027) | Freshwater microbial communities from Lake Simoncouche, Canada to study carbon cycling - S_140212_EF_MetaG | ecosystem: Environmental > Aquatic > Freshwater > Lake | place: Lake...
TGCTTATCTTGATGGAACGGGCAAAACTAATTGTGTTCTTCAAATCCAAGGAGGAACAAACCAAGCCGTTAGCCCAACTAACGCATCACGCCTAAGCCTTATTTCTAAAGGCTGGACTATCACAACAAACTAACTTTATCGGCTTGGGGCGTTCATAACAAACCGTGTCTAGGTCATCCAAGACAAAGCCGTCCATTTAAAATTATGATTACAATTATCCTCATTACTGTCACCTTCCTCGGTGGCGTTTATGTCGGCACTCGCTGGTCTGAAAAGATTAAGGCCGTGTATCTGTCTATCTTTTCGCAGTAATGCCTATTGAATACCAGAAGGACGGAGACATTGCATTTCTTGGCTTAAATAGCCGTGATAATGCTAGTGCTCTACCTGCTGGTATGGTTTCTAAGTCTCAGAATTTTAGACTAGATAGAGGTGTTGCTACAGTTCGTAAGGGTATGCAACGGAAGACACTTGGTGCTCTTATTGGTAAAGTGCTTTATGGCGTTGGTACTTATATTACGACAGGAGGCCAAGAGGTCATTATTTGCGTTACTACAGATGGCTTGTATACATACAATCCAGAAACAGAAATCCTGTCCTCAAAGATTTCTTTTCCTGCTGGAGAAACAATTACAACACAGGATGGGTGTGATGTTGTAACTGCTCTTGATAAAGTCTTTATTACTAGAGGTTTCAGTAAGCGTCCTTTAATGTGGGATTTGAATGTCACCATAATTGCATTGCCTAATAGTCCTACCCTAGGTCACGAATTTATAAATTCATCTGGTTTGTTATATTATGCAAATAGATTGATTTCGCTTGGTAAGCATCACGCTGAAACTAATACGCTTAGAAATTACGACACAATTTCAGTAAGCAATTACTTGGATTACGAGAAGTGGGATGCTGTTGATGCTTTCACAATAAACAACGGAACTAATGACCAGATTGTAGGCGTATCTCCTTGGACTTTAAATGAGTTCTTGGTGTTTATGCGTAACAGTATTTTCTACATTGGTGTAGGTTCTAACAGATACTCTACTGGTGATGGTCTTGCTACTGACTCTTATGTTAGAACGCTTGCTACAGACATTGGATGTTCTGCTAGAAAATCTGTTGTACAGGCTGGTGGTGGCGTTTTCTTCCTGTCAGACAATGGTGTGTACTTTCTCCAGCCTCAGCCAGCCTCTGCTGAGTCGATGAAGTTGCTTACTATGGCTGACCCTATTTCAGCCCCTGTTGACGATGTGATTCAGCGTATTAATAGAACATACGCATATCGTGCTACAGCCACATATTGGAATAACAGATATTATCTTGCTGTCCCAATTGACGGCTCTGTTGACAATAATGTTATTCTTGTGTACAACTTTATCTTAAAGCAGTGGGAGTCTGTAGACACATACCCTGCTGGATTTGATATCTTTGATTTTGTAGTGGCTAAGAAAGGAAACCAGAGACGAATGTATGGCGTAGACACCGACCAAGGCGTATTCTTGATGGAAGAATTAGATTGGGATGAATATGGAGCATCTACAGGTAATGCTTTGATTCCATTTTACCTGCCTCTGACTCTTCCGCTTACGCCTACATTTGTACACAATCCAATTTTAGGTATTCTTAAAACCAGAAAGTATTCGTTTCAGACAATTACTGAAAAACGATACAGCACTGTAGAAACAGAAATTGTATGTGATGCTGGTTCACAAATTAAAACAGTTGCAGAATCTTATAATCCAGACACACTTACTGATATTGACAGTTTTGGTTCTGAATTCACTGAAGACTCTGCTAGACGAGTGCCAATCAGAAAGGCTGGTACAAGCATTCAGTTTGAATATCAAACGCTTAATCTTAGACCATCTATCAGGTCTGTAAATATTTTTGCTTCAATTAAGAAGAAGAAAAACACATCTAAAACATAACTATGCCACAAATTTCTAAAGGCGAAACTTTTACAAACGGAGAACAGGTTACTGGTGCTCGTCTTAACCAGTTAGTTGACTCTTCTACCCTGCTTGCTGGGGCTATCCTTGACCAAGGTGCAATGACCGCCAACACGGTTGCCGCTACCGATTCCGTGTTGCTCTACGACCTCTCTGCTACGGCTCTCCGTAAGCCCACGGTCAGCGATGTTCTTAATAGCAACCTTCCTGTCACTACATCTGCCATTACTGGCGGTGCTGGCGTTGACATCGTTGTGACCCCTGCGGCTACTATGAAGTTCGATGTGGCTGGTGCTTTTGAGGCTGACAGTAGCAACATCGTTGGAAACGAGACTATTGGCGGTACGCTTGCCGTAACAGGTACATCTACTTTTACAGGAAACGCTACATTCACCGCTGGCGTGGGTGGTACAAGTGCAATCAAGATTGCCACAGGTACTACGGCTGAACGCCCTGCCAGCCCTGTTGCTGGTCAACTGCGTTTTAATACTACTTCTAACGCCCTTGAGGTATACAGCGGCTCTGCTTGGATTAATGGTGTTACAAGCGGCTCTGCAACATTTGATGGTACTGTAAATATCACAGGTGCTATCCAATATAACGGTACGCCTGTTTACGGTATGTATGAAGTTGTTAATGGAGGTTATAATTCCTCAACAGGTCTTTGGTCTGTATACACAAAACCGTCTGACGAAATCTGGGTTGTTAATTTTGGTGTCAAAAATGGTGATGCTGGAGCAGGAGCGAAACCTACAATTTATATTGCTCCTTCTACTTATATTCAAGGGGACGACATTGAGACACTCTATGTTTATTTAGGCTATGAAAACACTTTTTCTTATGCGTATAGTACTCTTATAATCCCTGCTGGAACAGCATTTACATCTAAAGCCATTGTTACTGGTCTTGGTGGAACTGGAAACATTAATGGTGGTGGTTATGGAAGATACTGCATTACTAAATACAAGACTGCCTAATGCTTGAAGGTCTTACAAGTTTCGTAAAAGCCAAAAGAAATTTTGGTAAACGAGTTTGTTTTGACATCATACATCTGGAAGAATGGTTGAAGTGGGCAGATAAGAATGGTTTCCTATTTACAAATACTGAAAACTGTAAGGTTGATGGGGTAGTGGTAATCTACCCTGTAGGTAAGTTTAACGAAACGCCAACACTGGCACAGGTGCTAGGACGATGCGGACATAAAGAATCCCCTACTGACTACTTCATAATGGATGCATTAGTAGATAATGCACTTGCCAGAAGTAAAATCTGTACCAATATTTGCCTAAAATTTCCCCTGATAGAAACTGACCCCAGTTGTCAATTGTGGTGTCAGAAGGGTGACAAGATAATTAAACTCTCAAAACCTCATACTATAAATCTTAAAAACTAATGGGTTCTACTAAAGTTCAAGCACCACCTCCTAGGGACTACTACAAGGAGTCGATGGATACAATGCGAGCACAAATCGATATGGCTCCTGCGATGCTGGATGCCGAGCGGAAACTTGTTCCACAGTGGCAACAGTTGCAGTTGGAGCAGATGCGTGGTCAGTCTAATAACCTTCAGACATTCTATGGCGAGGTTATGACTCCATTCTCTAAGTTGGCAGGTCAGTATGCTACAGAGATGGGCAACAACGCTATGACTCCGCTTGGTCAGGGTTCTAGAAAAGCATACGAGGCTTCCCTTGGTGGTGGTGCTGAAATTCAGAATACTCTTAGAGCATCTGCAATGAATGACCTTAGTGCTGGTAGAGGGCTTACTGGTGAAATGAACAAGTATGCTCAACAGTCTGCTCGTGAGGCTATGGCGGCTAGGGGACTTACAGGCAATCAGGCTGTTGCTCAGGAAGTTATGAATAACTACCAACTTGGAAATATGCGTGAAGATAGAGCCAGAACTTTTGCTGGTGCTGTTCTTGCATCTGACCAAAACATTGCTTCTGCTGGGTATAACCAGTATGGTGCTCCAATGATGCAGGGTATGATGCAGGGCTTTAGCCCTACAGGTATTGCCGCTAATGCTATGGGAATGAACCAGAGCCTTGGCCCGACATACATTAACCCACAAGACCAGATGGCTCAGAATATTTACGCCAATAACTACAATGGTCAGATGCAAGCAAATGTTGCTACTGCTCAGAATAATGCGGCTATGTGGGGTGGTGCTATGAGTGCCGCTGGAAGTATGATTGGTGGATTTGGCAAGGGTGGTGGCTCTATGTTTGGCAATGTAACCAACTACGGAAAACAAGCATAATATGCCTAGCCCATTTGCTCAATATAAAGGGGAGCAGGTTCCTCAAATCAATATCCTGCCGTACACTGCTGGTATTGCTAATTCTCTTCAGCAAGGCATTTCAGACCTTGGAAAAGGTCTTGGGAGTGCAATTGAAAGTTATGGTCAAACTCAGCAAGAAAGAGAGTTTCTAAAGACTCAGGTTAAAGCAATTGCTGGAAAGTATATTGTTCAAGACCCTACTGAAGATGCTCCTAAAAATGTAGTTAAGGCTGATGCTCCTGACCATATCAGTCAGATTGCCACTAAGGCTATTAACTCTGAAGATGGCTGGGATGGATTATCTACCTCTGACCTAAGAGGGTTTATGGCAAATCATCAGCGTGTTCAGGCTGATGCCAGAATTGCGTTTGATGAGTCGTATAAGACTGAAAATCTTAACCTACAAAAGAAGCAGTTTGTACTTCAAGAAGAAGCCAATCGTATGGCTAAGGAAAGGAATTTCTGGGAAATTAAGAAGGCCAGAGATGAGGCGGCTATTCAAGATGCTAAACTTGAGGTAATTAATACTGAAATTGACCCTATTGTTAGGCATACATTTACTAAGAAAGAAGAAGTAAAGACTGGCACATTCTATAATCAGGCTACTGGTGAAGAGTGGAATGGCCCTGTTGCTGAGGCCGCTACGGCCCTTGGAGTTAAGCCAGAGGACATTGTATCACAGCAACAGTATGATGCCCTTATTGAAGGTCTTAAGGCAAAACCAGAACAGGTTGTTGGAAGAATTTATTCAAGAGACGCTAAATTTGACCCAACTCTTCCTCTTACATCTCAGGCTGGAGAAAGAATTAAAGACGAAGATGGAGTTCTAAGAACAGACGCTCAAAGATTTATTGAAGGTATGTATAGAGCCAGTCTTAAGGCTGGCGTTAATCCTGATGCGGCTAAGCGTCTTTTCTTTACCAACAAAGAAACAGGCGGTTTTAATGTTGATATTAATGTCAATGAAGAGACTTGGGCGGCGTCTCAGAAACTTGCATCAAAGCCTTCTATTCAGGCTGTATTGAAGCGTGATGGACATACATTAACTCCTCCTGTTGCTACAGGAATTAACAAGTTTGCTCTAGTTGAAGGCAGTGAGGGTGGTTACACTAATGAAAACAAGGTTACAACTGAGATTAAACTTAATGAAAGAGAAATCTGGGATGCAAAGTATGAGACTATGGCTGAAAAGTTTAGAGCAAGAGGAAAGCAGGTTCCGTTTTCTAGAAATCAACTTGATACGCTAATTGGAGACAAGAGCGTTCCGTCTATGACGCTTCCTAACGGACAGCGTGTTTATGTATTTGGCACAAAGCCTTATACTGAGTCTCAACTTAATGCACTTTCTAATGGTGTTGATATTGATGGTGGCGTTGCGGCTGACGAAACAGTTGGTCACGCTAAACTTGTGCAATTTGATGGCTGGCTTAGACAGTTTAACCAGCCTAAGGACATTGGTGCTGGAGTTAAGGTGCAGTTTAAGGGTGGTTATAGACAGTTCCGTGGAGATATGGAAAAGGATAAGGAGCCTCTTTCTCAAGCAATGATTGATATTCCAAAGGTTACTCGTGTGGCTGACGGAATGATTAAACTTACCAATGAAGGTTTTGCTAAGAAGGTTCTTTCTCCTCAGTGGAATGCAGAATATGAAAATCTTAGACTGACGGCTGAGACTATGAGAGTATACTTCATCGCTAAGGGTCAGGAAACAGATAAGGATAATGCAAGACTTGCGGCTATTGTTGCCGACCAAGGACTATGGCTTAAGGCTAACCCTGAATTGGCTAAGAAGATTATCGAGAACTTTAGGGAAATTGTTGTTGAAGGTTCCTCAAGAAGACTTGCAGAGGCTGGGTTTGCAGTATCTAGTCCTAAGTCCAATATCGACAGAACGGCACTTCGCAAGTTGCTCGATGAGGCTGAATCCAAGTTTGCACCTAAAAAGTAATGCCTAAAGAAATTGTATACTCTAGCGAAGAAGCATATAACAGTGCTGTTCGCAGTGGAAATGTTAAGACTCCTAATGAGGAAGATATTGCTGATATCAATCAACCTCTAGACGGCCCTGCTACAGCGGCTATCAAGGATGAGATGACCCCAGATGAGAAGGGTCAATATGTTGCTGAAATGATGGCTAGGTATCAGGCACACGGATATGTGCCTACATTTGATGAGGCAATGGCTCTTAGGGCTTGGAGAGCAAAGCAGGAAGTAAGTGCTTGGGATAGCATCTCTGGTGCAATGGAACATACTGCTAGTACGCTTGCCAATGGTGCTTGGGAACTGACTAAGGATGTTGCTACGCTTAAGGTTCCAAAGGTACTTGGTTCTGTTGTTGAAGGTGCGGCTCTTGGCACAAAGAACTGGATGTATATGTATGAGCAAGCCAAGTACGATGAAGACTCTTGGCTTCACAAGATGCTGTATGATTCTCATTCTTCTGACCAAGAATATTACTGGAATCTAAAGCAGTCTATTGAGACAAATAAGATGATTGCAAACGATGAGCGTGATGGCATCATTGTTCCTCATCAGATTAACATTGGCGGTATGGATATTGACCTGACTAACCCTGCGGTTGTTCAGGCTATTTCGTATGTTGCTGACCCTTCTTGGCTTTTGCCTGAACTTGGCATCGAGGCTACTATTGCCAAGGGTATGCGTGGTGCGGCTGGCATCCTTCAGTTGAACGAGCAACTTACTAAAGCCAGTGTATTTTCGACAAAGAAAGCGTCTACTCTTGCTGGTAAAATAGGAGAAAAGGCTGGTGCTCTTGCTGGACTTGTTGAAAGAACTGAAGAGAAGTTGGTAGAGTCTTTCAAGAATCTGACAGGAATTGATGCCAGTATTAAGGGTGGTGGTCAGGCTATGTATAAGGATAACCTTGTGCGTGGTGCGGCTGAAGGAGTTGGTGCTAATAATCTTAGAATCCCTGCTTGGGGTTTTACTACGCTTACTTGGGGTGCGGCTAAGATGACTGAAGTTGCGGCTAAGACTGCTGAACTTGGATTTGAACTTGCTAGTCAGGAATCAAAGATTGCTGGCCTCAAGATTTCTGAGCGTATTGCGGCTGAATCTGCTAATCCTGTTGTAGCAAATCTTGCCAGAACTTGGTCTGTTACTGGCTCTCCAATGCTTGAATGGGGTACTGCTACTGCTAAAACCTCTCTACATTCGGCTATGTATGGTGGTGCGTTTGGCCTTGTTATGGGTGGTGAAGACGGCTTCTACAACGGCCTTGGTACTGGCTTTGTGCTTGGTGGTGCATTCCACCAGATTGGTGTTGCCCACGGAGCAGTGTCTGGCGGCAATGCGGTTCAGGATGTTGTAAAGAATTTCCTTTGGGCTACCCAACATTTTGAATACCACAATCAGGAAGGTCTTGCTAGACTGCTTCAGATTGTCGAAAGAGATGGAGGCACTAAGGCTAAGTTGTCTACGATGGCTCAGGTTGGTGCGGCTGAAAGACTTCAGCGTAATGAGCGTAGGCTGTACCTGACCGAGAAACGAATCAAGAAGATGGCCCTTAGTCCTGAATGGGCTAGGTATACGGAACTTCTTAATGACCCTAACTTTGGTGGTGTGTCATTTCACCATACTGTTAACGGAGAAAATGTAACTATCATCAATGTTGATAGGGCCGCTAAGTCTGCACTTAGCGAAGAACTGCTCCACACAGTTTTGCTTAACGACAGATACGCACAGCCTTTTAAGAAGGCGGCTGTTGAGGCTTTGATTGGAACTGAAGACAGTGCTGGTGCTCTTTACAGAATGCCTAAGGATGAGGCTGTCAGGCTTGTTGAAGCGTTCAGAGATTCTTACCTAAAACTTGAAGGCTCTCTTAAGGACACAAATCCTGCGGCTATGGAGGCAATCCATCAGGACTTTAATCATTCTATTGAGCAACTTAAGAGAGGTGAAAAGCCTACTACGCTTAGAACTGCGTATGAAGAGTTCCTGACATCTTACTGGAATAGATTTATCGAAGAGAAGCCAATTGATTACCTACTTAATGGAGGTGACCTTGGCCTGATTAGAAACAGCATTGAGTGGGGCAAAGATGTGTACAGGGACATTATGTACAAAGACCTTACTTCCGCTGGTGCTAACTTTAAGTGGGGTACTAACCCTGACAATTTCTTCATCGAGCAGAACACCAAGCAGAGAATTAGAATTCCGATGCTTGATAAACTGATGCGTCACTATGTTAAGGAAGTTGGCGGCGACAGATATAAGGGCTGGAAGAAGAACCCTGTTGTCCATTCTGACACTGGTGTTGCTTTTGCCAGCGAACTTGAGCACTTGTTTAATAAGGAAGGTGGCACTAAGGCCGAGATTCTTTCTGACGAAGTGTTGGCTGGTTCTCAGACAAAGGCTTTGTTTGGCATTGTTGACGAACTATCTAAGGCTCCTTCAGATAAGCGTGGTCTTACATTTGCATTCCATCAAGGCAACTCGCCTACCCCTGAGTACACCTTCTCTCCTGCAAAGCCAAAGAAGAAGAAGACTGTTCCTAAGGACAAGAGAATCACACATTTTGATAAGGAAGAGACTGTTGCAATGCCGACATCTAAATCTGACGATGACCATTGGGCCACAGTCAGAAAGAAGATGAAGCAGGTGTTTAATGAGGAAGTAGATTCCACGCTTGAACAAGCAGACATTAAGAACCTAAGAGGCAAGAAAGGCGAAGTTCAGGAAGTCGATGTCGAGGACAATGTCGGCTACGACAAGATGGAGAAGGACGATGAGGGATTCTGGAAAAGCAACTGGCAGGGTAATCCTAGAATTAAGATTACAGGAAAGGCTACTGACTATGAACTAAAGGTTCTGGCTAAGTATCTTCCTGAGAATACTGTTAAGCGTTTTGCTCAACTTAATACTGTCATTGAACGCTCCAGACAGGGTATGCTTGGCTCTATCAGCAACACCCTACAGGCTCCTATTCTCACAAAGAGCAGAGAAAAAGAAAGCGGTGCTAGAGAGCGTGGATTCAAGACTAGACATAGCACATTTATCCCTGTTGAAATTAACCTGTATTTCCAGAGAAAGAAAGTAGGCGAAGTCAACGATGCTGGCATTCAGAAGTACAAAATGGGTGATGCCCAGTTACTTGTTAAGGCTATCGATATGGATGCCTTTATGACAAGAGTTGACCACTCTTGGAACAAGTTAGACGAGAAGGGCGTTGATTACAAGATGGTAAGAAGACTGTTTGGAACTAAGGAAAATCTTGTGGAAGCCGCAAAGGCTTTGCTGAGCAATTACAGCAACGGAGAAAAAGCCGAGGCTGGTGCTAAGATGTTCCAGAGCAATACGACATCCATTCGTGAGGCCGCACATATGCGTGACATTGTTAACGCTGTGATTGGATTTCATCCGACCAAGGAAATGCTTCAGGGTGGTATGAAGATGATTGACCGCTCCGAAGGAAATTATCCTCTCAAGTTCCAGAGAAGAAACACAGATAAGAAAGTATCTATTCCTACTGTTATGACTGATTTTAACATCAGCCGTATTGGTACGCTCCGTGCTCTTGATGGTGAAGGTTTCAGATACGACCACGACAATGCCTATGTCCGCTCTCAGTTTAACTTCTCTCCTGCAAAGGGTGGTCGTGACCACGAGGGCGTATTTATTCCTGCGAGTGCTGAGCGTATCCTTAAGAACACTGTATACAGAAACAAAGATGGAGAAGTGCTTGCTGTTTATGACCTAAGAAAGGCTAACGCTGAAAGATACAAGATTACGACTGAGCCTTCTGTCTATGACTTTGTCGATGATGGTCTTGGTCGTATGTTTGACATTGCTATTCCTACCCTCAGAGGCTCTCAGTATTCCACGCAAAGCGGGTGGAATCACTATACACCTGACGGATACGAGGCTGGCATTGTTGCCGATAAGCGTCTTGTTACTGGATACATTGACACACAGAGTCACCTAGATGTCAGTCAGATTCCCCATAACGCTGACTATAAGACGGCAATCAATACTGTGGCTGAGCGTGTTTCTCAGATTACATCTAAGAATGTTGAACAAGTTCTTAATGACATCCTTAAACTTAGAGACGAAGAAGGCACTACATTTAGAGAACTGTATTCTAGAGAACCAGAAAATATCCTTCATACTGAAGGCAACAGTATGGATAACTGGCTGTTCACAAGAGACAATATCGATTTCTTTAACAACCTAGGAATTCATTCTGTTGAGTATCTTGCCCTGAATGAGTTGAATGGAAATGAATACTCTGCCGTTGCTGTGTATGATAACAAGCGGTTTATTGAAAATGTAAGCAAGCAGTCAATGACTGAGAAATTTAGTTTCTCTCCTGCAAAAAGCGTTCACGAAAAGTTTGAAAAGGTTCTTAAGCAAAAAGGATACAGCAGAGCATTCCTTGATTATGTTGTAGATAAGAATGGAAATGTTGTTCCTAATACACGAAAGATTTCTGAAAAGGATATCCACAGAATCATTGAGGAAGAAAAGGTTCGCATTCAGAGGACTGTAGATAACCTAAAGAAACTAGATTTAACTCCAGAAGAAATGCACGAGCGTGGAGTTCAGGCTTTGCTTCCGTTTGTTAAGGCAAAACTCAGAGAGAAGTTTAAGTTCGCCCCGAATGCTATCTTGGATAAGGTTGCCGAAATGTCCTTGAGAGGATATAACCTTACTAGTGTAGGCAACGCCATTATGAACGGAAGCCTGTTCCTTGAGCAATCCTATAAGTATGGAATCAATGCAAGAACACTTCTTGAATCTGGGGTTCCTATGCTTGCTCACGCCGCTGAAATGACGGAAGTGGAGTATAAGGCAATGCAGATGTACCCTAAGTGGATGGAGGTTATGCGTGGTGGTAAAGAATCAGAACTGAAGTTTATGAAAACTGAGGAGGGAAGAAATATGTTTACCCTAATCAATGAACATATTTTTGCTCAGCACGGAGGATGGTCTGGTTTCTTTGATGCAATCGATAAGAGACATCAAAGTCTTTTGATGCTTGTTGATAAACAGGTTATGAGAAACAAGGTAAACGATGGCATCGATTACTCTCCTATCAATTACAAGAAACTTAAGGAACTGTTTGTTGAAAAAACCAGAACGCTTGTCGTTGAGTCACTAAGAAAAGACAACCTTACTGGAGCACAATACCTTGCACTTAATGAACTTAACAATTACCAAAGAACACAACCTGTTAATCCTAAGGGAGTAATTAGTGATACATTCTTTGACAGGGAGTCTGAAATTGCTCACGCAAGACTTCAGGAATTTCAGCACAAGATTGACAATCTTTGGACACAGGAATCAAGTTCCAGACTGGATGATATCCTTACTGCCTACAACATCAATGGAAGTGATGCTAATGTAATTGAATGGGTTCGTGCTCACCTTTATGATGAATCCTCTAAGGGTCTTCTTCAACTTGGGACACCAGATGCAATCAAGCGTTCTGTTGAATTGTATGCACTTTACAGCGAGCAAACACACGGAAAGGTATTTGATATTCAGCGTACTATAGTCGAGCAGTATGTTGAGGCTCTTAAGGGTCTTGAAGAAAAAGGATACTATGGTTCTAATTGGGCAATTCAAAGCCACGCAGGTAAACTTTTTGAGGGTAAAGACAACTATGTTGTTGGTACTCATCTATGGAGACTTGAAGGTTCAGACTATACTGTAATTGAGCGTCTTCCTAATCATAAAGAACTGTCTACTGCTGAATCGATGAAATGGAAGTACATTGAAATGTACGACAACAAAGGAAATATTATTCTTTCTGACAGATTCCTGAAGGAAGGAAGCGATAGCAATGTTGATAAGGCCAGAAAGAATTTTCTTAGACAGGCCACAAAGCGTGTAAATGATTCTGCAACTAAACTTGGACTGTTCTCTGGACACTATGAAGTAGAAGGCCCAAAGAAAGACTTTATTCTTAGAAGCCTTCTTGATGAAAAAGGTGAGAAGATTCCAGACAACTTTGATAACTGGGAACTGCGTTCAAAGGGCGATACATATGTTGCTATTCAGCGTATTGATGAAGGCACTGATGTTCAGTCCGTACTGAATAAGAATGGAGCGTGGGCTGGATTTAAGATTCTTCCTGAGATGACCCTAGATAATAATGGAAGAAGCGTTGATTCTGGAAGAACACGCTTTGGCCCTTCTGGAAAAACAACAACAGTTAAGGCTGAGATTGAAACTCTCAAAAAAATTCTTGCCGAAGGTGCTCCTATTACTGTCAGAAAAGAAAAGAAGGTTAAACAGATTAAGAATGTTAAAGGTGGTTATGGTAAGGGAAAGCCTGTGTATGAGACTGTTACGAAGATTGTTTACGAAGACACTGGAAAGAAGAGGCCGCTTGACCTTGCAGAAACTGTACACCTCCGTGAGCAGTTAACAAAACTTCAGAACATTCAGTACTCTGACACAGGAACCATCTTTCAGATTGATGGAAAGTATAACTTTGTGTTCCCCCCTGACGCTCAGGGAATCAATACAATTCAAAAGAGAACAAAGGCTCTTCAGGAACTTAAGTCTGGTCAGTCTCCTAATGTTGGATTTGAAAACTACCTTGAAGGTCTTTACAAAGACTTTGAGCAAAGAATTAAAGCCAGAACAAGAGCAGAGCAGAAACTTATTGATACGATTCTTTCCGATGGCCCCAATGGAAACATCGCAAAGATTAAGGCTCTTGAAACAGAAGTCCGTGACGGAGAATCCAAGTGGAAACGATACATCACTAAGCGTACACAGGAACTTAATGTAGAACAGAAGCGTAACAAACAGCCCCCTCTTACCGCTCTTGATACAATCAAGACTATTGAGAGGGATTTGGATGCCGCTCAGAAGGGTACAAGATATCACGGAGACAAGGTGCTTGTCCTTGAGCATCAACTTAGACACTACAACGCACTTGAACGGATGGAACTGATGTCCCTTGCCGAGAAGGATGCTTGGATGACCGAGTATTCTTATCTCAAGGAAGACGGAAAGGCCGACCAGCACCTGATGGCTCAAGACCCGACTGAATCTAAGTTGGCTTTTGTACAGAGAATCAGAGCACAGATTGCACAGTCCAAGCAGAAGCAAGTGGAGTTCAGAAGAACCTACGATGAAATCCGTGGACTCATTGACGGCAATAGCCAGATTAAGGAAAGAGCCGAATACCAGATTGAATTTCTAGCCAAACAGTATGCCGCCGCCAAGGGTCATAAACTTAGCGATAAGTTTGTGCGTGAAATTACCGAGCAAGAATACTTGGATGGAACAGAGTCTTCTAAACTTGGAGTTGGAAACACCAATTTCAATGTACAGTCGCTGAAGAAACTTGGTCTTCACCCTAAGACTAAGCCCTCATATATGCCAGACGAGTTCGGTGTTCTTGGTGACGGCTCTAAGACCTTTGTTTCAAAGGAGCAGTACAAGAAAGCGTTTGAAGAAGGCATCACATACATCAGAGACAGATGGCACACTGCAACCAACAAGGACTCTCTGGCCCTTCAGGGAGTCCTTGATATGGGCTTTGAGCACATCAATGCCGATGTAAATACTGAGAAAAAGTACAGCAAGGAAATTGATAGGCTGAAGAAACTTGGTAAATTCAGTGAAGCAAAAGTAATCACTTGGATGCAACAGCCTGAAAATCAGGCATTTGTTGAAAGCGTAATGCAGAAGTTCAAGGATAATTATTACGACAAAGACGAAGCCGTTAGAGCCATCGAAGAAAAGTATGACCTTGAGACTCTTGGAACTTATGGAAGAATCTTAAAGGGTTCTGAAGCAAGACTCAGAGAAACAAACAGGTCGCTTGCCGAACACTTCACGGAGTTAGACAGTCTTACCAACATCAGTCAGGCTTTTGGAACTCAGTTTAGACTTCCTGATGGAAGCCTTAACCTCACTTCTGTTGACAAGATTGAAGGCATTGAAAAGTCCAAGAGAGCACAGGAGATTGTATCTATTGTACGCAAACTTGAAGCAAAGCGTCTTGCTCTTGAGAAGAGAATCCAAAACGCCATTGATTCCGTTGAAGACCCCAACGCACTTCCTGATGCTCACACTGAAGAGTTTAAACGCATCGTTGCAGAGCGTAAGATTGCACAGAAAGTTAGAGAAAGAGTTCTTGAAAACGAGAAACAAAATGCAACCCAGATGCAACAGTGGAGAGCCGAAGCACAGGCAGAAGCAGACATACTGTTTGAAAAATACAGGGACAGAGCCAATCAACTTGGCCTTGGTGACATTGAGAGAAGAATCGACCCAGCCCACCCTGAAACACAGAGATGGTTCTTTATGTTCCCCTCGCTGTCTTGGGATTTCTTTGGGCCTATCCATTCTTTTGACTGGTCTGTAACCACCGACACCTATGGCCCTCACGCAGGTGAGTCTGCAATTGGTGAAACATTCCGTAGCCTTAGAGGTAGCACAGAAAACGAAGTCGCCTCAAACGAGCGTAAGAGATTGTCCGCAAGAAGCATTTACCTTGCCGACTATATGTACAGAGCCGAACAGATTAAGTCTTATCACGAGAATAATCCTGATGCCAGTCTTACGGCTGAACACGCACTGCTACTTCAGTTGTTCCACCCAGAAATACAGAAAGACCCTCTGTTTTTGGACAAGACCGCCAAGATTGCTCCAGACAAACTTGAAAGACAGATGGAACTGTCTGCTGGCATCAGAGATAAGTTCAAGAGTTCTACGGAGCGTGAGCGATTCATTCGCTCTTATGCCTACGAGGCTCTTCAAACAATCCTAGGCTCTCCGTCCGTAAGAATTGAAGCGTTCAAGAAACTCAGAGGTCTTAACGATGTTGAGTTTGAATCATTCAGAAACTCCAGAACCCCTGAACAGGTTGAGTTGGCTCTGAGAGACAAGGAAGTTATCGAGAATGCAATGTATTTGATTCGTGATTCCAATGGTCTTGCATTTGTTAAACCTAGTAGCACTACAAATCCTTACAACTGGAAGACAGGAGAAGTGACTGCAACTGGAAAGGACAAGCCTATGCTTAAAGGAAATAAGCGTCAGCCTTTCCTTACAGGTCAGGGCGAACACTTTGGTATGCCTATCGACAGCCTTGTTAAGATGGATGGATTCAAAGCCATCTGGGAGCAGGAACTGCATACTGAGTCTACTAGTTCTATGTTTGATAGCGGTGGTCAGACATACATTAAAAAGAAGTACGAAGAAATGCCTTTGTTCTATCGTATGAACCTTCAGACTAGTACTGTTAACAAACTGATGCTTGAGAACAGGCAGGGTATGGCACAGTACCAAAAGGAAGCACACGAGCGTAGAGCCAACAAGCCTATGTGGTTCCCTGAACAGATGGATAAGGTAGAGCACGGAGGTGATTTTTCCAAAAACGCTGACTACGAGTATGCCAGAGTTGAAAAACTTCTGTCCACAACACTTGCGGTTGAGTCCTCTATTCAGAAATTTAAGAAACAGGGCGTGTCTGCGTTCATTACCGATAGACAGTTTGCTCTCCACCACCTGCTGTCGCTCAATGATGGCCTTGCGTTCTCAAATTTGGATTGGAGCAAGCCAGAGTCTGGCTCGTTCCGTGAATCCAATGATGGCAGATACATCATTAAGCGTAATGGCGATGACCACTATGAAGTGTTCTTTGCTGGAGAAAAGGTTAAGAATGCTGATGGTGTTCAGGTTCTTGAGATTCCGACTGTTCAAATGGGCATTGTTGAGAATGTAACTCAGGCTCAGGTTCTTGTCAGATTCTACGAAGATGACATCAAGGGAGTTCGTATTGCCGCCAATCAAGTTACTGGAGGTCAGGGCAACACGCCTTGGAAGGTTGGCAATGTACCAATGCCAGCCGATAAAACAGGCGGTATTCTTAAGTCGCTTAAATACGCCCCTCAATTTTCTGAAACAGTCCTTAAATTGTACGAACAGAATAAGGGTTCTCCCCACTACTCTGAAGAAATGCGTAACATCCTTTCGGAACTCAGTTACAATGGTGAAAACTATGGTGAGAATCAGTATGTTCAATTTGTCAGGGACAACGGAAGTGTTGATACCGATTTTGTTTTGATTACTCCGACAAGGGAAGGAGCACTTAACGAAACGCACACTAGATTCATAAACTCCAGCGGTCATACAGTCTGGGAACTTAAGCCTAAAGCCGAGGCTCCTGAAGTTCCTACTGATACTACTGCTGGTGCTGAAAATGTTCAAGCCGCCGTCAATACCGCTGACAATAAGCCTACTGCTCCTGAAACACAGGCTGTCGCTGATGCCTCTAGTTGGAGAATCGAATCCAGACTGCCCTCCAAGGCTGGAGAAGTGTATAGTGAGTGGGCTACCATCAGAAACAAACTAAACTACCTTATGGTGCGTCTGAGAGACGAGAAAGGTATCTCCGTGTTCAGGTTGTTTAATCCTGCATCTGGCTATGTAGGCCAGTTCCGCAGAGAACAGGAGGCGGTTGACGCTGTCCTCAGAGAGGAGAGAACTAAACGATGAGCGACCCCACACTCCAAGACCTTCTTGACGAGTTCAAGAAGACAGGGTGGCTGTTTGCCATTCTTGGAGGGGCGGGTATGCTGGCTAGGCTTATCCTGACTGACGAGAAGTATAACACGACCCGCTGGTTCAGGATGATTATGGCAGGGGCTATTGTGGGGGTAATTTGCTATTTTGCCCTACATCAAACTTCTATTGACCCATTCTATAAGAGTGTACTATGTTCAATTTCAGGTTCTATTGCCCCAGAATTATTTAACTGGGTGCGTACTAAATTTTTACAAAAAGCCCAACAATATGGGGATTAATTTAAATCACTTTAACTTAGCGGAAGACCCAAACCTGTTTTACAGGCGTGTAGGTACTCCTGCTGTAGATGATTTTTTGGTTCGTGGTGCTATTGCTGGAACTGAAAAATATGGAACAGAGGCTTATTTTTTAAGGGGTGCTGAATGGGCTACAGGTGGTGCTCCGTATAGAATAACCGCAGATATGTCTAGGTTAAACCCAAGCAACAATCCTTTGTATGGAGATTTGGGCTTAAACAGATACCTTACAAAGGAAGGTGCGTTTCCATTAGGCGAAAATGCTATGCGTAGTGGTCAGTATCCTAGGCTTACACCCAATCCTAATCCTTCATTGTGGTCTTCAATAAACCCAGCAAACAGGGCTGGAATTAAGATTGATGATACCAGAACTGGAAAAGTTCTTTACGATAGGCTTAAACCTATTACTCAAACACCAATTTCAACTACTCTTAGAAATGCTGGAGTAGAGGCTCGTATTGCAGGAGGTTTAATTTCTGATGCGGTTGGCCCTGTTGTAACAAAGGCTGGTGGAATAAGTTCATTTCTTCTTGAAGCACCTGAATTTACAGCAGACGAATATAGCAAATACCTAAAAACAAGACAAGAAGGATATTCTGGGCCTATGGAACCGTCTGCCGAACAGATTGCAAAATTCTTTGGAATTGGTGCTGGGAAATCTATCCTAAATGCAATTACGCTTGGTAACGCATATTCTGGAACTGGAAAAAACAGACCTAATCGTGGACTTGGTCAAATGGAAGCATCCAGTACAGAAATGTACAGAAGGCTTAAAGAGCGTAACGATGAATTTTTAAAACAAACTAAATAACTAATACTATGCCTGATAACCTACCGCCTTGGGATGGAACTTGGACTCCCGAAGAACTTAAATCACATCAAGAATATGTTAACAAACTTGCCAGAGAAGATGGACGAAGAATTCGTCTTGCTCGTGAAGAACAAGCAATGCGAAGACAAGCATATCAAGATAGTCTTCCACCTATTGGAGAAGACATTACTCCTAGTAATTCAAGAAAGCCAAACATCTTAGAAATTATCAAAAACTATTTTGGAGGAGGAAATACTCCTGCTGGCCCAATGATTGCTCTTGAAAATAGAGAACCTTATAATTGGGACTTAAAAAATAAAGCCACAGACCCTAGGCGTTATATGACTCTTAGCCCAGTGACAGGTGAACCACACGGAACGATTCCTAGTCACGCATCAGACTACAGACGAGTATATGGAATGGTTGATTGGCCTGAAAGTTGGGGCAAAGGTTTTCAAAACCAAGTTTCAAGAAGTCCAAATCTTGTGTATCCTGATTGGGTTGAAGATGGAGAATTAAAATTTAACCAAATGCGTGAGGCTGGTTATCTTAATAGTATTGACGCAAGTCCTACACTTACAAGACCTGCTGTAAGATACACTCCAACCACACTTGCTGAAAAAGCGTCCTATCTTGCGTCTCAAAATGAAAGAGGATTTCAACTAGTTGGAGAGCCTTACAACAAATACATTGAAAGCAGAACACAGTTAGGCAGTGCCATTCCTTACGCTAGTGATTATCGTTCTGGTGCTCCTAGAGAACCAAGTAGAGTTTATACTCCTGCTGATTTTCCAAATGAGTATATGAATAACCCTAAGTTTAGGGGTTATGTAAATAATTATGTCGTAGATGGTCTTGGCAAGGCTGGCAAGATTGCTGGCGGTGCTCTTCTTCTTAATCACGCTCTTAGGGAAGGCCCAGTAGACGCTCTTGTTACAGCAACTATGGGGCCGATTGGAAGAATTGCTCCTGAGTCTGAATATGGGTCTTACGCATACAAGGAAATGTTAGCCGCAAGAAAGGCTGAAGATGACAGACGAGTACTCGAAACAATTGCTAAGCAAAGATATTATGAAGAAAACGCTGATTCTATTAACGCTACTCGCAGGATGTACCTCGGTAGATAATAAGCCTCCTGTCGTTGTTTCCAACAATGGTCAAAAGGATGCGTACATCGACAAGGTCGAGCAAATCGTCTCTGAGTCTGCTTCTGCTCTCACTGCTGTCGCTCCTACCATCCCTATTGGCATCCCTAGAGAAATTGTTGAAGGGCAAGTCACGAGACTAAGTGGTGTTGCTAAGCCTTCCGTAGAAAAGGTTAAAGAGTTTGAGCGTATCATTCGTGACAAAGACCAGAAGGCTGTTGAGGCTGACAAGGTCAAGGCCGCAAAAGTAGATGCTGAAACAAACAGGCTATGGGCAGTAGTGGAGGAACAAAACCAGAAACTGAGTGAAGCAGTCGCACTGCGAGAACAAGCAGAACTGAAAGTAAAACAAGAACGAAAGACAACAATGCTTTACCAAGCGTCTTCTGCGTTTTTATTCTTATGTGTAGTTGGAGTTCTGGTAGAAGCATTTACACCATTTAAGAAGGCTGGGTTTATCTTGATTGGAATCTCCACGCTACTCGGTGGACTGCTCCTATATCTGGCTTGACAAATCAGCCCCGCTTGGCATCTTCCACACGCTTACAAAGGTTGGGGGCGTGGTAGCGTTGTGCCATTTGGGGCTAATGTAAGAACTGGTAATGCGTCCTACGCCTACATAGGATGCAGTAGCCGTTAGTCCCAGTCAAAATCTGGCTCTGTAAGGCAGTCCTCGTCAGTCAGTTTGTCATCCTGAAGGATAGGCTTAGGGTCTGGCATAGACTTTATGGACTTCTCCATATTGAATACAACCATAGATTCCGCTTGGTCATAGGTTAGTCCATCCTTCTCCATAAACACCTTGATGACTAGTTCGTAGTCATAGATGATTCCCCCAGTCATAACGCATTTACCAAGGATTGCACCATCAAGCCACTCACGAGGCTCTAGGAAGGTGCAACCCTTGTAGCGTTCAGAGTTTTCCTTAAGGTCAGCCTTTGAAACTTTTCTCATAGGATTTCTTTTTGAACTTGTAGCAGGGCATCTTACGAACGGCTACCACGCTTACCCTTCTTCTTGCCCAGATTACTTCCAGTTTTTCTTCTAGAAGGTACTCGCTTAGTTTTCTTTGGCAGACCCTGTGGTTCATTCCGAACTTTTTCGCAATGTCTCTGGATGTATAGTACTGGGATGGAATAGATTCCTCCGACACTCGTTTGTACCTCGTGTTGTCGCTCGCCAGTTCGTTCAGGAATTGAATCGTGTTCTTCATTCTTGGTGGTGGCTGAAGATGAACTTTTCTCCGACTCGATGTGCTTGCCAAACCTTCCAGTTTTTATTGTGTACAAATCCGTACATCCATCCAGTACCCCACTTAGAAGTTGCCAGTCGATTTTTCGCATAACGCATCTCACGCTTCTTACAGAGACACCCTCCCGAAAAACCAACAGTACCTCGGTATCGCTTTGCATTAGTCTGCTGAATGGAATGGATGTGTCCCATAAGCACTGCCCCTTCCTCAAGTCCGTAGTGGATTGCGTGTTCTTCAACTGCTCTGATTCCACAAGTGTAGCCGTGTACTGTTCGGACAAGACCCAAGGTGTGAACCCCCTCCTCAGCGTGATAGGGGTAGATTTTTCTACACCCAACCTTCTTAAGATTGGAGACAATCTCATCATCAAGGTCTTGGCAAAAGTCCTTAACGATTCCATTAGTCGATGAGTGAATGAAGTGGCTAATTCGGTCTTCGTGGTTTCCATAGTGAAAAACTGTAGGTTTAAGTTCGTTGATGAATTGTAATCCCGCTTCGACATCATCGTGCAAGGATTCGGCTTCTTCTTTGCCACTGGCTCCAGACCTGAGACTGCGAAAATCAAAGCAGTCTCCCAAGTGAATTACCTCGTCAGGCTGGTAATCCTGAATGAAATCAAACAGTTGTTTTGCGGCTTCGGTATCCACCATATCTCCGTGGTTATCACCAACGGCAACGAACTTTATTTTTTTGCTTTTGTTTTTTTGGGACATAAGGGTTTTTCAGGCTCCTGAGGTTTATCGGTTTCGTGCTGTAAAAGTTTGTACCTTAGGTCAGCGACCTCGTTGGTAAGATACAGCATCGCTTGAACCATCTGCTCATACTTTACTGTCTTGGGAGTCATCTGGAAGTTCTAGAGTGTAACCACTAGTGGTTTTAATTGGTTTCTCTTTAGAGGCTCTTTTGAGTGCATCAATTAGTTCTTCAACACTGATTCCAAGCATCAAGGCACAAGCCTTAAGACTATTTTGCTTCGTGTGATTCATATTTGTTCAATGAGAAAAGATAAGCCCATCGAGCCTTGGCATTAATCGAGTATTGCTGAGTTGCGACAAACTCTGCTATTGTCTGATTCTTTAACCCAGCCACAAGATGACCTCCTCCGTGGGCTGGTCGCTTCCAAGTACGCTTGCGTTTCTTGGTGCTCACAGGATGCCTCTGGCACGATTAAGTGCAGGGTAATCTAGGTCTGTGTTCAATTTGTGCCTTAAGGCTCCACGAACACCCATACAATAGCACATATAGACACGGATAGGAGTAGGCTTGATACCATTGGATTGAAGAGTCTTTACAATCCATTCGCAATGCCATTGGGCTACCTGCCGTGCAATTGGGTAATTGAATGCGTTAGACTTGTCGTAAGGCCAGTTGGCTAGGTTACGCTTACAAGCATCTTCCCAAGCGGAGCGATGCAGTTGGTAGGCTCCAAGAGCCTGACCTTTGTCTGAGATGGCAGTGCAATGAGTGCCAGACTCGATGACGGCTAATTTATCCAAAAAGTCGTCCGTGATTTCCATTGCCTGTGCTTGGATGCACAGGGCTAGGAGTAGTGCGTATTTCATTTGGTAAAATGTCCCTGCTAGGAATCGAACCTAGATAATTCGCTTAGAAGGCGAATGTTCTATCCATTGAACTACAGGGACAGATTGGTTAGAACGGAACTTCGTCTTGGGATTCGGGTTCAGAGTCTACACCATTCTGCTTCAAAGCCCAGAGAGCCTGTGCAGATTTCTTGAGGGACTGGTCTTTAGCACCGACCTTACCAGTCTTTTCCCACGGCTTAGGCTCCCACTTGTTAGCCCAGTAGTCGAGGTCGCTATCAGGAAGGGCAGACAGAGAAGTACCCTTGTTCTTGCCGAACGGAACAGCGAGTTCGAAATCGATTCCAACGCTACCAGTGTGGGGTGCAACAAAGGTAGCAATAGGAGCCGACTTCTTTACAGCCACAGGAGCGGAGGAAGTCTTAACCACTCGGTCTGCTTCACAGTCATCATCCGTGGTAGCCAGACCCCCGATGGAAGCCAGACAATAGCGTCTCAGGTAGGTCAGGATAGCACCAGCCTGTTGACCAGTAGCCTGTTCACCTACAGGAACGATGCAGGAGGATTCGATGCTCGTGCCGTTCTTGTGGGCAATAATGGTCTTAATGCCAATGCCATTGTCGTGGAACTCGGAGGTCGGCAGTTGAATCACCGTAAGACCGTGCTTGTGGAACAGGGGCTTAAGATAAGACAAGTGAGCCGATAGGCTGGCGAATTTCGATTTAAAATGCGGATTAAAATCATCCGCAACAATGTCTTTCGTCTCAGAATGCACATTGCCTAGGGCGATGTACAACTCAGACAGGTTTGGCTTAGGTAGCGTATCGTTTTGCATATCGATTCGTTTCCAGAGTTCGTTACTTCTTGCTAACCACTTCATCGTTAACCTTTCGGCTATTGGATGCATTGATTCGAACAGCATTGCCTTGGTCGTTGATGAACGAATAGTACAGGTAGTGCTTAACCTTTACAGGCTTCAGCAATCGTGCCATTCGACCATCTGGGAGTACGATGTACTTCCGTGCGTTATTGACCTCAATGATAGAGGCCGTTTCGGTATTTTGGGTTTCCATATGTTTGGGTGGGAAATTACTGAGCGGCTCCGTAGATTCGGAAGTAGTCCTTAAGTCTGCGAATGATTGCAGAGCCTGTCTCTCCGTTTGAGAATCTGTCGGATAGTCCGCTTCCGTTGTAGTTGGTTGTGATAATGGTCGGGCGTTTATTGGATGTTCGCTCGTCAATGATAGAGAATAAATCGCTCTCCATTCGTTGGGTCAAGCGTTCTTTTCCTAAATCGTCAATGACCAGCAGGGAGCAAGAAGTCAGACGCTCGATGACATCACCGTGGTTCTGGTTGGCAAAGCCCTTCTCGATTTCAGACTCCAGTTTACGCATCGTCAGGAAGATGCTATGCTTCGGGTAGAAGTGTAGCCACGCCTTGTTGTACATCGCCCACGCACACCGTGTCTTGCCTGTGCCAGTGACACCGTGAAGCAGGACGCTCTGCTCTGGTGTGTACTCCTGCAACGCCACCTGCATCTGCTGTGCAAGTTTGCTTTCGATGGTATCGTGGAACGCCAGAGGAGTGGAAGGATGCATCGACTTGAAGCACCAGTTGTGCTTGTTGAAGACATCCTTGTAGTAGTACGGATACTCGTGATGTTCCTTGTGAGGGAAGCAGTCAAGGCACACTGCGATAAACGGTTTAAACTTTTGACTTGTTGAGTCCCAGACAGGGACTGCGTCAGCCTTACAGTGAATGCACTTAGAAGCCATTGGCGTGGTCGTTGTTGGTTAGCGTTTTGGTTTTGTTGGCAGTTACTACAAAAAGACCCTGCCAGCCGAAAGCAATGCTTTTGTTGATTGAATCAATTGCGTTTGTTTCGTTTGCCCAAGAGCCAAGCATTGTCAACTGCTCTTGTTGCGTCATCTCAGACAAAGGCTTCTTGATTTGCTTTCGATAATCTTTCCATTTGTGCCAAGACACTTTGAATGCGTCTCCGTAAGGAAGGGTTAGGGTAGGTTTATCCTCTTTTTTATCTACTGTTCTATCTGTAGGAAGTCTACTTCCCCCCCTGCGGGAAATAGGTTTCCCCCTCCCTAGGAAATCTGTAGCACCCACCAAGGCTTGCTTCTCCACTGTCCGTAGGATGCGTTTGCCGTTCACTTCGATGCGGACTACCAACTGGTAGTCGATAAGCGTTTTGAGGACATTCTTGACCTGTCTGTCGCTCAGTTGCAGGGTCTGTGCAAGGTAGCCATTGGAGGCGAAACAGCCTTCTTCATTGTCGAGGGCGTTTACGATTCCGTACACCACCTTCTCGGTGATGGTAAGGGTTTCCATCTGGAAGACCTCTACAGGAATCCAGACACCAGTAAATGATGGCTTACTCATACGATGTTTAAGTCTTCAAGAATTCCACCCTGTGGGCCTTCCCAGAAGTCGGAATGATTGCAATCCACATAGTCAAACAGACGCAAAAGAACGGCATTCTTCCACTTAACCAGTTCTTCAGGAGAAACCTGCCAGAAAGCACAAGTGCTAGGCTCAGAGGTTTCAACAGCGATAAACTCAAAACTGAACGGCTTGCCATAGCATTCTTCAGCCAGCAGACAGTAGAAAGCGGCCTGTACCCAGTACATCCTGTCTTTCACTGTGTACTTAAACTTAGTTCCAGATACATCGTCACACGATTTGATGTCCCTGATGATTCCGTTTTCGACATCAATGATATCGAGGCGAGCCTTACAGTCGATGCCAGCCAACTTGCCAAGCAGGACTAACTCTTTACGGATAGAAACCTGAGCCGCCATCCTCTGCCAGTCAGAGTTCTGATTGATAGCCTTGATGGCCCGAAGCACTACTGCCTCAGAGTCAGCCTTCAGGATGGTCTTGCCGATAGCACCCTCCTCAAAGGCTTGCTTGATGGCCTTACCCTCCTTGGTGCGTCCGTCCACATCAGGGAAGTAGGCAATAGTCTTGAGGTAATCCTCAGGCTGGAGCATAGCCGTGTGGATGGCAGTGCCAATCCTCATAGCCTCGGTTGTCTCAACCTCCTTCTGGTTACGGAAGTGATAGGGTGAGCGGAAGAACGCCTTGAAGCGGGAAGCATTCAGGGCGGGAAGAGAGCGGTATTCGCTCTCCGACATAGTGCTGACTAGCGTTGTTTTCATTGGTTGTTTTGGTCGTAGTACATTTGCACAGATGGCTCCGTGCTCCAGTACTTCTCAATCTGTATGCTCCAGATTTGGGCATCGTCAAGCCAGTATCCGATTTTGGTAAATTCATCCAGAATGACCTTGACAACATTGTCCACATCTGGTTTGGTGGTTTTTACAAGTGTTTTACACTTGCTAATTTTTGGTAAAAGGTACTTTGGGGGGCTATAGTAAAGCCTAATGTAGACCCTGATTGGCCCTTCGCAGGGCTTATCGGGCTTCCCAGCCACCATATACGGCCTAGCAAGGTCTACCCAAGCGGATACTTTGTTGTTTTTCATTTTTCCGACAAACATTTTGCCGCTTTTAGACCTAAGAACCCTCAAATTAGCCTGATGGGTGCTCTTGGGCGGCTCGATGGGCATAACTAACCAACATTGACTTGTAGGCAAATTCATAATAGCGTTGTTTTGTATGGAATCTGAATCCAAATATGAAAGAGTCAAGAATGATAAGAAATCAACAACTCTTGAAAAACTTGACGCTAAAAAGAAGGAAGAAATTGTGTGGATGACCGAACAGGGCCATACTCAGAAGGAAATCGAGGAGAAAGTTGAGGTTTCTAGTCATACTGTGGTCGCTGTACGCCAAGATATGGGCAGTCAGGAGTCCCTAGACCTGAAGACTTACAAGGCCAAGACTTCTGACCTGTTTAAGTCTATCATTATGAAGGGTGCTCTCAGGCTTGATACTGAGATTGATAAACTGCCTATCAGCCAGATGCCATTGGCACTAGCGATTCTCATCGACAAAGTACAGACCCTCAATGACCAGCCTGTAGTAGTTACTGAGCATCGCCTTAGAATCAAGCACGAAGATATTAATAAAATGATTTCAGGCGAGATTATTGACATTCCAGATTCAAAGTAAGGCAATTTTGTCCCAAAACAATTTTAGCAAAAATCTTATAAGGTTAGGTCTTAACAGGGTAACAGGAGGAAGGTTTGAGGTCGGATTGGCTCGTGGCTCCACGATTTTCATTTCTCGCCACAGGTCTTCGGGTATAATGGATGTAAGCAAGTAGAGGCGGTCACACTGATTCGGGTATCGAGTGCCACTACGGCACTCACCGAAACATCTGCTCCATTCGTTAACCCAAAATAAAACGAGTGAGTGGAAGGTGCAGACTAAATCGAAAGCGATATACGATATGGAAACCTCAACTAACCTGATGGTTCTGATGGCGAAGATTCAGTGCGTGGAAGTGTTCACCTTCCACCCCTTCCACTACTCCGCTCCGATTATGGGCGAAGACAAGTACGAAGGCGAAGGCAAGTTCCTCAAAGCGTTCCACGCTATCCTGCGGTCTGGCGGTCAGCCGTTCATCTACATCACCGAAAAAGATGAGAGCGGCTGGTGCTATCGCCACTCCATCACTGCATACAAGTTCGTGCAGTTGCTCGGCTTCGAAATCCTCAGCACTGGGCTGAAAGGTTTCACCGCACGGATGTTCGCCAACGAGAACGGCATCGGCAAGGATGCCGAAGCGGTCATCGCTGAAAACACCAAGGAGGTCTACGCTTCCTTCGAAAATGGCGAACGCTACTGGAAGAATATGGTCGCTCAGGAGCAGGACATCGCTGATGCCAAGGCTCGCTTGTCTGCATACGAAGCCGCCATCAAGAAGTATAACGAGACGAAGGGTGGCGAAGAGAACATCGCTCTGGACGCTTAACACGAACCAGCACCACCGACTGTGGAGAGGAGAGGCGAGCAATCGCTTCTCCTCTCTGCTTTTATTTCCTCCCAAACACATACCATATATGGACAACACAGATTGGAAGAAGACCAAACAATTGTTCAACTTCGACAACGCAAAGACGAAGAAGGGCAATCATCTTGGATACAGCACTGCTATCCTATACCTCGCATCATCCGATATGTCGGGTGTTGTTAATGTGTGCAAACACGCCACGAAAGAATGTCGTGAAGACTGTCTCGTGTTCGCTGGCCTCGCAGGAATCTTTCCGAAGATTAATGCGGCTCGTGTTCACAAGACGAAGTGGATGCATATGTACCCAGATACTTTCTGGGCGAAGGTTGACCGAGAGATTCTTAATCACGAGAACCTCTGCTATCGCAACACGAAGCGATTGAAGCGTAAGTTGAAGCCGTGCGTTCGTATCAACGGCACATCAGATATCTGGAACTCAGATATGGAAACGATTATGTATCGTCATCCTGATGTGCAATTCTACGACTACAGTAAGGACTTCCAACGCATTGTCGATTGGACGATGGGCAGACTGCCTCTCAACTATCATCTCACCTATTCGTATGGTGGCGGTGATGCTAAGAACGCAATCTGGTGTCTCGATAACGGAGTCAATGTTGCTGTCGTGTTCGATGTGAAGCGTGGCGATAAACTGCCCGACCATCATTGGGGATACACTGTTGTTGATGGAGATACGCACGACCTGCGTTTCCTCGACCAGAAAGACCCGAACAAGTATGGTCGCATCATCGGACTCCGTGCGAAAGGCAAAGCCGCTGGAAAAGAAGGACGAAGCAATTCGTTCATCCAGAAAGGAGCCGTGTCGTGAAACACGAAAGGTTGTTCCCTCAGGCATACGAAGCGGTTGTTGCTAACCCCACTAAGCGATATTGGACTGATGGCGATATCGTTCACCGAGTTAGCAAGTGTGAGTGCGATAAGTGCAAACTGATTATGCAGGAACGACTCTCTCGCAGGGTTAAGTATACTGCCGATTACAGAAATGCTAATCGAGCAAAACTGCATAATTATCAGAGAGCACTTCGAGCACACTCCACATCGCTTGGAAGACCTACGCACATACAAGTGATGTGGTGCGGTAGCCCTTGGATTGAGAAAGACTTTGAATTCTACACACAGTGCAGAGAGTTTGCGAAGAGCAACTCTATGTCTGTTAATGAATTCGTTAGGTCTGCTCTCTCTGATGCAATCAAGAAAGGAGTCCGCTCGTGAGTACTGATGCTGAATTCCATCGTGCTTTAAGCGAGTTCCTCGATGCGGAAGATAAGTGGCTCAATCACCAATCAACTTGGCTCGATGACCACCATCCTATTCGCAACGAGCACAGCGATAAGCAACTCGATATCATTTACAGCAATGTAAAGTTTCGAGTCGAAGAACTCCGTACCATCGCCAACAAACTTGGCGGTGAGTATGTGAGGACTGCCGAGTATGCACTCGGCAAAAACTTCGGGCTTAAACGATGAGCAATCCTAATCAGTGCTCCTGCGAAAGCCATAAGCATTGGTATTGGCTAACTGATGGATACGGAATCCCTCTCTGCAAAGTCTGCGAAGACTGTAAGGAGAAAAAGTTGCGTCTATATCGACCCGACATCTTCACTGCATATGAAGCGGAAGAGCCTATCAACCCAGACGAATAAATCTCGTCTGTCTCAGTGGGAGGAAGAACACGAAGTTCTTCTTTCCACTTTTCTTTCTCAGGCAACTGAGGAAACCAAAAACTCCGACAGCGTGAACCCCGCCCAACCTAACAGGGTAGTAACGCTGAACGAGCAAACCGAAACGAAACGAAACAAATAACACAACGCATATGAAACAAATGATTGGTAAACTCCTCGCTTGGTTCCTACCAGCGAGCAAGGCAGAGCACACGCTTCTCGACTTAGAGATGCGTATTATGGGATTGGAACAGGATGTTCATCACCTCAAAGGTTTGCTTAAGACCGACAGCATCTCGCTGGCTGGTATGAGCAAGAAGAGTCACGATGAGCACTTCCAGACCATCGTTCGTGAAGCAACTGAGGAGTCGTTCGACTTCGATACGCTTGTAAGTGAAGCGATTGAGAATCACGACTTCACCGACAGCATCAGTGATGCACTCGATGATGCCATCAGCAATAAAGATTGGGACTACGAACTGCGTGAGGCTATCGATTGGGACAAGGTCGCTGACAAGGTCGTGGACAAGATTGATTGGTCTGATGTAGTCAGCGACAACTGTCTGCTCACCAGCGATGATATCGATATCGATGACCTGATGCTCCAGTCGGAGCAGATGTCTGATGACGATGTGATGAAGCGTAGCGACCTGAGCGATGAAGTCATCAGCGAGTTGAAGCGTGATTGGTTCACGCAGATGCTCAAAGATGAAGTCAAGTCTCTCTTCAAGTCCACGCTGTCTGAGGCTCGTGAGACTGAAAACGCCAACGCTCGCAACTGCATCGATGACGAAATCGAAATCAAACTCGATGTACTCATCCGTGAGCAGATGACAGCCAAGTTCGGTGAGCAGTGGGACAATTGGTATAACGAGAACACTCGTCACTGCGTCAAGATTGTGCTCGGTGAGTTCCTCGCCTCCGCATACGAACAGACCAAGGAGACTAAGTAATATGTCCAAGGTATCTGCAAAGCGTCTCGCTGAACTCGTCTCAATGTTGGAGATTCCAGAAACCATTCAGCGTGAGGATTATCCTCCTGCATCACTGAGCGGTAGCGGAAACATCTTCATCGACATCGCCGCCGCTTCACGAGCGTGGCGTAAGGTTGATGTTGGTGTATCCAGCAGGGTGATGAGCGTCATCAATGCCAACTGCCAGAGCGAACACGAAGTAGACGCTCTCCTTAACCACATTACTCTTTAACCCAGAGTAATTTATTCCGTCCAAAACTTTGTGCGAAAAGCGAAGGAATTGCGTCAGGTTCCAACGCCAAGTAGCACATAAACCAAAACGAAACACATACTATGCTACACAGCATCCAGACAGCCGCTGACCTGTCTCTAATCCGTCAGCAATACGAGCGTGAAGTAGAAATGCATCACGCCAACAGCCCGAAGGTTACTTCGGGTTCCAACGCCCACAACTATTCCGTTCGCTCTGTGCCGCTCTATACGGCTAATGGCGTTCCTGCGAATTGCTGGGGCAATCAGCGGTGCGACAATGGTGTCATCATCGGAAAGACTTCCGATAAGTACGGCATCATTCAGAACGATGTGTTCGAACGCACCATCCGCACTGGCTTCGAACAGAATGGTCTGTCGCCTACTGCGTTCCAGTCCATCGTGACTCGCCGTGGTGCTCGCACTCATATGCAGTTCGACTTCGCCACTGAGAAGGCAGACATCACTCGCAAGGGTGATATCGTTGCGTTGCGAATCACCGCTAAGAACTCGTTTGACGGCACTAGCCGCTCTTCGATTTCTGTCGGTGCTCTTCGTCTCATCTGCACGAATGGTATGACATCCTTCCGTGAGGATATGATGTTCTCTGTGCGTCACACCTCCAATGTGAACTATGAGTTCGTCAACGATGTCGTCATCCAAGCGATGAGCGAATGGTCTTCGCTTCGCACTGTCTGGCAGAACCTCGCCAACATCCCGCTCACGCAACAGCAGGGTTGGAACGCTATCGAGAATATGGTGAACCGAGGTTACCTTGGTGCATCCGTTCGCAAGCGTGTCCACGATGTGTGGTCTGTTCCTAATTACGATGCCGACAAGGCCCGTAATTTGTGGAACTTGTACAACGCTCACACGCAGGTGCTCACGCATCAGTTCAGCGAGCAGAAGTACGAGATGACGAACCGCACTTCGTCTCAGGTTCTCCACGCACTGCACCACGCCACCACGAGTCACGATGAGTTCATAAACCTCATCGCCTCTCCTGACGAGGTTCGTAGCAACTGATAACGCTGGGACTCATCATCGCAAGGTGGTGAGTCCCTCCTATCACTATGATTACGATTAACGCAGTGTCGCTCACTAACGAGCAGTTGGAAGCACTCATCAAGTTGGTGAATTGTGGCTGGGTATTAGACTACTCATCCATTCACAAACTCCCCGCAGAGCAATGCATTTTGATTGCTGTCACTGGCCCTAACACTGGTGCGAAGATGGTCTTCGGCATCGAAGCAGACGGATACACACACTCGTGAGCCTCGACTTCGAATTCGCTGAAGGTATCGACCGCAAGTTGATTGAGTACACGCAAGCCGATGGCTCGCTCCATTGGTTGCCTCGTGCTCAGTCGTTTGTGTTCTATCAGATGGGTCTGCAACACGACATCGATGGTGAGATGACAGATGTCAAACTTATTGAGTGTGCGAGGCGTATCGCACTGCTCGATATGATGGCTCATCACGCTCACTACTGGGAAACTGTTGATGGTATTCAGTATGGTTACCGCCACTCACTCGCTGATGTGGTAACTTATTGGGGACTTACCACCAATGTTTCTCACAAGACGAGGACGCAGTGGGATTCGTACTTCCAGAAGTGCTGGATTAATACCACGAACAAGCGTTACGACTCTGATGTCAAAGAGGTCATCGAGCGTTTGTCCAAGCGTGTGCCATTCAGCACACACAAGAATACCGAGTCGTGAGCATCTATCCTCGCAAGGCACGACATAGGGCTGGATACAGATGCTGTGCTATGTGTCGCAAGACTAAGCAGAACGAATCGTTCTATGTGCTTAGCAATGTGACCAAGTACCTGTCATCGTATTGCAAGCCTTGTATGTCCATCTATATGCGTAGCAGGTATCTCTATCATAAGAAGAATGCCTAACGCAGTAGAGGTAGTGGTAGTTACGCTCTGGTTAATCGCCCTCATTAAAATCTCACGCAAGTGAGTTTCAATTAAGGCAAAAATCTTGCGTGCCATCAGGTTTTACTGAGCACCAAGCAGTGGGTAGCAGGACATCAAACACCCTGTTGCCCACTTTCACTTTCTCGGCAAATAGTTTCGGATATAATGAATGTGTACCCGCTACGGCACTGACGCACGAGCGAGTACCCGCACGAACCAACAACAAGTGCGGTGATGGTTATCAACCAGTATGAAAAAGAAAACTGTCGGTAAGAGCAAGGCCACGAAGGCCACGCTCACTGCAAAACAATTCGGTGAGACGCTCACGCCTCTCGCTGAGTTCGTCGGCGGCAAGACGCACAAGGTCGGACAGGAACGACTCCTGAACGAAAAGGTAATCACTGACGAAGAGTGCTTCGCTTGGGTTCTCAACATCGGCAAGACTCTGCCCGAATTGTTGAAGACCATCAAGGCCGCCGCCAATCAGGCGAAGGCCGAAGGCGATGGCAAACTCATCAAGGGCGTGACCAGCGTTATCGCCGCTAAGAAAAAGTCGAAGGCTCCGAAGATTAATGTGAGCAAGGTTCGCAAGGCCGCATTGGCCGAGATGAAGACTGTTCGCAACATCGTCACCGCCGCCGCAATCCTCACGCCTTACATCAAGGCCGATTCCAAGTGAGCATCAACGGCAAGATGGTGAAGGCGGTTCCAGCCAAGGCCACGCTCGCAAAACGATGCGAGCAAATCCGCATCGCTCATCACGCTCACTACAAAGCACGCAAAATGCTTCGCACGATGCGAGACGAACTCGTGGCGGCTAAGGCCGATGCGTATCGTGCAATCAATGACGCTAAGGACTCGGTGACCGAAGCACGGCTTCACCTGCTCCTCGCCAAGATTGATGTGATGCGTACCAAGCGTTCAATTCGCCAAGCGAAATGTCAGTGAGCGTTATCGCATTGGCATTGCTCCTGATTGTGATGCGTTGCTTAGACAGTAAGTGATGCGTTGATACAGGCACGGCATTGTGAGAAAGAATCTCTGCTCCTCACGCAAGTGGGGGGCGGGGGTTCTCCTCACTTTTTCTCACCCCTCTTCTACGGATTACAACACACACATTATATATGCAAAAGACATATAAGTCTGTGTAGGAAGGGGGTTATTAGGGGGATTGTTGGTTATGTCTGTCAAGCGGAATCTGTTAGTTTAGTGTTTTGGGTAGGGGGAAATCTATTTCCTAGGGGGGTGAAGCAGATTTCCTAGGGGGGGGTGCTATGGATTTCCTACATATAGAATAGTCTCATAGAATAGTATATCGATACAATAGGGTTGACATAGGTATTCATTGAGTAATCTGGGGGTATGAACATCAAAGAAAGCGAACTGATTGAGAAGAACGGCTGGCTGAAGTCCGATTTGAAGGCGGTTCGCCACGATGCCATCGAGTTTGAGGGTATGCGGCTCTGGTTCCGTGAAGAATCGAAGAAACCTAAGCATCTTCAGACCATCTGGTGGACGGATGTTGGAGTTTTGTATCTGACTGAGTACTTCAGAGTTAAGACAGAACTTGAAACTCAACCTCCAATGCAAGAAAGTCGTGTTATGTCCAAGGAAGAGTTTGTTAAGTTGGTAAACAACTCTAAGTGGGTAGGCCGTGTTGTTAGAAATGGCTACAAGAACTTCAACACAGTTATGGTTGAACACGACTCTGGGTTTATGGTTCTAGTCAATTGTCGTAACAACAAAACCCTTCCAAAGAACTCGTATGTTGAAGTTGACACCAAGAATAACAACCACACCATTCGCAAACCCGCATTTAAATCCTATGAAAAAGCCAAGCAAGCCTAACAAGTCTAAGTTTAAACAGCCCGATGCTATGCACGAGGCTCTCGATATTCCTAAGTATACCAAAATGCCAGCCGATGATGGTTCTGAAGGCGAAGGTATGAAGCACGAAAAGTCCGAATCGAAGAAGAAAGAGTGCAAAGAGTGCAAGAAGAAGCCCTGTAAATGCTAACCGAGCCAAATGATGAAGACGAAGAGGAGTCCACAGACCCTCTAGACTTTATCTGGCTTAAAAAAATTGAAGCGATGCGTTGCTTTGCAACGCACAGATACACGCCACAGTAGCACAATGGTTGTGCAACAGTTTTGTAAACTGTAGGTTGTCGGTTCAAGTCCGACCTGCGGCCCCACTTTATGGAAGAATGGAAGCCAGTACCAATCGAGCAATTTAAGGGCTTGTACGAGATTTCAAGCCTTGGACGGCTCAGGGCTTGCCCAAAGACCACAAGTGACGGCAGAAGGCTTCCTGAGCGGCTTGTTAAGCCTACTATCATCAACAGTGGCTATCTTCAGTTTAAGTTGCACAACAATAAGTTTAGGTTTAATGTAAACGCACATAAACTTGTTGCAATTACTTTTGGACTTATATACTGGAACGAACATTCCAACTCTAACCTACAAATTAACCACATTGACGGCAATAAGCACAACAATGCGGTTTCTAACCTTGAAGCGTGTACACCTAGTGAAAACCTTCAACACGCTTGGAGAACTGGACTAAGAAAAAACTAATATGGCTGAACCTATTGACCTTGACGAAATCTTTTCACCTTATGCCCTAGGACAACCTAAGGAAAAGATGAAAGGTAGAGATAATTCCTCTGTAATTGATATTATAAAAGATTCATTTAAAGAAGGAAAGGGAGGTTATTTGCTTGGAGGAGCAGGTGTGGTTACAGCAGGTGCTGGAGTAAGAATGGCTTGGAATAAATCTGTTAAAAGCAATTTAGAGTTAGTTCAGCAAGCGGCTAAAGCAGAAGCAAGTGCTATGACTGAAGCAACAGGTGCTGGATACAAGGCAAGACCTGTAACCCTTAATAGACCTTTGACTGGTGTTGTGTCTGGTGCTACAACTTCTGGGGTAGGGCTTCCAGTTGCTGAGGCTGAACAACTTGCTCTTGCAAAAGACATTACTAGAAGCAAATGGCTTCGTCCTTTTGGTCTTGGTCAGTATGCTGACTCTGCACTTACGCCTAAACTTGAAATTAGACCTACTATGGTTCGTCCAGCACTTGCTGGAGAAAGAACACTTGGTCTTACTGGACTGACAGAAACACATACTCCTAGACCTTTTGTTGTTTCTGCAAAAGATATTCCTAATATTGTTGCTGGTGGAAATGAAAATTCTGCTGGTCGTGCAATTGCGGCTAATATGCCAGCACCAAGAGAAGGGCTTCCATTTAATGCTTACCAAAAGGCTGGAAGGGCTTTGTTTAATATGCAGTATGGAAATGCTGGTATTCCTCTTAACTCTGCTTCAAATATTGGAAAATCTTTGTTTAAAAGCGGTGCTGGATTACAGGCTGTTATGGAAGCAGGTACTGCCGCTTATGATACTTGGCCTGAGTTTCTTGGTGGTAGTGGAAACAATGTTTACGGAAGAACTGTACAAGAACTTCGTAAAGGTGTTAATCCTGAACTAAACCCATTTGAATATAATGCAGTTGCTCCTTTTGGTGGAGCACTTGCTAATGCAAAGCGTTGGGGTTATGGTGCGGCTAATGCTGGCCTTGCTGGAATCCCACTGCTATACAATACTTTGATGGAAACTGCTGAAATGGATGCAAAAAATAAAGCATCACTTGAAAAAGCATTTGCTGAAAAACCAGAACAATTTAATCCAGATGAACTGGAAAGACAAAGACTTAGAAGAATTGAACTAGGCGTTGCTTCTGCTAGTGATGAACTTAGATTAAATACACCAGAAGCACACGAAGCATATAAAGCCAAAGTAAAAGAACTTGAAGAAAAGAAAAAGTCTAAGAAGTGATTGATTCTGAATTCAAGCCAACGCCTCATCCAGTCATCAAGATGCCAGACATCAAGATGCTGGTTGAGCGTTTTGGAATTGAAAAAACGGCTCAAATTCTTGAACTAAGAGAAGACAAGATTCTTGCAGAACAGGTAGACCCTTATCGTCACGGATTTGAACCTGACCATTGGAAAGACGCTGACAAAATCATTAAAGATAAACAGGAACTGCTTGTTCTTGGCGGCAATCGTGCTGGTAAGACTGAATGGATGGCTAAAAGAGTCATTCAAACACTAGTCAACAAGGAGAAATCAATGGTTTGGTGTCTGCATACGACTCAAAAGTCCAGTATTCAAATGCAACAAAATGTTGTCTGGAAGTATATGCCTCCAGAATTAAAAAATTGCAAAAAGACCAAGGTAACAAACATTGCATACAGCCAAAAGAATGGATTTTCAGAAGAGTCCTTCATTCTTCCTAATGGTTCTCAGTGCGTGTTTATGAATTATGCTCAGAAACGAGATGTCATTGAAGGTGGCGAGTGTGATTTGGTATGGTGCGATGAACTTGTGCCTATGGATTGGGTCGAAACCCTCCGCTATCGACTGGTTACACGAAGAGGAAAACTGGTAATCACTTTCACGCCTGTTGCTGGATACTCGCAAGTCGTTAAGGAGTTTGTGTCTGGTTCTAAATTTACAAAAACGCTTCCTGCCACTGTCCTAGACCAGAATGTTGTTCATTGTAATGGTGCTCCAAGGGGCCATATGCCATATACTGCTGAAAGCCATCGTGGAAATGCGGGAGTTATGTGGTTTCACTCTCAACTTAACCCCTATAACCCATTTGATGAACTGATTAAGACTTTGCAGGGCAAAAACCTGTATGAGAAGAAAATTAGAGCCTACGGATGGGCAGATAACACTGTAGGTAACCAGTTTCCAAGATTTGGAGAGCATAACATCATCAAAGATAGCGATGTACCCGCTGAGGGGACTAACTATATGGTAACCGACCCCGCTGGAGCCAGAAACTGGTTTATGCTATGGATGCGGGTTGGAACTGATGGTAATTACTACATTTACAGGGAGTTCCCAGACATCAGTTATGGCGAATGGGCCTTGCCGTGTGAGAAACCAGATGGCAAGGAGGGTATGGCTCAGCGTAATGGTGCTGGTATGGGTATTGACGATTACAAGCGTCTTATCCGTTCCCTAGAGGGGTCAGAGGAGATATTGGAAAGGTATATCGACCCTCGTGCAGGTGCAACACAGGCGGTTGGTCGTGACGGAGGAACATCAGTCATTGAACTACTAGACTCAGGCGATGACCCAATGTATTTTGCACCTGCGGCTGGTGTGGCTATCGAACAAGGGGTTGCTATGATTAATGACCTCCTTGCATATGACATCTGTCAGCCGATATCTCCGCTCAACCAGCCAAAACTTTTTGTAACAGACAGTTGCAAGAACCTTATATATTCACTTAAGGAGTGGACTAACGCAGATGGAGACAAAGGGGCTTCAAAAGACCCTGTTGACTGTTTGCGGTATTTAGTTGTTATGTCTCCTATTCATATTGACCATTCTAAGAATCCAGTGAATCAACCCTTTTCATACTAATGCAATCTACTAATTATAACGATGAAACAGCAGACCAACTGCTTTATGCGTCTAAAGAGCCAAATATTCAGGCTCTTCACGCTGAGTTGGCTCGTTCTTACCTTTTTGGTGCTAATGTCACAGAACTTAACCTTAATGATGACCTTAGATTTTGCAGATGGAATGGTCAGACTTCTGACGGCAAAAAATTTAGCAAAAACCGAGACGAAGATGACCCCGCTTTGCCGTGGGAAGGTTCTTCCGATGTAAGAGTCAGACTTATTGATAGAGTCATTAACGAACAGGTATCTCTTTGGATGAACTCACTTAAGAATGCCAAACTTGGCGTTTCTGGAAGAACTTCTGAAGACGCTCAGTCTGCTGGTGCGATGTCAACGCTTCTTGAGTATGTTGGTGCTGGAAGAAACAAGCAGGAAATGAGAAGAGATGCTGAACTGCTTGCTCAGTATACAAATCAGTATGGTTGGTCTGTTATGCACATTGGCTGGGAGCAGGAAATGGGTATGCGTGAGCAGAAGTTTACAATCACGGATTTGGTTAATATGGCTCAACAGGCCGCAGTTAACAATCCGCAGTCTCCGTTGGCTTCTCTTCCGTCTATGGTAATGAACAAAGAGCAGGAAGAACTTGCCGTTGCCGTTGCTCAGTCTGCCCTTCCTACCTACGAGGAAAAAGAAATTAGACGGATGGTTAAAGAACTTAGAGAAGAAGGATTTACCAGTATTTTTGAGGAAGCGATTATGAAGAACCTTCCTGTCGTTACGGCTCTTAAACCATATGATGAGATTACCTTCCCTCCTGAAACAATTGACCTTCAGAAAGCCAGAATTGTTTTTAGACGAGTGTATATGACAGAGGTAGAGGTTCGTGCAATGATTAACACAGATGGATGGAGTGAAGAAGGAATTGAAGAGGCTGTTAAGACGAAGGGACAGTTCTTTTGGTATCGTGACCCTAATGTTGTTCCAATCAATAGGCTTAATCAGGATTATCGCCTTAGAACAAATAACCTTATTGAAGTCTGTTATGCATACTACAGACAATTGAACGAGAACGGAAACCCCTGTGTTTATTACACAATCTTCTCTCCAAATGCTGGAACAGAAGTTTGCCTTAAGCACGACAAACTTGGTTACGCTCACGGAAAGTATCCTTTTGTAGTTCTTCGCAGAGAGCACATTAGAAAAGCAGTTTATGAAAGCAGAGGAATCACGGACATTCTCCAAACCGACCAGTCTGAACTTAAGGCTCAGCAGGACTCCCTCAGAGATAGAACCGCAATCGAAACAGTACCACCTATTATGGTTAAGCGTAGGGGTGTTGGTGGTATTGGCAGAATTGGCCCAGCGATGCAAATCCCTGTCACTGGCCCTGATGACTTCAAGTTTATGGAGCCACCCAAGGGTACTCCTACTATTGCGGAGTTTGTAATTGCTAATGTTGAAAAGAGCACGGCTACTTACTTTGGGCTTAATCACCTAGAGACACCGCCTCCGCTGGCTCAGATGCTTCAGCAATCTTCTGTTGACAACTGGCTTACTGCTTGGTCTGAAATCTATACCCAGATGCTTCAACTTTGCCTCCAGTATATGGACAGCGAAGAACTGGCTCGTATTGCTGGCGTAGATATCCCAAAAGGAATTGACGACATTGTTAAGCAGTATGACTTTGAAGTACGATTTGACATCAGAAACCTGTATAGCGACCTAGTGATGGAAAAACTTCAGGCCATCAGCCAGTTTGTTATTCCTTTGGATTCTGCTGGTGTAATTGACCGCTCTAAGTTGGTTCAGAAGGCTGTTGAGGCTATTAGCCCTGATGCGGCTAAGGAACTTGTCATTAATCAACAAACTGCTTCTCAGAAGATGTATCGTGATGTTCAGACGGATATTGGAATGATGATGCTTGGTAACGAAGCCAACTATGTGGAAAATGACCCCACGGCTCAAACCAAGATGCAGTACCTTCAGGAAATTATGCAGAAGAATCCTAAGGCTCAACAGGCGGCTCAGTCTGACCAAATCTTCCAGATGCTCCTTCAGAACTACCAGAAGAATCTTCAGATGTCTGTAATGCAACAGCAGAACAAGCAAATTGGTAGAATTGGCGTGTCTCCTATGGCTGACAAGATGCAGGAAATGGTTCAGCAGTCTCAGGCTAATCTCAATAATGCTAAAACTCAGCAGATTAACCAAGGTCAGCAGAGAGGCGGTTACTAATGAAAGAATCTGAATACAGGGTGTCTGTTTTTGGTTTTACGCAACCAAATGAACTTTGGGAGCATATTTTGTATATTGTTGACATAAACGCAGAAGCGGAATCTTCAGTTGCTACTGGAGTTGAGGTTTCTGGTGAACAGCGTATCCACGCTTGCGGAAGAGCACAGGCTTGGAAAGACATCAAAACCCTACTGCTTGAAGAGCGTAAAAAAGGGCTTGATGCTAACGGAATAAATAACTCGTAAATTTATTTGACAGTTGTAAAAAGAGTGTCAAATTAACCCCAACAGTTTCTGGGAGTCTGCAAAAACCCTGCCTTAAAAATAGGCACTTTAGACCTTATCTAATGACCACAGAAAATAATAATCAGGGAGAAGTGAACGAATCCCAGTCGCAAGACGCAAACAGTTCAAACGAGCAGAATGGTGCTCGCACTGCTAGAGACTTAAACAATCGCTTGGCAGAACTACTTGGAGACGACCCACTTATCGCCCAAGCGGAAGCAGACGAATCCGACAGTAATCAGTCTGAAGACCAAGAATCAGAAGGTGAGCCAGAAACGGACACCAATACTGAGGATGGCGAAGAGGTTCATTCACAGTCCGAGGATAATGAAGATGAAAATGTCTCTCGTGGAGTACAGAAGAGAATTGATAAACTGACTGCTAAGCGTAAGGATGCGGAAACGCAACTGGAAGCCCTGCGGAAAGAAGTCGATGACCTGAAGGCTCAACAGAGTGCTCCTAGACCGAGTACAATTCTTCCTGATGTTCCTCATTCCAATCTGGATTCCGTTGTAGAAATCGAGGCAGAGATTGCCCAAGCACGAAATGTTAGAAATTGGGCTGAGACTAACGCAGAAGGATTTACACAGACTAACGAGGACGGCACTGAAACATATTATGACTCTGCCCAAATCAGGCAGATTAAGGTTAATGCTATGAAGGCTCTTGAAGAGTCCCTTCCTCAGCGATACCAGTATGTTCAAGCCAGAGACAGTATCGAACCTATTGCTAATAAGGAGTACCCTTGGTGGAAGGATAAGTCCAGTTCTGAACGGCAGATTGCCGAGAAGTTCCTGAACGCATTCCCACAAATCAAGAAGTTCCCTGATTACAAGATGGTGATTGGCGACTATATTCGTGGTGTCAAAGCACGGGAAAACAACCTTAAGTCTAATAAGGCAATTCCGAAGGCTCCTACATTCCCTCGTTCAAGCGGTTCAGTGCCAAGTATGAATAAACAGGACATTCAGAAAAGCAATGCAATGGCTCGTTTCCAGAAGACTGGAAAAGTTGATGACCTTAATTCAGTGATAGAAGATTACCTGTAAACCCTAATTATTATACTACTATGGCTTCTCTAACAGAAAGAAATATTGTGAGCGGTAAGCGTGAGGCTCTTGCGGACATCATCTCGATGATTGACGCTAAGTCCACACCCTTCACCTCTATGGCCCCGAAGGTTGCAAAACCTGGAAATACTCTCTTCCGCTGGCAGGTTGACTCCCTCCCAACTGTGTCCGCTGAACAGGCTGGCATTGTCGATGGTACGGATGTCTCCCCGACTGCTGATACTAAAAACTATGTCAAGGATGGCGGCACTCAGTACCGCTATGAAATGTCTAACCACATCCAGATTTTCCGTGAAGCCGTCCGTGTGTCCCCGCTGACACTCGACATTGCTGTCGTGGCTGGTGTGAAGTCTGAACTTGCCAACAATGTGTCTAAGGGCATTGAAGTTGTTAAGCGTAAGATTGAAAAGACCCTTTGCTCTGCCAATCTTCCCAAGGCTGACGATGGTGCTTCGCAGGGCTACGCTACTCGTGGTCTGGACTCGTGGGTCAAGAACGACTTTACAAGTGACTCATATCTTGTTGTTCCTTCTTCGTTCCGTACTCCTACTGCCTCTATCTCGACTGTTGGCACTGCCGCTCTTGATGAAACGGCTGTTCAGGATATCCTTGCCTCCGTCTTTAACCAGACTGGTCGTATGCAGGAATTCGATGGTATCGTTGGCTACAAGTTGAAGCAAGCGTTCACCAACCTGACTTACACGACTAAGCAGGGTTCAGGCACTGCCCCGATGCAGGCTATCCGCACCCTTAATCGTGAACAGGGTCAGAACTCCTACATCTCTGGTATCGATGTGTTTGAAGGTGACTTCGGCTCGATTCGTCTCCACACCTCGCTCTTCCTCAAGAACAACTTCTGCGGTTACCTGCTGAATATGGACTTGGTTGGCGTTGGCTACGGAGGCAATATCGCTCAGGTCAAGGAACTGACTGACAATGGTGGTGGCCCTGCTCGTCTTATCGAAGCCGTGGCTACTTGCATCGTCAAGAATCCTCTTGGCCTCGCTAAGTTCGACTTCACTACCTAAGGTTGATGGCTGACGACATCGTCCAGTCGTTGGTTGAAGTCATCCCTCCTCATCTTCAAAAAGAGATGGAGAGGGAACTCATCAACGGCTGGAGGATGCGTGAGTCAGTTGCTAAGGCTGAATCGATTCAACACGGACACTTCGATAGGTTTAATGAAGCCAAAGAAGTGGCTGGTCTTGGTAGGAAAGTAGCACAAATCCCCGCTGATGCGTACCACTACTGGGGCCAGCGTCTGGGCTATGAATGCTGGAAGGATAAGCAGTTTATGAAGGAGTTTCTTCGTGACAACGAGCAGTGTGCTGTTCGTAATTATGTCAAGAAGACAGTCGTTCAAGGCACTGTATTCGGTGCAGATGGCTTCGCAGTATGAGAACTACCAATTTTTCCCAAATCCTATTTGAAGCCCTGCAAGTCAGCGGCAACGATAGGTACAACATTAGCAAAGAGACATTTGGTCAATTTCGAGACTTTTGTAATTCCCGCCTAAGAGAGGCTTGGGAAGGACAAGAGTGGCAAGACCTTTGTCGAGTCGCACAGTTTACTACACTGTATGATGCCGCTGGTGTTGGATACTTTATTCCAGCCACTGATTGTGGCGAGGTTCTTGGTGTTTTTAACCTGAACCCCTTGCTTTCTAGCAGGGCTGTTGGTATGACCTATCAATTGTACGATACTGGAACAGAACAGCGTATTGTGCTTGAAAAGACTACCATCCTTGAAGGTTGGTATTACTATAGAACAAAGGTTCCAGCCCTTACTGGAGATTTGTGGGATGCAAATACTGTGTATTATCCTAACTCTCAGTGTTACTTTGATAGTGGTTCTGGAACAGGTACATATGCTCCTGTGCTTGGTAAGCCTCATTCTGCTAACTTCTATACTTGCCTAGCGGTTACATCTGATGGTGAAAGTCCCACTACACATCCTGCAAAGTGGAAACTGGAGCCTATTCCTTATATCTTTGCTCAATTTATGGTGTGGGGTTCTTGTGCTAATTGGCTTGTGTCTGAATCTATGTTCCAAGAGGCTCTTGCAGTCGATGCTAAGGCTAGACAGGTTCTTGACGAAGAAATTGACAAGGTCGTCAGACAGCAGAACCAGACCCCTAAACTCAAATTTACTAATCCATACAGATAATGTCCTCCTCTAATATCCAATTCTCCTCCCCCTTCCTCCGTGGTTTTAACCACACCGATGTCACAGTTGGCACATCTGCCTCTACCGCCCTTGCGGTTGCCGTTACCCCCGAAAGGCGTATTAGCGTCATCATCCAGAATCAACACGCTACGGCTACTCTGACCGTCATCTTTGCCGCTACTGGTTCTGCTGGTCTGAAGGTCAAGGCTGGCGAAAGCATCTCCCTCGACAACTACAACGGCATCGTGCGTTGTGTTTCTGATACCGCCTCTACCCCTGTTCATATCGCCTACGCCACCTGCTAATGGCGGTTGACCTACATTGGATTGGCACAGGCATCTCGTCTGGCAGAAGCCGTAATGGGTTCGGAAGCATTGTGTCGTTTCCCAGCGTCTCGTTCCCTGCGTATGGGACTGTGCTATCTACGGGTTATGGAGTGGATTACGAAAATGGTGCTACACAGGCTTATTCAAGTATCCTTGCTCACTGGGTTTATACTCAAACCTGTGATGTTGATACCAA